>Ga0255028_100136_pt1 | contig 18681 bp, 18 predicted proteins | sample DRGLUT_MetaT_FD_178168 | JGI IMG/M metagenome (GOLD analysis project Ga0255028, IMG submission 178168) | Metatranscriptome of freshwater microbial communities from Pennsylvania, United States - DR:GLUT (Metagenome Metatranscriptome) | ecosystem: Environmental > Aquatic > Freshwater > Creek...
CTAGATGAGGCTGCCCGATGCGCGACCCGCTCGGGAGCGCCGGAATCGGCCGAGCATGTGCCCGGGATCGGGCCGACAGTGCCGGCCTCAATGATCGCACTCCGCATCCGGCCCTCCCGGCAGCCCGCCCAGCGGCTTGTTGCAACGCAGCATGGTCTGAGTGCCGCAACGATGCAACCCGACCATGCCGGGATCTCCTTCGATCTGGCGCCCGGACGTAACAACCTGGTGGATGAAAGCTTCGCGACGGCGCGCGGTGCGGGCCGGGCCCCGGGCCCGCGCTGCGAAGCGGCCTCGCCCACCGCGCCGATGCCGCTTCGCAGCGCGGGCGGCTTCCTGTAGAAGCGCCCCGCTCCCGAGGACCCGCCCCAAGGATCGGCGAAGGACTGCGATGACCGAATTGCCGAACGTGCACGTGCGCGCCGAGGTCCTGGCTCAGGCGCTGCCCCACATGCAGCGCTACGACCAGGAGATCGTGGTGATCAAGTATGGCGGCCACGCCATGGGCGACCGCGCCGCCGCCGAGGACTTCGCCGAGGACATCGTCCTGCTGGAGCAATCCGGGCTGAAGCCGATCGTGGTGCACGGCGGCGGGCCCCAGATCGGCAAGATGCTCGACCGGCTCGGCATCCAGTCGGAGTTCCGCGGCGGCCTGCGCGTCACCGACGAAGCCACCGTCGAGGTGGTCGAGATGGTCCTGGCCGGCCTGATCAACAAGCAGATCGTCGGCTGGATCTCCGCCGAGGGCGGCCGGGCGATCGGCCTGTGCGGCAAGGACGGCAACATGGTCCGGGCCAAGCGGGCGATGAAGACCGTCGTCGATCCCGAGAGCCATGTCGAGCAGACCGTCGATCTGGGCCTCGTCGGCGAGCCGGAACATGTCGAGCGCGGAGTCCTCGACGCCGTCCTAAAGGCCGAGCTGATCCCGGTCCTGGCGCCCGTCGCCTACGGGGCGGACGGTCAGACCTACAACGTCAACGCCGACACCTTCGCGGGGGCGATCGCGGGCGCGCTCCGGGCCAAGCGCCTGCTGCTGCTCACCGATGTTCCGGGCGTGCTCGACAAGGACAAGAAGCTGATTCCCGAGCTGACCGTGGAGGATTGCCGCCGCCTGATCGCCGACGGCACCATCACCGGCGGGATGATCCCGAAGATCGAGACCTGCATGTACGCGATCGAGCGCGGCGTGGAGGCGGTCGTCATTCTCGACGGCAAGGTCAACCACGCGGTGCTGCTGGAGCTGTTCACCGATTACGGCGCCGGCACCCTGATCCGGCGGGGCTGAGCGCCGCGCTCAGCCGGGTTGCGCGCGGGGCGGCAACTTCCGCCCCGCCGGCGCATTGTCGTGCCCCGGACCAGCCTCGTGCAGGCCGGCCTTGCGAGCTTGACCGTCTCGGTCCAGACTTGTCCACAGGGGACCACGAGCCAAAGGGATCCGGTGCATCACCCCGACAAGGCCCAGTTCACCACCACCGCGTCGCGCGGGTTCGCAGAGGTCGACACCTGGGTGTTCGACCTCGACAACACGCTCTATCCGAGCGACGCCCGGGTCTGGCCGCAGGTCGACGAGCGGATCACGCTCTACGTCATGAAGCTCTACGGGCTCGACGGGATCTCGGCCCGCGCCCTGCAGAAGCACTTCTATCACCGCTACGGCACGACCTTGAAGGCGCTGATGGTCGAGGCCGGGGTCGATCCGCACGAGTTCCTCGACTTCGCCCACGACATCGATCACTCGACCATCAAGCTCGACCCGGATCTCGGTGATGCGATCGAGCGTCTGCCGGGGCGCAAGCTGATCCTCACCAACGGGTCGCGCCGGCACGCCGAGAACGTCGCCGCCAAGCTCGGCATCCTCGACCATTTCGAGGACGTGTTCGACATCGCCGCCGCCGACTTCATCCCGAAGCCGGAGCGCTCGACCTACGAGCGGTTCCTCCGGACCCACGGGGTCGAGCCGACCCGTGCCGCCCTGTTCGAGGACATTGCCCGCAACCTCGCCGTGCCGCATGACCTCGGCATGGCGACCGTGCTGGTCGTCCCGAAGATCGCCGATCCCTACCGCGAGGCGTTCGAGCAGGAAGCGGTTCGCGAGGCGCATATCGACCACATCACCGACGACCTCGCGACCTTCCTGTCCGCCTGCGTGCTGCCCGAGGCCGGCGTGACGCCGGGATAGGGCGCCGTCCCCAAGGACCGCCCCGATAGCAGGCAGGTCGCCGGCGTGGGCTCGGAGAGTCGGGGCATATGCCCTGTGATCCTGCGCGGCAGCGATGAGGGCCAGGGGGCGGCGAGAACCCGGCTTTCCGCGATGCGGCTGGCGGGCACCACCCGCGAGCTCGGACGGGGGAGCGACGGATGGATCCGGCGCACGCGCCTCCGGCCGATCACGCCTGCGACCCAATCGACAAGCCGGGATCAATCCTGTAGAGAGCCGGCCAACTCACAACAGGATCGCCGAAATCCTGGCGCCGACCGCCCATGAGGGGCGTCACGGCGCGACGGCTGGAGCTATGCCATGAACATCATCGAGCAGCTGGAGCGCGAGGAAGTCGCGCGCCTGGCCAAGACCATTCCGGATTTCGAGCCGGGCGACACGCTCATCGTCAACGTCCGCGTGAAGGAAGGCGAGCGCACCCGCGTCCAGGCCTACGAGGGCGTCTGCATCGCCCGCTCGGGCGGCGGCCTCAACGAGAGCTTCACGGTCCGCAAGATCTCCTACGGTGAGGGCGTCGAGCGCGTCTTCCCGGTGCATTCCCCGATGATCGATTCGATCAAGGTGGCCCGCCGCGGCAAGGTGCGCCGCGCCAAGCTGTACTACCTGCGCGACCGCCGCGGGAAGTCGGCCCGTATCGTCGAGCGGACCGACCGCTACAAGGCCAAGGAGGCTCCGGCCGGCGCCCCTGCCGCCGCCGAGTAAGCTGTCCGAGGCGCTCCGCAGGGCGGAGTGATCGTGTTGTTTCAAACCGGTCCGGCTCAGCCGGGCCGGTTTTTTCTTGGCCGACAGCACCGTCTCGGCCGTCGATAGCCGGTGGCTCAGGCGGCCCGGATCCCGTCGAGGAACCGGTGGATCTCGGCGGAGAGCTGCTCGGACTTTTGCGCCATGCCGCGTGCGGCGCCGAGCACCTGCTCGGCCGCGCCGCCCGTCTCCTCGGTCCCCTTCGAAACGTCGGTGATGTTACCGGTGACCGCCTCGGTGCCTTCCGCGGCCCGCGCGACGCTGCGCACGATCTCCTCGGTGGTCGCGCCCTGCTGCTCGATCGCGGCCGCGACCGTCGTCGCAAGACCGCTCACCGCGTCCATGGTCCGGCCGATCCCCTGGATCGCGTCGACGGCCTGCCGGGTCGAGGCCTGAACCGCACCGATCCGGGCCGCGATCTCCTCGGTGGCGGCTGCGGTCTGTTCGGCCAGCGCCTTGACCTCGGCCGCCACGACCGCGAAGCCCCGGCCCGCCTCGCCGGCGCGGGCCGCCTCGATGGTGGCGTTGAGCGCCAGCAGGTTGGTCTGGCGGGCGATGCCGGCGATCAGGCTGGCGACTGCGCCGATCTGCTCGGCACCGTCCGCGAGTTCGCCCACGAGGGCATTCGTGCGCTGTGCCTCGGCCGCCGCCTGCGCCGTCCGGGCCGAGGATTGCGCCATCTGTCCGGAGATTTCCTGGATGGTGACCGCCATCTCCTCGGTGGCGGCGGCAACGCTCTGAACGCTCCCAGCCGTCTCCTGCGCGGCCTCCGCCACGCGTGTGGCCCGCGCACTCGTGCGCGATGCCGTCCGCGTCATCGCCTCTGCGGCCACCTGCATCTCCGTGGCGGCCGCGGCGACACCCGTCATCAGGGCCCCAGCATTGGCCTCGAACGCCTGGGTCAGGGCGCCGAGGACCTGCGCATGCCGGGCATCCGCCTCCGCCGCGCGTATAGCCGCCCCGTCCAGCTCGGCCTTTGCGATCAGCGCATGGCGGAACACCTCGACGGCGCCGGCCATGTGGCCGATCTCGTCCGCGCGGTCGAGCCCGGAAATCGGGCTGGCGACGTCCCCGCCGGCGAGGGTTTGCATGCGGCGGCCGAGCTGGTCGAGGGGGCGCGTGATGCTGCGTCCGATCAGGAGCGAGCCGACAAACCCCAGGGCGCCGACGCCGAGGAGCAGGCCGATCGCCGCGAACGCGAGCGAGAGAAAGGCCGCCTTGATGTCATCGGTGTAGGTCCCCGCTGCGATCACGATCTTCCAGGGTTCGAACCTGACGGCGAACGTGGTCTTCGCGTACAGGCCCTCATGTCCTGGCCGGGCGTATCGGTACGTCATCATGGCCGAATCGGACGTCTTCAGCAGGTCGATCAGCGTCCCGGCCACGCGCACACCGTTGACCCGGGTATCCAGCTGGTTGCTGCCGACGAGGCTGCGGTCGGGCACCGCCACGACCGTGCCGTCCATCGCGTAGATGGCGACGTAGTTGGTGCCGTCGTCGAAGCGCATGCCCATGGCGGTCTCGGCCAGCTGCGCCAGGGCCGCCTCCCGGGTCAGGGCGCCGCTCCTCACCCGGGCCTCGAGATTCTGCGCGTAGGTGGTGAACAGCTCCGTAATGGCGCGCAGCGATTGCAGCCGCTCGGATAACATTTCCTGATAATACAACCGCAGACCGGCGGCGCCGATAAGCGTAACAATCAAGCCGGTCAGTGCAATTTGCGCCATGATCCGGCGCGACACACTCTTCTTCCAGAATTTAACGAGCATCATGCATTCCCGCAGACCGCCAACGTAAGCGATGCGGGGGCGAGATCTGATAAATCTGAACCGTCATGTCAAGAAAGGTCTTCATATCGAAGACGAGATCTACAAGTTGTGCCGATGAGATCTGAAGAAAAATCAGCCCGTCGCTCTCTTCGGAGCGCAACCATCGGACGCCGGGATGGGCCGTCATCCTGAAAGCGGAACCTGAGATCATCGCATCGCCGCGCACCCGCAGCACGCGAACGGATTCGCGGACCGGCCCGACATTGGGGCGGCATCCGGCACGGGATCGACGCCTGTTCGGGCGCCCTGGGGCCGTTCGGGCCGGTTGATCGAATGCCTCTGCGGCCCGGCGGAACGGCGCGATGGGTATTGTCGCCGACGCTATCCGGATCCGGACGCCGCTACCCGATCCGCGCGGTGACCTCGATCTCGACGCGCATCTCCGGGCGCAGCAATCCGGCCACGATCACGATCGTGGCGGCCGGCCGGACAGCGGCCAGCACCCGGCCGCAGACCGCCAGCATCGCCTCGGCATCGTTCCGGTCGGTGACGTAGTAGGTGGCGCGCACGATGCCGGCGAGGCTGGATCCTGCCTCTGCCAGGACGTCCCGGATCGTCCGCCAGCAGGCCTCGGCCTGCGCGGCGGCGCCCTCCGGCATCGTCATCGTGGCGTAGTCGTAGCCGGTCGTCCCGGACAGGTAGACGGTGTCGCCGTCGATCACCGCCCGGGAGTAGCCGTAATCCCGCTCGAACGGCGAGCCCGACGTGATCAGCCGTCGACTCATCCGCCGCGCAGGGCTTCCAGCACCTTGCCGCCGGGACGGCCGGTCGGAGTCATGCCGAACCGGCGCTCGACGTCCTTGATGGCGTCGCGGGTCTTCTGGCCGACCTTGCCGTCCGGCTCGCCGACATCGTAGCCGCGGGCGGCCAGCCGGGTCTGGAGATCGCGCCGCTCGGCCCGCGACAGGGGCGGATCGTCTGTCGGCCACGCCGCCTGGACGCCGGCCTTGCCGCGCAGCCGGTCGGACAGGACCGCGATGGCGAGACCGTAGGATTCGGCGGCGTTGTACGAGTAGATCGCGTCGAAGTTCCGGGTCACCAGAAAGGCCGGGCCGTCGATGCCGGCGGGCGCGATGATGCCGGCGGGACCGTCGCCCGAGAGCGGGCGGCCATCCGCTCGGGTGACGCCCAGCGACGCCCAGTGGGCGACCGGCTTCTTGTTCTTGCGCCCGGCAGCGCCGACGTTGAAGCCGCGGGGCAGCTTCACCTCGTAGCCCCAGACCTGGCCGTGCTGCCACTTGGCGACGTGCAGGAAGTTGGCGGTGGAGGCGACGGCGTCGGCGACCGAATCGACCACGTCGCGCCGGCCGTCGCCGTCACCGTCCACGGCGAGGCGGTGATAGGTCGTGGGCATGAACTGGGTCTGGCCGAAGGCGCCGGCCCAGGAGCCGGTCAGCCGCTCCGGCGCGATGTCGCCGCGCTCGATGATCCGGAGGGTGGCGATCAGCTCGCCGCGGAAGAAGTCCCGGCGGCGATTGCTTGAGCAGGCCAGCGTCGCCAGCGACTGCACCAGCGGCATCTTGCCGAGATTCTTGCCGAAATTTGATTCGACGCCCCAGACCGCCGCGATCGTGTAGCGGTCGCCCCCGTAGCGCGACTCGGCCTGGGCCAAAGCCGCCGCGTTCTGGCGCATGGCGGCGCGCCCGTCCTCGACCCGCTCGTCGTCGACCAGTGCCGCCATGTAGTCCCAGATCGGCGTCTTGAATTCGGGCTGCGCCTGGGACAGCTCGATCACCTTGTCGTCGTAGCTGATGCCGCTCGTGGCGGCCCGGAACGTCTGCGCCGAGACGCCCGCGGCGGCCGCCTGGGACTGGATGCCGGCGAGGCAGCCGTCGAAATCGGCCAGGGCCGGCAGGCTCGCCAGGGGCAGGGCCGCGATGCCGGCGAGCAGCCCGAGCGCGCGTGCCAGTCTCGGTCCCGTCGGGTGCTTCGGCATTCTGGCATTCCTCACGATGCGGGGCGAAGTCTGGGCGCGGATTCAGGCGACATGAGGGTTAACGAAGCGTGTGACCGGGCTGCATCACCGCGATCCTGAGCGCGGTCGGCGCGCCGCACTCAGCCCGGAGCGGCGGCCGGATCGTTGCGCCGGAGCCGGTCCAGATAGGCGCAGAGCATGTCGGCCAGCGCGTCGGCATCGTCCTGTATCGTCGTCTCCGGGCAAGACCGCTCCGAGATGCGCTCGCCGATGTCGCTCAGGGCCATGGCGATGATCTCACCCGCCCGGAGCCTGTCCGGCTCGGCAGTTCCGGGGAGTGCCTCGCACAGGAAGTCCCGGAAGACTCGCGAGCTGGCCAGTTGCGGCTCCGCGGCCTCCGGTGCGTCCCGATAATCGGGCGCCGCATCGTCGAGCGCCCGTCGCATGGCCGCCTCCTCGCATTCCGAACGCACGAATGCGTGCACGGCGGTGCGCAGCCGCTCGCCCGGCGGCGCGTCGCGAGTCTCCAGGATGGCGGCGAGTCGCGCAGAGGTGTCCCGCCATTCATCCCTCTGCAGCTGGAACAGGATCGCCGCCTTGTTGGGGAAATACTGATAGAGCGAGCCGATGCTCACCCCGGCGCGCTCCGCGACGCGCGCGGTGGTGAAACCTTGGGTTCCAACCTGCGCCAGAACCTGAGCGGCCGCCTGCAGGATGGCCGAAACGAGGTCGTTGGAACGGGCCTGCCGGGGCTGCTTTCGCCTGGAGATACCGAGACTTGGACGGTCAGCCATGGGACGGGCTCGGAACGCGAATAGCGAGGGCCGGGGCACGCCGGTACTCTGCGTCTTGTTCAGACGAACGCCAAGACGGAAAGCAACGGATCATGTCACACCAGATTTCAACCCTCGCCGAGCCCCCTGTCTCGACGGTGTTGGACAGTCTCTTCGCGCAAGCCGAGGCATCCTCACCGTTGACCGCCCTCGCCGATTTGTCTGCCGACGAGCGGGCGCGGCTGATGGGCAGCAAGACCGGCTACCGGGACTTCTACGGCCGTCTCAGGGACATGCCGCTTGCCGTCTCTCGCGAGACCGGACGGCTGCTCTACCTGCTCGCCCGCGGAAGCCGCGCCCGCTCGATCGTCGAGTTCGGCACCTCTTTCGGCCTCTCGACGCTCCACCTCGCCGCAGGCCTTCGGGACAACGGGGGAGGGCGGCTGATCACCTGCGAGTTCGAGCCGTCCAAGGTGGTCCGGGCGCAGGCGAACCTGACGGCCGCCGGCCTCGCGGATCTCGTCGAGTTCCGCGAAGGCGACGCCCTCCAGATGCTGAGCCTCGACCTGCCGGACACCGTCGATCTGCTGCTGCTCGACGGCGCCAAGGGGCTCTATCCAGAGATCCTCAGCCTCGTGGAGAGCCGTCTCCGGCCGGGCGCCCTTGTCGTGGCCGACAACGCGGATGACAGCCCCGATTACTTGGCCCGGGTGCGCGCACCGAACAAAGGCTACCTGTCGGTCCCGTTCGCCGAGGATGTCGAGCTGTCGATGCGGCTCGGCTGAACGCCGCACCACCCCGCACAGGGGCTGATGGACGGCCGCCTCGGCAGGCGACGGCCGCCGTCGGATGTCCCGGAGACTTCGCGTCGGTCAGGCCCATTCCCGCTGCGCGAGCTTCTGCTCGTAGGCGTCGATCGCCGAGGCGCGCTCCAGCGTCAGGCCGATCTCGTCGAGCCCGTTCAGCAGGTTGTGCCGTCGGCCGGCATCGATGTCGAAACGCAGCACGCCGCCGTCCGGCCCCTTGATGGTCTGGGCCTCCAGGTCGACCGTCAGGGTCGCGTTGGCGCCGCGCTCGGCGTCCTCGAACAGCTTCTCCAGATCCTCGGGCGACACGACGATCGCCAGGATGCCGTTCTTGGCGCAGTTGTTGAAGAAGATGTCGGCAAAGCTTGTGGAGATCACGCAGCGGATGCCGAAATCGGCGAGCGCCCAGGGGGCGTGCTCCCGCGACGAGCCGCAGCCGAAATTGTCGCCGACGACCAGGATCTTGGCGTTCCGGTAGGCGGGCTGGTTCAGCACGAAATCCGGGTTCTCCGAGCCGTCCTCGCGGTAGCGCATCTCGGCGAACAGGCTCTTGCCGAGCCCGGTCCGCTTGATCGTCTTGAGGTACTTGGCCGGGATGATCCGGTCGGTGTCGACGTTGATCGTCCGCATGGGCGCCGCGACGCCCTCCAGGATCGTGAACTTTTCCATCGTTTGACGGCCCGTGACGGTGGCTCTTCGGGGCGACGGTTTAGCAGCCCCCGGCGCGGGCCGGAAGCATCACGCCAAGTCCCTCGGCAAGGTCCGGGGCCGCGGCCCACGACAGGGCGCCGTCGTGGAGCGCGGAGGCGACCAGCGCCCCGGCCAGCCCCGCGTCGCGCAGAGCCCGCAGGTCGTCCGGGCCGCGCACGCCGCCGGCCGCGTAGAGGCGGCGATCCGGCGCCCGGGCCCGCAGAGCGCCCAGGGCCGCGACGTCCGGTCCGGCGCCGGCCCCGACCTGGGCGAGGGTCATGGCGATCACCTCGGGCGGCCAGAGCGACGGGTCGTCGTGGAGCGCCGCCGGGCCGAGCCGCTCCGCGCCGCGCGTGTCGAGGGAGAACACCGCCCGGTCCGCCAGCCGCGTCACCAGGCCGGGATCCGACTGGCTCTCGCTGCCGATCACCGGCCGGCCCAGGCCGGCGGCCAGGAACGCCTCCACCCCCGCAGGCTCGGCGAAGCCGGCATCCACCCACAGGCCGACGCCGGGGCAGGCGCGGGCGATGGCCTCAAGCGCCCCGAGATCGGGTGCCGCCCCGTCGATGATGGCGTCGAGATCGGCGACGTAGAAGAGGGCGGCAGGCCAGGCGTCGCGGAGCCCGCGTGCCACCGCGTCGGGCGCAGATCCCTTTGCCAAGGGCGTCTCGATCGGGGCATAGGAAGAGCGCTCGCCGCGGCGCGCCCGCACCACGCGGCCGCCCCGGAGATCGAGCACCGGGATCACCGCGAAGCCGGGGCGCCCGATCCTGTGGTCCGTCGAGGCGCTCGTCGCGTTCATATGCGCTCACCATTCCCAAAGACGATCGGGTGGGACCTGGGCGGGGTCCACGTCAAGGCCGCGCTGGTCGAGGACGGACGGGTCCTGGCCGCCGCGCAGGTCCCGTGCCCGCTCTGGCAGGGGGTGAAGGCCCTCGATCCGGCGCTCGCCGCCCTGCCGGACTGGGCGCGCGGCGAGGCCGCACACGCGGTCACCATGACCGGCGAGCTGACGGATTGCTTCGCCGACCGGCGGGACGGCGTCGCGGCGCTCTCCGGCTGGGCCGGGGCGCACCTGACCGGCGCCGTGCGGATCTATGCCGGCCGCTCCGGCTTCGTCGCCCCGGAGGCCGCCGCGGATGTCGCGGCCGACGTCGCCTCGGCCAATTGGCACGCCACCGCGGCGCTCACCGGGCGAATCGCCCCGGACGCGCTCCTCATCGATATCGGCTCCACCACCGCCGACCTGATCCCGATCGTCGGCGGCCGCCCGGCGGCCTCCGGCTACAGCGACGCCGAACGCCTGGCGAGCAGCGAGCTCGTCTATACCGGAATCGTGCGCACGCCGGTGATCGCGCTCGACGACCACGCCCCCTTCTCGGGCCGACGCACCCGGCTGATGACCGAGACCTTCGCCCACATGGCGGACGTCTACCGCATCCTCGGCCTGCTGCCCGAGGGGGCCGACCAGCAGACGAGCGGCGACCGGAAGGGCAAATCGGTGGCGGAGAGCGAGACGCGGCTGGCGCGCATCGTCGGCCGTGACCGCGCGGAGGCCCAGGCCGCGGCCTGGCCGGCCCTGGCCGCGCATTTCGCCGAGGCGCAGCTGCGTCTGCTGCACGACGCCGCCGCGCTCCTGCTCACCCGACCCGACCTGCCGACGCAGGCGCCCCTGATCCTCTGCGGGGCCGGCGCCTTCCTGGGCCCCCGCCTGGCGGAGCGGCTCGGGCGGCCGTCCAGCCTGCTGGTGTCGCTGCTGGGCGACCGGATCGCCGGCGCGCGCGACGCAATCTCGACCTGTGGGCCGGCGGTTGCGGCCGGCCTCATCGCCGCGGAGGAGACAGTCGCATGAGCGCCATCAAGATCCTGGCCCGTGTCCTCACGGCGCGGGTCGGGCCGCATATCGAGCTCGCCGTCGAGTCGGAATCGGGCGAGGTCCTGAAGGTGCTCGCCACCGAGGACCAGATCGACAGGCTGGTCGACGAGTTGGAGGATATCCTCAACTCGCCCGCCGAGCCGCAGGATGACGGGCCGCCCGAGGCGGCCTGACCCTCCGGATCGCCATGAGCCTGATCGCCGCCAAGATCATCGTCACGCCGACGCTGATGTGGGCCGTCTCGACGGCCGCGCGCCGGTGGGGCAGCCTCGTGGGCGGCCTGCTCTCGGGATTGCCGCTCACCTCGGCGCCGATCTCGATCTACCTCGCCGCCGAGCAGGGCGAGCACTTCGCCGCGGACGCCGCCGTCGGCTCGGTGGAGGGGCTGGGCGCGGTCACGGCCAGCTACCTCGCTTACGCCTTCTGCGCGCCGCGGATGGGCATCCTCGCGGCGATCCTTCTCGCCCTCGCGGCCTTCGTCCTCGGGGGCGCCCTGCTGCACGGCGTGATCCAGCCCGGCCTGTGGCTGGCCACGGCGATCGATCTGCCGGCGATGGCGCTGGCGGTCGCCCTGTGTCGGCCCGGCCCCGAGGCGCCGGCCCGCCGGTCCCGGCCGCCGCGCTGGGACATGCCGGCGCGGCTCGCGGCCGCCACGATCCTGGTCCTGCTGGTCTCGACGCTCGCTCCGCGCCTCGGCCCCGGCCTGAGCGGCGTCCTGGCGCCAATCCCGATCATCTCCTGGCCGCTCATCGCCTTCGCCCGGGCGCAGGGCGGGGTCGGGGCCGCGCTCGACGTGGTGCGCGGCAGCGCCCAGGGCGCCTTCGGCGTGCTGGCCTTCTATGTCTGCGTGCACCTGCTGCTCGGGCGGGTCGATCCGGTTGCCGCCTACGCCGTATCGATCGCGGCGTCGGCCGCCTGCGTGCTGCCCTGGCTGATCGCGCGACGGCGCCCGAGGGCGGCGTAATCGCGGCCCGTCGATGCGACCGCGGAGGTGATGATGCTGCCGGATACCGGAATTCCGACGCTCGCCCCGGGCTACGCGACGGTACCGCCGGGCCATCTCGCCACCATCGTCACCAGCCTGGAGATGCTCCGCCCGCCGCCCCCGCGTCCCGGGCGGCCGTTTCCGCTCGGTCTCCGCCTCGAGCCTCTGGGCCGCCCCGAACCGGAGACCTACCGGACCCTGTTCCGCGAAGTCGGCGCCGACTGGCTCTGGTTCTCGCGGCTCGCCCTGGCGGACGGCGCGCTGGCGGCGATCCTCGCCGACCGGGATGTCGAGATCTTCGCGCTGCGCCAGGACGGGCGAAACCTCGGCATGCTGGAATTGGATTTCCGACAGCCCGGTGCTTGCGAACTGGTCTTCCTCGGATTGATTGGGTCTGCGGTCGGGACCGGGATCGGCCGCACATTGATGAATACGGCGATCAGCCGGGCCTGGGCGCGGCCGATCACGCGGTTCTGGGTGCATACCTGCACCCTCGACCATCCGGGCGCGCTCGCCTTCTACCGGCGCTCGGGCTTCGACCCCTTCGCCGTCCATGTCGAGATCGCACCGGATCCGCGGCGCGACGGGACCCTGCCGCGGGACTGCGCCCCGCACGTGCCGCTGCTCGACTGACACGCCGCGGGAGCCCGACAAACGAAAAAACCCGCGGCCTCGCGGCCGCGGGTTCATGTCTTCAGCGTCGCGCGCCGGTCAGGCGGCGGTGCGCTTGCGGGCTTCCTGCTTGGTGTCGACGCCGGCCGCTTTGATCTCGGACAGCTTCTGCGCGACGTTGCGCGAGAACACGAACTCGGCGGGACGCTGATTCTCCAGGCTGACCTCGGGCGCCATCGCGCCGTCGGTCTTGATGCCGCGAATGGCGTGGACCAGCGGCTTCCAGGGCTTGCGAACCGAATCGACCACCGAGGAGGCCTCGTAGCCCGAGTGGACCATGCAATCGGCACACTTCTCGTAGTTGCCGGTGCCGTAGGAATCCCAGTCGGTGGACTCCATCAGCTCCTTGAAGGTCGCCGCGTAGCCCTCGCCGAGCAGGTAGCAGGGCTTCTGCCAGCCGAACACGGTGCGGGTCGGGTTGCCCCACGGGGTGCAGTGGTAGGTCTGGTTGCCGGCCAGGAAGTCGAGGAACAGGCCGGACTGCTGGAAGGTCCACTTCTCGCGGCCCTTCTCCTTGCCGTGCCGGAACACGCCGCGGAACAGCTCCTTGGTCGCCTTGCGGTTCAGGAAGTGCTTCTGGTCGGGGGCGCGCTCGTAGGCGTAGCCGGGGGAGACGGTGATGCCGTCGATCCCCATCCGGGTCACGCTGTCGAAGAAGTCGGCGATCTTCTCGGGCGCGGAATTGTTGAAGAAGGTGCAGTTGATGGTGACGCGGAAGCCCATCTCCTTGGCCTTCGCGATCGCCGCCACGGCCTTGTCGTAGACGCCGCGCTGGCACACCGACTGGTCGTGCATCTCCTTGTCGCCGTCCAGATGGATCGACCACGTGAAGTACGGGCTCGGCTTGTACTCCTTGATCTTCTTCTCGAGGAGCAAGGCGTTCGTGCAGACGATCGCGAACTTCTTCTGGGCGATGATGCCCTCGACGATCTGCGGCAGATCCTTGTGCAGGAGCGGCTCGCCGCCGGCGATCACCACCACGGGGGCGCCGCACTCGCGCACCGATTCGAGCGCGTCGGCGACCGGCAGCCGCTTGTTCAGGATCTCGTCCGGATAGTCGATCTTGCCGCAGCCCGCGCAGGCGAGATTGCAGCGGAACAGGGGCTCCATCATCATCACGAGCGGGTAGCGCTTGCGACCCGTGAGGTGCTGTTTCAGGATGTAGCCGCCGATCTTCGCGACGTACCGGAGGGGGATACCCAAGATTGCGGCTCCTTCACTTCGTCGGCCCCGGGGGTGTCGGGGTGCTTAACGCGAAAAAATCTCGAATTCCAGCGATCTAGCTTGGAACTGATCTGAAACGATCCCGTTTCGGCTGCGTCGCGACGCCTTATTCCGCGCCTGACGCAACCGCGCCACATCGATCGTGCGGGCAGAACGCGTCGGCGGTGGAACCCGGTCGCCGAGGACAGCCTGTGCATTGCGTCGGCAATACGACCGCAAGCCCAAGTTTAGTCCCCGCGCCACGGGTGCCGTGCGCTAGCGCACATCGATCCCGCAAGGGCTGCGCCAGTGCCGCCGCGTTGCAATCTGGCATCGCCCTCTTTACTGAGCCCCTTGGCTGCGATGCAAGGTCGGGCCCGTGGCGGATGGCTGCGCTGCGGCCCATATCGGGCACGATCGGCTTGCGCATGCGTTTCGCACGGCCGGAATGGGCGGCGCAGCGTTCCTCGAAGGCGATGCGCGCCCGTACGGATTGCCGGACGGTCGGCACCGGGCACTGAACCCCGCTGGGCCGATCGCCGGGGTTCCGATGGACCGAATGGCAGGAGCCGGGCGCGCTAGGTGCGGGTCCGAGGCGAACAGGCAGGGTGCTCGTGATCGAAAGTCTCGTCGCGTTCTCGGTGCGGTATCGGTGGATCGTCATCGCCCTCGTGGCGTTCGTGACGGTCGCAAGTACCGGGGTCGCAGCGCACCTGTTCCGAATCAATACCGATGTCGAGCGGTTGATCGATCCCAAGGAGCCCTGGCGCCAGGACGAGATCAATTTCGAGAAGGCTTTCCCGCAGCGAACCAACACGATCGTGGCGGTCATCAACGGCGAGACGCCCGAAGAGACCGAGGAGGCGGCCGCCAACCTCGCGAAAGCGCTCACCGCCCACAAGAACCTGATCGAGACCGTCTATCGCCCCGATGGCGGCCCGTTCTTCGACAAGAACGGCCTGCTGCTGATGTCTCAGGCCGAGCTCGACAAGACGTTGGAGGAGCTCACCCAGCAACAGGGTCTGCTCGGGCCGCTGGCGGCCGATCCGTCGCTGCGCGGCATCATGCGGGTGCTGACGCTGGGCGCCCGCGGCGTGAAGACCGGCGATGCCAAGCTCGAGGATCTCGAGAAGCCCATGGGGCAGATCGACGGGACCCTCCAGAAGGTTCTGGCGGGCCAGCCGGCGCGGATGTCGTGGCAGGAACTTCTGGCAAACGGCCAGACCAGCGTCACCGACAAGATGAAGTTCGTGATCATCCAGCCGGTGCTGGATTTCAACGCGCTTGAGCCCGGCTATCAGGCGACCAAGCTGATCCGCAACGTCGCGCAGGATCTGAAGATCGACGCGCAGCACGGCCTGCGGATGCGCCTGACCGGCACGGTGGCGGTTGCGGACGAGGAATTCGCGACCCTGTCGGAGGATGCGGGCCTCAACAACAGCATCATCGTCGGCGCCATCGTGCTGTTCCTGTGGCTGGCCCTGCGCTCGGGCAAGCTCGTCGGCGCGGTGATCATCACCACCTTTGCCGGCCTCATCGTCACGGCCGCCCTCGGCCTCGTCATGGTCAGGGAGCTCAACCCGATCTCGGTGGCCTTCGCGGCCCTGTTCGTCGGACTGGGCATCGATTTCGGCATCCAGTTCTCGGTGCGCTACCGCGCGGACCGCTACGAGCAGCCGACCCTGGAGAGCGCGATCCGCGCCGCCGCCCGCGGGGTCGGCTGGTCGCTGACCCTCGCCGCGGTGTCCCTGGTGGCGGGCTTCTTCGCGTTCCTGCCGACCGCCTTCCGGGGCGTGTCCGAGCTCGGCCTGATCGCCGGCGTCGGCATGGTCGTGGCCTTCCTGTTCTCCCTGACGCTGCTCCCGGCGCTGATCGCGGTGTTCAAGCCGGAGGGCGAGAAGTCCGCGGTTCAGACCGAGTGGCTCGTCGGCGTCGATCCGTGGATCATCCGCCATCGCAAGCCGATCCTGCTCGCCGTCGGGCTCGTGACGCTGGCGGGCGCGCCGCTGCTCTGGAACCTGCCGTTCGACTCCAACCCGATGCATCTGCGCAGTCCGAAGACGCAGTCGATCGCGACCTATCTCGACCTGATCAAGAACCCGGAGACCAGCCCGAACCTCATCGACGTGCTGGCCCCGAATGTCGAAGCGGTCCCGGCGCTGACGAAGACGCTGGCGGCGCTGCCGGTGACGGCTTCGGTCAACAGCATCGATACGTTCGTGCCCCGGGACCAGGACAAGAAGCTCGCGCAGATCGCCGATACGGCCCAGCTTCTCGATCCGGTGCTGAACCCCGGCCGCCGGCCGCCGCCGCCGACCGACGCCGACAACGTGAAGGCGCTGAAGGATGCCGCGACGGCCCTCAACGGCGTCGCGGGCGAGGCCAAGGGCGATGCGAAAGGAGCGCAGGCGGCCAAGCAGCTCGCCGGCACCCTGGACAAGCTCGCCGCCGGTCCGGTCCCGCAGCGCGAGGCCGCGTCCTTCGCGCTGACGAAGGATCTGGGTCCGCTGCTGGCACGCCTGCGCGACCTGCTGCACCCCGACAAGATCACGCTGGACAACCTGCCGCCGCAGCTCAAGGCCGACTGGGTCGCCGCCGACGGGCGGGCGCGGATCGAGGTCCATCCGAAGGGCGACTCGAACGACGACCAGGTGCTCCGGACCTTCTCGGACGAGGTCCTGAAGGTTGCGCCCCATGCCACAGGCGCGCCCGTCGCGACCACGCAGTCGAGCTACACGATCCTGGGCGCCTTCGTGCAGGCGGCGGTCACGGCCTTCGTGCTGATCTTCGTCATCCTGTCGGTGGCCCTGCGCAAGCCCTGGGACGTCGCGATGACCCTGGGCCCGCTGGTGATCGCGACCCTCTGGACGCTGATGGCCCTGCGCATCGTCGGCATGCCGCTCAACTTCGCCAACATCATCGCGCTGCCGCTGATGCTCGCGGTCGGCGTGGCGTTCCACATCTACTACGTGATCGCGTGGCGGGCGGGCGTGAACGACATGCTCGCCTCCAGCCTGACCCGCGCGATCTTCTTCTCGGCGCTCACCACCGGCAGCGCCTTCGGGTCGCTGGTCCTGTCGAGCCATCCGGGCACCGCGAGCATGGGCAAGCTGCTCGCGCTCTCGCTGTTCTTCACCCTGGTGGCGGCGTTCTTCGTGGTCCCGGCGACGCTCGGCGAGCCGCCGGCACAGCCCGACGAAGACCGTCCCGAGGCTGAGAAGGCCGTCGGTGCGGCCCTGCGGAAGAGCGTGGCGCGGAAGGAACCGGTGCCGGCCAAGTAGGCGCCGGTCAGAGAACCTTCTCGAAGAAGTGGTCCGGGTAGGGGTCGTCGTTGAACCGGTCGATCTCGACCCAGCCGGAGCGCCGGTAGAGCGACAGAGCCTCGGGGAGGGCGCTGCTGGTATCGAGCCGCAATGTCCGGATGCCGAGGTCCCGGGCCGCATTCTCGACGTCGTGCATCAGGCGCTTGGCGAGGCCGAGGCCTCGCGCGGCGGGATCGATCCAGAGCCGCTTGACCTCCGCCACCGGGCCGCCGTTGCCCTTGAGCCCGACGCATCCGACCGGGGGGCCGTCCGCGACGGCGAGCAGGAAGATGCCGCGCGGCCGGACCATGTCCGCCGCCTCCGGGTCGCAGGACAGCGCGACGTCGAACCCCGAAGCGAAGCGACGGCCCAGTTCGGCATAGTAGGCGCCGAGGCAGGCGCCGGCCGCCGCGCCGCGCGGATCAGCCTCCGCAACGGCGATGGCGTGCTGGCCGAGCGCGAGGGCGACCCGATCCATGGCGCGCAGGAGTTCGTCCGTGTGCGGCGTGCGCTCGAGCAGGAGGGCCGCGCGGGCGTTCGACAGAGCCTCGTAGGCCTCGAATTCCCGCTGCCCCGCTGCCGTCAGCGACGCGATCCGGCGGCGGGCATCGGTGGGATGCGGCGCCGTCACCACCAGGCCCTCGACCTCCAGGCTCCGCAGAAGGCGGCTCATCAGTCCGGAATCGAGGCCCAGATAGGCGCGGATCTCGCCGATCTCGGTCCGCCCGGCGCCGATGGCGTTCAGGACGCGCGCGACCCCGAGCGGTCGGCCTCGTCCCAGGAACGAGCCGTCGAGCGCACCGACCTCGGCGGTGACGGCCCGCGCGAATCGGCGGACGCGGGCGATGTCGATCGACGTCATTTTATCTGACTAAAGTCAGATATCGGCTGCGGTCAACCGAGGAAGTCGGAGAACCCGCCGCGGATCGCGCCCGACGCGTCGGCGGCCGACCGCGAGGCGGGGGCGATCAACGCGTTCCGCTCGTCGACGTAGCGGTAGCCCGGTGCCTCGCCCGGGAAGCCGCCGGCGGTGGCCGGGTGGGTGTAGAGCTCGGTCAGGCCGTTCGGGAGTTCGGTCAGCAGAGCGGCGACGCGAGCGGGCGTCATGGCGCCGGACCACGCGAGGCCGAGGGTGCGGTCGGGGATCAGCAGCCCGGCCTGCCGGGCGCGGACCGCGAGCAGCGCCGCCCAGGGGGCGATGTCGAGGGCCGGCCGCGGCCGGGCGCCGGGCTCGGCGCGGCGCAGGATCTCCCGCGGCTCCCGGGGCACCCGCAGGGCGCGCATCCCGAAATCCCGGCCGATGCGCAGCACCGCGCCCGCGATCAGCGGGTGAACATGGAAGTGCTTGTGGGCGTTGACGTGGTCCAGCGGCAGACCGGTCGCCCGATAGGCCTCGAACTGCGCGCGGATTTCGGCGGCGAGCTGGCGGCGGGCCGCGGGCTTGCGGGCGAAGTCGAGGCCCAGGCGACCCATATCGGCGCGCATCAGGCCGGCCGTGTCGGTCAGGTCGGGCAGGTCCGCCGCCGGAAGGGTGGGCCACGCCTCCACGAGGACGAGGTGCAGCCCGACCCGCAGGGACGGCATCCGCTTGGCCCGGGCCACCGCGTCGGCGGCGGCCGGGGCCGAGACCATCAGGCTCGCCGCGGTGAGGATCCCGTCGCGGTGCGCCCGCTC
>Ga0255028_100137_pt1 | contig 18659 bp, 19 predicted proteins | sample DRGLUT_MetaT_FD_178168 | JGI IMG/M metagenome (GOLD analysis project Ga0255028, IMG submission 178168) | Metatranscriptome of freshwater microbial communities from Pennsylvania, United States - DR:GLUT (Metagenome Metatranscriptome) | ecosystem: Environmental > Aquatic > Freshwater > Creek...
GACGACTACCTCACCAAGCCGTTCCACAAGGACGAGCTGGTGGCCCGCATCCACGCCATCGTGCGCCGCTCGAAGGGCCACGCACAGTCGGTGATCACCATCGATGATCTGGTCGTGAACCTCGACCAGAAGATGGTCGAGGTCGGCGCCGCCCGGGTCAATCTCACCGGCAAGGAGTACCAGCTGCTGGAGCTCCTGGCTCTCAGGAAGGGCACGACGCTCACCAAGGAGATGTTCCTGAACCACCTCTACGGTGGCATGGACGAGCCCGAGCTGAAAATCATCGACGTGTTCATCTGCAAGCTGCGCAAGAAGCTCGCCAACGCCAGTCAAGGCAAAAACTACATCGAGACCGTCTGGGGTCGCGGCTACGTGATGCGTGATGGTACGAACGAGATGCGAGCTATGGCCGGCTAAGAATTTCCCAATTCGTACATGGGAAAGGGTCGACTCGTGTTGATTTCGCGATTTCTCCGGTACAAGCATTCTGCTTCACTCAAGAAGGTGCCACGTGGACGAAAACGCAGAGATCATCGAGGCTCCGGCCGTCGATTTCATCGAGCTGACAGCCGACATCGTCTCGGCCTACGTTTCGAAAAATTCGGTCCGGCCCTGTGACATGCCGGAGCTTCTTGCCAGCATTCACAGTGCGTTAACTGGGCTCAATCAGGGCAGCGCTCCCGAAACCCAGACGGTCGACAAGCCCACTCCCTCCCAGATCCGGAAGTCGATCACGGCCGACGCTCTGATCAGCTTCGTCGACGGCAAGCCGTACAAGACCCTGAAGCGTCACCTTAGCGGCAACGGCATGACGATCGAGCAGTACCGCGAGCGCTACGGGCTGCCGCGGGACTACCCCTCTACGGCCGCCAGCTACTCCGAACACCGCTCGGCACTCGCGCGCAGTCTCGGGCTTGGTCAGCTGCGTAAGAAGGCTGCTACAAAGGCCCCTGAGCCGACGGAGACTGTCACCGATAAGCCCAAGCGTGCTGGTCGGCCTCGGAAGGCCAAAGAAGCTGCTGAGGCTTGAAGCCAAGCGGGGATCTGCCGTTTCCTCCGGCGATCCCCATATCCTCACTTATCGCTGCGGTTGAGCCTTCCTGGCTTCCGCTCGCGAGCGCGCCGGTCGCCGTGCTCCCCCCGTTCACGCGCGGCCGGCGCGCCCTTTCGCAGCAAGGATCAGGCGTCGTAATGCAGGTACAGCATGTGAATCGACTTCGAAGCATGACTCCGGCAAAAAATTTAGCTAACTCTCTCTTCAAAATGCAAAAATCGAGATAAAGGTGGGGTAACGATCGGCGCCGACCGTGACCCCGCCTCGTAGTAAAATTCAGCACACTTCTCAACGCATTGAACCCAAATCCGGGAGGGGTGAGGCTTCGACGCTTTTTCACAGGCGGAGCGGCCCACCGTGCACTAACTTTATCCTTGGACCACCTCGTGGAGGCCGATCAGTTCGCACAGGGCCGGTCGCTCGATTTTTGGGGAAACGGAGGCCCGACGATTATCTATTGGGTGGAATCTGGCAAAACGCGTCCAGTCCTAGAGTTGCGCGTTGGCGCCGTCCTACTACTGCTGCGCTCCGCCATTGGCTAGAATTTCATCGCCCATCTGCCCCGCGAACTCAGCAAAGCACCACTGAAGGTTGCTATGGTGGACGAGAAGGGCGCGCAGAGCGGCACAAGGGCGGATGACACACCGGGTGACATGGCCGAGCTAGAGACGATGCGGGCACAGAGCCTGACCGCGAGGCTGAGCTATTGCCGCGATGCGTTGCTGGCGAATTTCACAGTGTTCTCTGCGCCAATTTTTGGTCAGATGGGCCTGTTGGGGGTCGCCATTACCCCATAGTCATGCTTGGGACAATCGATTACGACTTGAGGAGGCCACGGCTCGGCTATCTGATGCTGAGCTCAAAATATCTCTCGCGCGGCCCGCTGTGATTACTGATCGGGATCCGGTACAGGGTATGAACTGACTTAACTATACTGAGGCGGTCCCAAGATTATCAGCGGCAGCCGAAGTGGGGTGATAGCGACCCTCCCGTTTCGATTGATAAACAGGAAGCAACGGATGTCCCTCGCGACCATGCTGCACGAAGAAAAATTCTGGCAGATTAAGTCGTGACACTCACTCCTCAATGGAATGCCTTGAACGCGATGATCGTCTCGGACTCCTTCACGCCTTTCAGCCTCAACAAGAAGTCATTCACGAACAGGCCGATATCGACATCGTTGTCTACGTGGAACTTAGCCAAAATGTCGAAACGACCGGCTGTCGAGTAGATTTCCGAGGCGATCTCCATTGCCAAGAGGGCATCGGAGACGGTGTAAGTCTGTCCGATCTCGCATTTGATTTGGACGAAGAACGTCTTCATGCCGATCTCTCATACCGCTGGAATGCGTTGTCGCGGCGTCTTGAGCCGCCGCGGCAACTGTCACGATCGAGCAAACTGGGCGCCTGGCTGTGCGCTCCAGCGTAGTCTGCCGGCCCTTGCCCTCAGTTGAAATGCCCGACCCAGCGGACCGTATAACGTTGGCCCTCCGGGCGGTTGCGGGCGCCGAATTCGTAGAAGGCGTTGAAGAACAGGAAGTTGTCCTTGTTCACCGCCAGCAGGGCGCCGGGGCCGAGAGCGTAGACACGCTCGCGTCGCCCCGGAACGGCGATGCCGTTGGCGAGGGTATCGCTGATCTGCTGGAGCCAATAGCCGTTGACGCCAAGCTTCAACTCTTTGGTCACGCTGAATTCGGTGGCGAAGTTGGCATGGAGCGCCTGTCCGGCCTTTGTCGACAGGACGGTCGGCCCGAAGCTGATGTTCGGCCGGTCGTTGGTCGCGTTCCAGAGGTAATGGAAGCGTGCCGAAACCGTCCAATCCGGTGTCAGGAACAACGTGCCTGCCGCATATGGATTGAAGGAGAAAAAATTCGAGCCGGGATTGACCGCTGCGGTCGGATCGTACTTGCCGGTCGGCAGGATCATCTGCGCCTCTACGCGACCCAGGAAAACCGGCCCCTTCTCGCCCATGATCGGATCGAACTGGATGAAAGGGCCGATCAAGATGTCACCGATGCCCTGCTGCGCCTTCAGGGCTGCACCGTTGAGGCCGTCATCTGCGCTCGAGGCGGGGATTGCCGGGACGATGAGGTCGAGGCCCAGCGCACCGGGGCCGATCTTGATCGGAGACACGTAAAGCAACTGCGTCAGGCTGGCGAAGACCGTGATGTCCTGCTTGGGCAGACCGAGGCTGCGGCCGCGATTATCCGTGAGGCGGCCGGCGGAATAGACTTGAAGATACTGCGTCGGATACCAGCCCGGCCCCGACGGCGGCGCGCCGTCGAGGAAGCTGGTAAAACCGAGATTCACGTTCGGTAGATCGTAGGCTGCGGCAGGCCCTGAGAGGCCGAGCGCTGCGGTGAGGGCGAGCGACGCCCGCTTCGCAAAAGACCGGGCACGCCCCGGCAACCCCATTCCCCGTCTCGTCATGATGCCCCCCTCGCGCAAGTTGAATGGCGGCCCTATCCGTTGGCCGGGCCGCGATGAGTTCAAAGATCAGGCGCCCGGCACCGCGCCCGGCGGCAGGAAGTCGACCTCGCAGGTCGCAGAGCGGCGCACGACTTCTTCCGGGTCGGTGAGGTTGTGGAGGAGGTCGAACAGCTCCTTGAGCTTGCGACCTGGGCTCACCCAGAAGATCGCCCGGTTAGGCTTGTCAGTCTTATTGTAATAGGCGTGAGGCTTGCTCGCAGGCATGCAGACGAGATCACCCGCCTTAGCTTGCAACCATTGCCCATCGAGGTAGAGGTCGAACATGCCTTCGAGGACGTAGATGAACTCGTCCTGCGTCGGATGAATGTGCGGTGGGACGAACGTTCCCGGTGGATCGAACGTTTCGAAAGAGAAGGCGCTGTCGCAATTGGCCTTGAAATAGTAGGTGTGACCGAGAACATTCCATACTGTTCCGTCGACGCCTTCTCCCGCCCTTGTGATTCCGACAGGGAGGGGGCCAATGTTGCTCATGATTTCCTCACTTTGGTGAATTTTGCGACACGAGGATAGATTAAATTGCGATCTTATAAATACGAATACTCAGAGCATAGCCCCAAGGCCGCTATCCATTTGACGTCTGCGCTATCCATTTCACGCAAGAAACGGAACTCGGCACGCGACGAGGCCTTGTGTAGGTTTTGTTGCAACAGGCATTCTTGCGTCTCGGGCCTGGACGATCGATTGGGCCATGGAAATGGAAGACGAGAAGCCACGCGAGCCGCACGATCCTGTCGCCGCCGCCCTGCCGCTGGCGCGCTACACGCTCGTCGATACGCGCGACCCCGAGTTGGCACGTGAACAGATCGGGCGGATCTTCTGTCCTCACGACCTGAATCCCGTCGGCCCCGGCGCTGCCGCCCTGTTCGAGGCCCGGCACCACTCGGCGGCGTTTGGCGGGCTTACGTTGAACTTCGTATCGTACGGGGCCCAGGTGGAGATCGATCCCGGCTGCCTCGACCGGTTCTTCCTGCTTCAAGTGCCGCTCGCCGGGTCCGCCCTTGTCCGGAACGGGCCTCACGAAACCCTCGCGAATGTCGACCGCGCCACCCTGCTCTCGCCCGCCTTCCCGACGCGGATGGTTTGGGACGCGGGCTGCGAGAAGCTCATCGTGCTCATGCCGCGTGGGCTTCTGGAAGAGCACGTCATCCGGGTGCTCGACCGGATTCCCCGCCCGTTCGAGTTCGATCCGGCCATCGATCTGCGGCGTCCGAGGGGGGGCGCCATCCGCTCCCAAGTCACGCTGTTGCAGCATCTCGCCGAAAGCCGCGACCGGCCGTCTGCGGGCACTGACGTGTTCGAGCGGGAACTGGCCTCGGCCTTCATCACCCTGCTCGTCGGGCATATGCTCGAACGAGATGGCGAGACGTCGCTGTCGCAATCCCAGCGCGTCTCGGTGGCGCCCGCGCATGTCCGGCGGGCGGAGGAGTACATTCGGGCCCATCTCGACTCCGCTCTGACTTTGCCGCATCTCGCCGAGAAGTCCGGAAGCAGCATGCGCTCGCTCCAGGAGGGCTTCCGGCAGTTCCGCGAGAGCACGATTTCCGACTTCATCCTGGCCCAACGCCTCGACCGCTGGCGGGCCCTGATCCTCGCCTCCGATGCGGATGCCAAGGTGGGTGACCTCGCCCTGTGCGTCGGGCTCAACCATCTCGGCCGGGCGGCGGCGGCGTATCGCGACCGCTTCGGCGAAGCGCCCTCGCAGACGCTTCGCCACCGCCGCCGTTAAGGGGTCGTTTCAGGCCGCGCGCGGCGTCTCCACGGCCTTGAGGCTCGCGGGACGAGGAGCGGCCTCTGCCCGGTAGGCCGGCGCGCGGGCAAGGAGGTCCGCGTAGACGGGCGGGCGGAGAGGCGCGAGCAACGCGGTGAGGGGGTTTGCCTCGCGGGTCGGCACCCCGATATCGGCCAGCAGGCTTGCGAAGTGGTGGTTGTGGTAGGGGGCGATGCAGAGCCCGCCATAGCCCTTCGCGGAGGGCCGTTCGGTCTGCCGCCAGCTCCGAAGGCGAGCGATTTCGTGCTCCATCTCCGCGCGATTTGGCTGATGGGCGAGTTGGCCGTCCATGAAGCGCACCAGCCAGTTCGCACCGAGCTCGGCGGACAGGTTGGTGGCGAAGCTCGAATTGAAGCCGACGAAGCCGAGATCGGGCAGGTCGGGGTTCACCACCCAGCGGTAGAGCCGGTACTGGCCGTCCGCATCGATGAGCTTGGCGCGATCAGCGCTGTCGAGCACCGGCACGTCCTGGCGCCAGCCGGTGGCCATGACCACCAGATCGGCTGGGACCTTCTGGCCAGTGGTGAGGACGGCCTGCGACCCCTCGTAGGAGACGATGGTGCCTTGGATCGCACTGATCTTGCCCTCGGTCACCAGCTTGTAGAAGCCTGGCGTCTCCACCGCGAGGTTGCAGTGGATCTCGTCCTCGATCCGGGTCTTGGGCCGGAGCCCGTTCTTGTTGAGCTTGAACTGGCGCGTCAGCAGCGTCTCCAGCGCGCGCCAGTTCGCCCAGATCAGCGGAGTGGCGAGTTTCTGCGCGATCCGGCGCAGCGGGCCCGCATTGTAGGGCAGAAACATCGACTCCGCCGCGCGGCAGTAGAGGATCCGCTTGAAGTTGATCAGGCCGCCGAAGAAATACGGGATCTTCCAGGTCGGCTCCAGGAACACCAGCGTCACGGCACTCGCCCCATGCTTCACGGCGCTGACGGCGACGTCGGTGGCGGATTTCGAGTAGCCAAGGACCACGATCCGCTTTCCGCGCACCGACTCGGCGTCGTTATGCTCGCTCGAATGCAGGATCGTCCCGCCCGCAGCCTGGAAGGCGTCGACGCCGGGATGGGCGGGCTTGTTCATGTGGCTAAACTGGCCAGTGCAGATGGAGACGAAGTCGTAGGTCTTCGTATTCGCCGCCCCGTCCTGACCTTTAATCGTCACATCCCAGCCAAGGCCGGTACGCTTCTTTAGCTCCGTCACCGACTGGCCGCAGCGAATGAGCGGGACAAGGCCGAACCGCTCGGCATAGCTCCGAAGATAAGCGAAGACCTGCCCGCCCGACGGCCATTCCGGATAGTCCGTCGGCATAGGGGCTTCGCTGAAGGCGTAGATGTCCTTGGGCGTCTGAGTCTTCACGTCGGGATAGGAGCGGGAGGGCTCCCACACGCCGCCGAGATCCGGGCCGCGCTCCAGCACCGTGACGTGGTGCCCGCGTTCGCGGAACGCCTTGGCGGCGGCGAGGCCGCTGATGCCTGAGCCGATGACGCACACATTGCGCTGCGTGATCATGATGCTGTCTCCCTCACGGGCGCCTCATTCGAAGCGCGTCTTCCATGCAGGAAATTTCACGTCAGCCGCTTTGGCGATCTATCCCTAAGACGATCCGACTATCCGTATCGCGCATTAATGCGGCGAAAACTTCGGAAAATTTCGAGATATCGAGGCATTTGTCCTGTTGTGGAGATGTTACGCCGCAGAAGCTGAGTGCGCGTGTGCAATATGCTGAGCACTTTGCTCGCAGGGCGGGCAGGTCCTGCCTGTGAAACGGGCCCCGCGAAAAACGGGCGTGAAACACCGGAAGCCCGGCCTTCATGAGGGCCGGGCTTCCGGTGTCGCGTCCGATTCGGCTGATGAGCGAGGGTACGCTGCGCTCAGCAGGCGGCGGCGACGGCTTTGGCCAGTGGGCCATCCGGTTCGCGCAAGGATAGGGCTACGTCGAAGTGGTTGTAGTTCGGCATCGCGATGGCACGCCCCGCGTGACCGGCCGATGTCCAGGCTTCGAGATAGGTCGCGGTCTGCCCCTTGAAGGCGTCGCTCTCCAGGCCGCCGACGGAGGCCTGGAGTTGCGCCTTCGACCGCGCGGGAATTAGTTTCAGCGGACTGTTGCGCCGGGCTGCCTCAATATCGAGGTTCATCCAGCTGTTGATGTGGGTGTGGATCAGCAGCTCGAGATCCATCAGCCCCGAGAGCAGCAGCGCCGAGGCAATGATATCCTCGGGCAGGCCAAAGTCTTGCTGCCATCCCTTGGCGAGCAGCATCCCGCCGAGATGGCCCCCCGCCGAGGAGCCGCCGATGTGGATGCGGCGGCTCGAGAGACCGAAGCGGGTTGCGTTGGCGTGGAGCCACGCCAGGGCCGCACGGGTCTGGCGTACGATCTCATCGAGATGGACCGCCGGGGCGAGGGAATAGTTCAGCACCGCTACCGAGATACCCTTCGGTACCAGCCCAAGGGCGGGGAAGGCGTTGTCGTCCTTCGACAGTGCGCGCCAGTATCCGCCGTGGATCCAGAGGAACAGGGGGCTGTCCGGTCCGGCCGGATAGAGGTCGAGAGTCTCGCCGGAGGCAGTGTCGTAAGCGAGGTCGGCCACCCGCTCCAGGCGCGATTGCGCCTCGCCACTCGCCGCGACGTAGCGAGCATACTCGGCCTCGAAACTCGGGACGCTCGCCCGGGCATTGTACTCGCGGTCTAGCCTGTCGCGGTCGGCGGGTGTCATCGACCTACTCCGAGATCACGGCGGTGGCCTCGATCTCGACGAGCGCGGGCGGCTCGACCAGACGGACGACCTGGACCAGGGCCATGGCTGGGAAATGCTGGCCGAACACGTCGCGATAGACCCCGCCGAGGTCGCGCCGGGCGTCGAGATAGGCGTCCATGTCGGTGACGTACCATGTCAGCCGCACGAGATGGTGCGGTTCGGCGCCCGCCTCGGTCAGGATCGCACGGATGTTGCGGAGCGCCTGATGGACTTGGGCGACGAAGCCCTCGGGGAAGCGCTCGCGCTCGTCCCAGCCGACGACACCGCCGGTGACGACGAGGCGCCCCGAGGCGGCCATGCCGTTGGCGTAGCCGCGCGGCGTGGGCCAGCCGGAGGGCTGGAGCACGGCGGTGGGCCGGCTCGCGGGCTCGAACATGGCGTTCATCGGAGGTCTCCGGTTCCGGGAGGATGGGGCTGCGCAGCGCGGTAGCGTTCGGCGGTCGCACGCAGGTCGTCAGGGAGGGGAATCGCGCAGCGCGTTTCGAGCGATGTGGTCACGATGACGAGGCGGGCAGCGAACACTGGCGCCTCGCCGCGATAAGCCGTCAGCGCCAGGGCAAGGGAGGAGCCGCCGATGCGCGCGATGCGCACGAACACGTGGAGCCGATCGTCCCAAAAGCCGGGGCTGACGAAATCCGCCTCCGCATGGGCGTAGCCGAGACCGATGCCGCGCGCTTGATGGAAGCCTCGGTAATCGAGACCGAGCGCCTCGACGAACCAGTCCTCGACCACGCCGTTCATCAGGTCGAACCAACGCGGGAAGTAGACGATCCCGGCCGGGTCGCAATGCGAGAAGCGAACACGTACCAGGGCGTGGAATAGCCCGGCCTGCGCCGCCCGCGCGGGCGATCCGGATCGGGGTAGGGCGGTGTTCATGCCGAGGCTGCCAGGACTTGCGGCGCGGCCTCGGCCGCGTGACGGCGTAACGCGAAACGCTGAATCTTGCCGGAAGCGGTCTTCGGCAGGCTTTCGACGAACTCGATGGCGCGCGGATACTTGTACGGTGCGATCTCGGCCTTCACGAAATTCTGAAGCGCCTTGGCGAAAACAGAGTCAGCCGCCACGCCGGGCGCGGGGACGACATAGGCCTTCACAATGGTGCCGCGGTCGGGATCGGGCGCACCGACCACGCCGCATTCGAGCACCTCAGGGTGGCGCAGGAGCGCCGCCTCCACCTCAGGTCCCGAGATATTGTAGCCGGAGGAGACGATCATGTCGTCGCAGCGGGCTTGGTACCAGAAGTACCCATCCTCATCCATGACGTAGCTGTCGCCGGGGTAATTCCAGCCATTCTTGACGTAGGTGGTCTGACGCGAATCGGCGAGGTAGCGGCAGCCGGTCGGCCCGCGCACGGCGAGGCGCCCGACCGTGCCGGGTGGCACCTCCTTGCCGTGATCGTCCACGACCCGCGCCTCGTAGCCCGGCACCGGGCGACCGGTCGCGCCGGGGCGTACCTCGTCCTCTGGCGAAGCGAGGTAGATGTGCAGCATCTCAGTGCCGCCGATCCCGTCGAGGAGGGGCAGGCCAGTCGCGGCCTTCCAGTTGTCGAAAGTCGCACGGTTCAGGGATTCGCCCGCCGAAATGCAGCGGCGCAGCGACGAGAGATCGTAGGCCGCAAGCTTGGACAGCATCGCCCGGTAGGCGGTTGGCGCCGTGAAGCAGACGGTCGCCCGATCGCGCCCGATCGCCTGAGCCAGTTCGTCCGGCCCCGCCTTCTCAAGGACCACCGCCGATCCGCCGACGCGCATCGGGAACAGGATGATCGCGAGGCCGAAGGTGAAGGCGAAGGGGGCCGAGCCTATGAAGCGGTCCTCCGGCCCCGCGCGGACGACGTGCCGGGCATAGGTGTCGCAGATCGCGAGCATGTCGCGGTGGAAATGCATCGCCCCCTTGGGTTCGCCAGTTGTGCCCGAGGTGAAGGCGATCAGGCAGACGTCGTCGGCTGCCGTGTCGGCGGCGGTGAAAGCGGGGCTCTCGATCTCCATCAGTTCTTCGAGGGAGCCGGGGCCGCCGCCCCAGTAGACGATCTCTTCCAGGCCGGGCGCATGGGCGCGGGCCCTCTCCATCTCCGTCGACAGGCGCCGGTCGCAGAGGGCGATGCGGATCCACGCCTTTGTCAACGGATAGGCGATCTCCCGCGCCCGCAGAAGCGGCATGGTGGCGACGACGATGCCACCCGCTTTGATGACGGCCAAGTAGGTCGCCACCATCATGGGCGTGTTGCCCGAGCGCAGGAGCACCCGGTTGCCGGGCCTCAGCCCGAGGCGGTTCACCAGCACGTTGGCGATGCGGTTCACCCGTTCGAACAATTGCCGGTAAGTCAGCGATTCGTGCTCGCCGATCAGGCACAGGGCATGGCCGTGCCCCTCCGCAATCCACCGGTCCAGGAAATGCGTGACGCAGTTCAAGCGGCGTGGATAGCGTAATTCCGGCAGGGCGAAGATCAGCTCCGGCCACGTGTCGCGAGCCGGCAGATGCTCGCGAGCGAAGGTGTCGACGGCGGTGTCGGGCACGGACGGCACATCCACGATGGGGCCCCTTGGATTCAATGGTCGGACCGGCGAGACAAGCTTTGTCCACCGGGTTGATTTAGGCTTAAAGCATATTGCGGCCCGAAGCAAGATGCTTTAAGCCTGAAACATATCGCGGGCCGCTCATGGCCGACGCAGCTTCAGGAGGATGCGATGGGTGGAGTCGCCAGCGGACGCACGGATCGTGACAGGGCGCTGCGGATCGCGATCATCGGCGCGGGACCCGCGGGCCTGTACCTGTCGATCCTAGTAAAGAAGCGTTTCCCAAAGGCGGAGATCACCGTCTACGAGCGCAACCGAGCGGACGACACTTTCGGCTTCGGCGTGGTGTTCTCCGACGCCACCCTCGACATCTTCGAACGCTACGATCCCGAGAGCTACGCCCGCATCACCGGGGAATTCGCCTATTGGGACGACATCGCCATCCACGTGAAGGGCGAAGTCCATCGGATCGGCGGCAACGGATTCTGCGGCTGCGCCCGCGCCACGCTGCTCACCATCTTGCAGGAGCGAGCCCGCTCCCTCGGCGTCGAGATAATTTTCCAGACCGAGGCCGATGCCGAGGATTTCGATGAACACGACGTCGTCGTCGTCGCGGACGGTATCAACAGCGCCTACCGGCAGCGCCACGTCGAGCATTTCGGCACCAGCGTCGATCTGCGGCCGAACCGATTCGCCTGGATGGGCTCGACCAAGCCGCTGGACGCCTTCACATTCCTGTTCCGCGAGACGGAGTGGGGACCGTTCATCGCCCACGCCTACCAGTACGAGCGCGGGCGTTCGACCTGGGTGTTCGAGACCGACCCCGACACGTTCGAGCGGGCGGGCCTCGGGCAGTGCGACGAGGCGGGCTCGGCGGCTCTGATGAAGTCGATCTTCAGCGATATCTTTGGCGATCATCCGGTGCTCACCAACCGCTCGATATGGCGGCAATTTCCGATGATCCGCAACACCCGCTGGGTGCGCGGCAACCGGGTACTGCTCGGCGATGCCAAGGCCACCGCTCATTTCTCCATCGGCTCGGGCACCAAACTCGCCATGGAGGACGCCATCGCCCTCTACGAGGCGCTGGTGGCCGAGACCGAGGTCTCGATCGCCCTCGACCGGTTCGAGAAGGGGCGGCGCGAGGAAGTGGAGAAGATCCAGCACGCCGCCGATGTGTCGCTCGTCTGGTTCGAGCATGTGGCGCGCTATCTCGATTTCGAGCCGGTGCAGTTCGCCTTCGGGGCGATGACCCGTGCCAAGGCGATCACCTACGACAACCTGCGCCTGCGGGCCCCTCGCTTCGTTGCGCAGATGGACCGCGCCTTCGCGGAGGGTGTCCGGAGGAGGGGCTTCGACGTTTCCCTCGACAAGCCCGCCGCACCGATGTTTCAGCCCATGCGCCTGCGCGAGATGGTTGTCCCGAACCGGGTGGCGATGTCACCGATGTGCATGTATTCGGCCGCCGAGGGCGTGCCGAGCGATTTCCACCTCGTCCATTACGGCTCGCGGGCCATCGGCGGCCCCGGCTTGATGTTCACCGAGATGACCTGCGTCTCACGGGACGCCCGCATCACGCCGGGCTGTACTGGGCTGTGGAACGACGAGCAGGAATCGGCATGGCGCCGGATCGTGGATTTCGTCCACGCCAACGCCGCCACCAAATTCTGCCTTCAGCTCGGCCATGCGGGCCGGAAGGGTGCGACCAAGCTGATGTGGGAGGGCATCGACCGGCCGCTCGAATCGGGCGGCTGGGAGGTGATGTCGGCCTCCCCGCTCCCGTATTTCCCCGACAGCGCCGTGCCGCGCGAGATGATCCGTGCCGACATGGACGCGGTGGTTGCGGATTTCGTCGTCGCCACTCAACGGGCCGAGCGCGCCGGTTTCGACATGCTGGAATTGCACTGCGCCCATGGCTACCTCCTCGCGAGCTTTCTCTCGCCGCTGACCAACCAGCGCACGGATGCCTATGGCGGCAGCGTCGAGAACCGCCTCCGTTTCCCCCTCGAGGTGTTCACGGCGATGCGAGCGGCCTGGCCCGCTGAACGGCCGATGTCGGTGCGCGTCTCGGCCACCGATTGGGCCGAGGGCGGGCTGACACCGGAGGATTCGGTCGCGATCGCCGCCGCCTTCCGCGAGGCGGGAGTCGATCTCGTCGATGTCTCCACCGGCCAGACGGCCACAGTCTCGCGCCCCCTTTACGGCCGCATGTTCCAGACGCCCTTTGCCGAGCGCATCCGTAACGAAGCTGGGACGGCGACCATGTGCGTGGGCAACATCACGACGCCGGACCAGATCAACACGATCCTGGCGGCGGGACGGGCCGACATCGTGGCACTGGGCCGTCCGCATTTGGCCGATCCCGGCTTCACCCTCCGGGCGGCGGCTTGGTACGGCGCGAACGAGATCTACTGCCCGCCGCAATACGCGCCCGGCAAGGACCAGATCGTCCGCAACTCGGTGCGGGACCGCGCCGATTTCGAAGATCTCAAGCTGCGGGGTCGTCCGAAGACACGATCCGAATTGCGCGCGCCCGCGGAGCCAGCGGCCTCGTGAGCGGGAGCGCGAGCCCGGGCATTTGCGTTAGCCCGAGAAATCGGGCTGATGGCGCCGCAAGCGACGCCTTCGGGCACGAGGCCGGGATCTTCGATTTGGGCGACACGGGTGAGGAACGGGATTCGCGCACGGCCGTGCGGGCATGGCTTCGCCTCCTGACCTGCACCACTCTGATCGAGAACGAGATCCGCTCCCGCCTGCGCGAGCGGTTCGACTTCACCCTGCCTCGCTTCGATCTCCTCGCCCAACTCGACAAGGCCGAGGACGGGCTCGTACTCGGGGAAGCCTCCAAGCTCCTGATGGTCTCGGCCGGGAACGTCACGGCGGTAGTCGAGAAACTGCTCGCCAGCGGCTACATCACCCGGCAGCCATCCCCTACGGATCGCCGGGTACAGATCATCCGCCTGACCCATGCAGGCCGCGCCGCCTTCCGCACCATGGCGGAGGCGCATAATGGCTGGGTGGAGGAACTGTTCGGCGGCCTCTCCGACGGGGAGATCGCCGGTCTGACGGACCATCTCGCCCGTCTGAAACGCTCGGCCCAGAGGCGGATCGAGCCCCGTGAGCCCACCCGCCGCAAAGGCCGCGATTAGGCCGAAACCTCCGGGACCGGCCGGGATCGGCCCTCGGCATCAAGGGCGACCGAAACGAACAACGCCTCCACCACGGGCCGCCGCTCGCCTCCGGCCGGGGAACCCGCGAACCCGTCGAGCTTGAGCCGCATCGAACTGCGGCCGACCGAGTCGACCCGGCCGTAGACAGAGAATTCCTCCCCGACCTTGAGGGCGGCGAGGAAGCGCAAGTTCTCGACCGCGACCGTAGCGCAGGCGCCCTGGGCCCGCCGCATCCCGAGAAGGCCCGCCGCCTTGTCGAGTTCAGCCATGATCCAACCACCGAAGATACCGCCGTTGAGGTTGGCCTCGGATGGCAGGGTCAGGGTGCGCAGAAGCGGCGGCGCGGCGTTCGGTGACGGGTCCATCGTTCATCCCTCGGGCCGGAATCATCGGGCAGGCCGCAAGCCTAAACGGCTCTCGCACCCAGCACAAGCTTTAAGCTTAAAATTTCTCTTGACAGCGCTTATTCACTGCTGTTTTCTACTCTAAAGATTCAAGCTTCAATAAATTGTTGTCTGGGCCATAGGAGGACACGGTGTCGGATATCCGCCTGTATCTATTCCAAACCGGAAGCCTGATGTGCCGCCGCCAGAACATCTTCCTCAACGAGGGGATGGGCGAGCCGTACGAGATCCCCGTTCCCTGGTACTTGATCACCCATCCGAAAGGTCATGTGGTGATCGACGGCGGATTCCCCGCCATTTGCGCCACCGATCCGAGGGGGCATTGGGGGCCGGTCTCGGAGGTCTTCGTCCCGCGCGTCCGGCCGGGGAACGATTGCGCCACGCAGATGCGCGCGGCGGGTTTCGAGCCGGCGGATGTGCGCACGATCCTCCTATCGCATCTCCACCTCGACCATACAGGCGCAATCGGCACCTTCCCAAATGCCCGTCACGTCGTTCAGCGCGAGGCCCTCGCCTACGCGCTGGCGCCAGACTGGTTCTGCGCCGGGGCCTTCGTCCGAGCCGATTTCGACCGGCCCGGCCTCGACTGGCTCCTGCTCGACGAGGGGTGGAGCGACTTCTTCGACCTCTTCGGGGACGGGGCGATCACCTGCATCCGCTCACCCGGCCACACGGTGGGACACCAATCCTTCCTCGTGCGGACCGCGCGTGGCGCGACCCTCCTGGCGGTCGATGCCGCCGACACGATGGACCATTGGCACGACCGGGCCCTGCCCGGCGCCGTCACTTCCGTGACCGAGGCGGTGCGCTCCGTCGCAAAGCTTCGCGCCGTGGCCGAGCGGGCTCAGGCCCGCATCGTTCCCGGCCACGACCCCGCCCTGTGGCCGACCCTCGATCAAGCCCCCGCCTACTACTGACCCGCGAGACCGGAGACAGGCTATGAAGCTGCTGCGATACGGAGAACTCGGCGCCGAGCGCCCCGGCCTTCTCGATGCTGAGGGCCGCGTTCGCGATCTTCGCGACGTGGTGCCCGACATCGCCGGTCCGTTCCTCTCAGACGAGAGTCTCGACCGGATCCGCGCTCTCGATCCCGATCACCTACCCCTGGTGGAGGGCACGCCCCGCATCGGCGCCTGCGTCGGTGCCATCGGGAAATTCGTCTGCGTCGGCTTGAACTACGCCGACCACGCCGCCGAGACCGGCAAGGCGCCGCCCGAGGAGCCGGTGCTGTTCATGAAGGCGACGAGCGCGGTCTGCGGCCCGAACGACGCGGTCGAGATCCCGCGCGGCTCAAAAAAGACCGATTGGGAGGTGGAACTCGGTGTGGTCATCGGCCGCCGCGCCAAGCATGTCGCGAAAGCGGAGTCGCTCGACTTCGTCGCCGGCTACTGCGTGGTGAACGACGTGTCGGAGCGCGCCTTCCAGTCCGAGCGCGGCGGGCAATGGACCAAGGGCAAGAGCGCCGACACCTTCGGTCCCATCGGCCCCTGGCTGGTGACGCGGGACGAGGTGCCCGACCCGCAGGCGCTCGGGCTCTGGCTCGAGGTCGACGGCACCCGCCGCCAGACCGGCAGCACCGCCCGGATGATCTTCGGCGTCACCGAACTCGTCAGCTACATCAGTGGGTTCATGACGCTACATCCCGGCGACGTCATCGCCACTGGCACGCCCCCCGGCGTCGGCCTCGGCCAGAAGCCGCCGGTCTTCCTGTGCCCCGGCCAGACCATGCGGCTCGGCATCGACGGGCTCGGCGAGCAGCACCAGGCAGTGATCCAGGGAGAGTGAGATGAGCCCCTTCTCCGATCTCGCGGGCAAGGCCGCGATCATCACCGGCGGCAGCCGGGGGCAGGGCGCCGCGCAGGCCCGTCTCCTCGCCCGTTCGGGCGTCGCCGTGACGCTCTGCGACGTGTTGGCGGAGGAGGGCGAGGCCTATGCCACCGCCCTGCGTGGCGAGGGGCTGGAGGCGCGCTTCCAGGCCGCCGATGTCACGGCGCCGGGGGGGTGGCAGCACCTCGTGGCGACGTCCCTCGATTGGCGCGGACGCCTCGACATCCTCGTCAACAATGCGGGCATCATCAACCGGACCGGGGTGGCGGCGACCGGCTTCGAGGCCTGGAACCGCGTGCTCGCCGTGAACCTCACGGGCGCCTTCCTGGGCATCCAAGCTGCCGCCCCCGCGATGCGCGAATCCGGCGGCGGCAGCATCGTCAACATCGCTTCGAACTCGGCCTTCTCGGGCCATGCCGACCCGGCCTACACGGCAAGCAAATGGGGCCTGCGCGGCCTTACCAAGACGGCAGCGATGGAGCTTGTCGGGGATCGCATCCGCGTCAACGCCGTGTGCCCTGGTCTTGTGGTAACAGGCCTGAACAAGGGTTCGCCCCACCTTGAACCGATGATCGGCATGACACCGATGGGCCGCCCCGGCGAGCCCGACGAGGTTGCGCGCCTAGTCCGCTTCCTGGCGAGCGACGAGGCCAGCTTCATCACCGGCGAAGATTTCGTGATCGATGGCGGCTTCACGGCCGGGGCCGCCTATCGCCGGGTCGCCGTCGAGACCGGCCTTCTGTGACCATTCGTGAGGGAGAGAGCACCATGACCGACACCGTAAAGCCCGTCGTCACCCGCGCGGGTGAAGAGGATACCCGCACCGGCCAATCCGGAGGCGCACTGCGCATCTCCGGCGTGAGCCCGCAGCACACGCCCTCCACGCGAATCTGGTACGGCAAGGTCAGCAACAAGCCGGGTTATCGCTCCCTGCCGCATCATCACGGCGAGGCCGAGACCGGCGGCTATGTGCTGAAGGGCAGGGCCCGGATCTATTTCGGGCCGGATTACGCCGAGTTCGTCGACATGAAGGAGGGCGACTTCGTGTTCGTGCCGCCCTTCATGCCCCATGTCGAGGTCAACATGAGCACCAACGAGGAGCTGGTCTGGCTCACCGCGCGGACGCCGGAGAACATCGTGGTCAACCTTGACGATGTGCCGGACGCAAGCCTAGCGGGCTTCATCCGCGTGGGCACCTGACATGGCCGCCCTCGCATCGCGCCACGCCATCGTTACCGGCGGCGCGCGCGGCATCGGCCGCGCCATCGCCGCCCGGCTCACCCGCGACGGCGCCTCGGTCACGATCCTCGGCCGCAACGCCGATGCGCAGGAGCGGGCTATCGCCGAGGGCATCGCCCACCACGCCGTCCCGGTCGACGTGACGGACGAGACGGCTGTCTCACAGGCCTTTGCAGAGATCGCAGCGCGGGCGCCGATCGACATCCTTGTGGCCAACGCAGGGGCGGCGGAATCCGCCCCTTTCGGCCGCTGCGACGCGGCGTTGTTCCAGCGGATGCTGGACGTGAACCTGTTCGGCACCGTCCACGCCGCGCAGGCGGTGTTGCCGGGCATGACGCAGCGGGGCTTCGGCCGCATCGTCGCAATCGCCTCGACCGCCGGTCAGAAGGGCTACCCGTACGTTGCCGCCTATTGCGCGGCCAAGCACGCCGTCGTCGGCCTCGTTCGCTCGCTCGCCCAGGAGACGGCCCGCAACGGCATCACCGTCAACGCAGTCTGCCCCGGCTTCACCGACACCGACATCGTCGGCGACAGCCTAAAGCGGATCATGGAGACGACGGGCCGGGACCGGGACGCGGCCCTAGCCTCCCTCGTCCGCCACAACCCTCAGGGCCGCCTCGTCCAACCCGAGGAAGTGGCAGACGCGGTGGCATGGCTCTGCGGTGCCTCCGCTGCCGCCGTCACCGGTCAGACTATCACGGTGGCGGGGGGAGAGGTGTGACGGACGTGCGTGTGCCGATGGCGGCGTAGCGCGTCCGTCTGCTTTGGAGGCAGCTCGTAGACTCTTTCGGCGTCTGGGTTGGGCGCAAAGCCGAAGGTCCGCTTCTGAGCGTCGTCCCAACTTCTGCTGTCCACCGAGGCTGTGTGAGAACGCATTTGTGGTCTGGAAGGACCTGACAGCGCGTTGCGCAAAGAAGCCGGGCTTTCAGCCCTGGATGGCTGCGATGAGCGGACCGGCACCGAGGATCGCGATCACGCGCTTCATGTTGTAGGCGAGAACCTGCAGGCTCATCTCACTGGCCACGTTCTTCAGCCCCCGGGTCAGGAAGTGGGTCGCTCCCATCCAGGCTTTGAGGGTGCCGAAGACGTGCTCGACCGTCTGGCGGCGGTCACGCATCGCGTTCGGGTTCTCGTCGAGCCGGCGCTGGACGGCTTCCAGCACGTGCTCGTGTTCCCAACGCGTGACGCGCCGCTGCTCGGCGGGCGTACAAAGGTGTTTGATCGGGCAAGCAGGACAGGCCGACGTCCAGTAGCGTCGCAGGGTCATCCCGTTCTCGACCCCCTCGAAGCGGTAGGTCAGCGTCTGGTCTCCCGGACAGCGGTATGTGTCGTCGCTCGCTTGGTAGACGAAGTCCTGCTTGCCGAAGCGGCCCTCGGCCTTCGCACTGGATGTCATCGGCTTTGGCAGCGTGACCGCGATCCCCGCCCGGTCGCAGGCCAGGATC
>Ga0255028_100138_pt1 | contig 18528 bp, 17 predicted proteins | sample DRGLUT_MetaT_FD_178168 | JGI IMG/M metagenome (GOLD analysis project Ga0255028, IMG submission 178168) | Metatranscriptome of freshwater microbial communities from Pennsylvania, United States - DR:GLUT (Metagenome Metatranscriptome) | ecosystem: Environmental > Aquatic > Freshwater > Creek...
GGCGTGCCGAGCTTGGCCGCCACGGTGATCTCGCGGGCGAGCTTGCCGAACACCTTCGAGCGGACCGCGTCCACCCGGCCCTTCCGGTGCATGATGTTCTTGAACTGCGAATGGCCTGCCATGACGGTTCAGACTTTTGTTCGTTGGCGAGGGCGGGCATCCGGGACCCCGCCGTCGCGGCTGTGAGGTCGCCGCGTTATAGGCCGCCGCCTTCCGGCGAAGCAACGCGGCCGGTCACGGTGTCGGTGATCGGCTTGCGGCGGAAAGATCGCCGCGTCCAGGCGTTGCTGCAGGAAACCTCCTAGGCCGGATGTCGGATATCGGGTCGTAACAGGCGCAAGACGGACATGGTAGCTTACGCGAGCGCCGGTGTCGGCCGGGCCGTCGCGCACGACTGTGCCCGGCACGCGATCTATCAGCCCGCTGCAATCGCCCGGCGCATATTCCGGGCGGCCCACGATGCGCCGCGGCAATTATGGATCGGCGCCTCGGCCGGGAAGGCGATCATCGGAAACATGCTGATCCCGGGCTGGGTCGACGGAAGTCTGACCCGGCACGGCTATCGCGGGGAGATCACCAGCGTGAAGACCCAGACGAACTGCCCCGACAACCTCTACGACCCGGTCGACACCGATCCCGGGGCACACGGGCGCCTCGACGCCCACGCGACCAGCCCTGTAGCCGCCGCCGATCCGCGCTGGCTCAAGCTCGGGATCGCGGCGGCGCTCGGCGTGGTTGCGGGCACGATGCTGTTCGCCACCGAGGCGCACGGGCGCAGCGAGGGGCGCACGGCGGCGCGCAACCGGCGGCGCACCCCCGTACGGGCCCGGCTCGTGGGGTAAGCGCCTCGACCAGCCCCTTCGCGGGCCTGCCCGCACCGGGATCCGGAAACGCGGCCGGCCCGCTGAAGCGCGGCGGAGCAGCTCGCGTCGATCAGGCTGCCCGCACAGTCGCGAGGAAGCGGTGAACCTCCTCGGTGAGTTCGTCCGATTGGCGCGCAAGCTCGAAGGCGGAGGCCAGCACCCGGTCCGCCGCGGCGCCGGTCTTCTCCGCCGCCCCGGCGACGCCCGTGATGTTGCTGGTCACCTCACCAGTGCCGGCGGCCGCCTGGCCGACGTTCCGCACGATCTCCTGCGTCGCCGCCCCCTGCTCCTCGACCGCGGCCGCGGTCGAGGCCGCAGCACCGTCGATCGCGCGGATGCGGCCGGCGATGCGTTCGATCGCCGATACCGCCTGACCCGTCGCCCCTTGCACCTGCCGGATCTGCCGGCCGATCTCGTCGGTCGCCCTGGCGGTCTGGTCGGCCAGCGCCTTCACTTCGGCGGCCACCACCGCGAAACCCTTGCCGGCCTCGCCGGCGCGGGCCCGCCTCGATCGTGGCGTTGAGCGCCAGCAGGTTGGTCTGCGCGGCGATGCCCGAGATCAATCCCACAACTTCGTCGATCCGGGCGACGCTCGCCGTCAGGGCCTCCACCAGCTCGGCCGCCCGGTCCGCTTCGTCTACCGCGGCCCGGGCTAGATCGGCCGAGCCGGTAACCTGCCGGCCGATCTCCCGCACCAACGTGCCGAGCTCCTCGGAGGTCGCCGCCACCGTGCCGGCGTTGGCCGCGGCCTCATCGGCCGCAGCCGCCACGGTGAAGGACCGCTCCGCCGTCCCGGCGGCGGTGGTCGCCATGGTCTTCGCGGTGGCCTGCAGCGCGTCGGCCGAGGACGCGACCCGGCCGACGATTCCGCCGGCCGTCCGCTCGAACGCGTCGGCGATCTGGTTCATGGCCGCCTGGCGCTGCCCCTCGGCGAGGCGCCGCATCGCATCGACCAGGTCGAGAATCCCCCGCACAACGCGGGCCTGCACGATAATGATCGCCGCAGCCGCAAAGCTGGTCGCGAACATCATCGCGGCGACGGCGATCGCGAGTTCCCGCCGCGCCGCCGCCGCGGAGGCGCCCGCTTTCCCGACCGCGGAGTCGATGGCCGCGATCGCCGCCTCGGAGATCGCATTCAGGCCGATCAGGGCCTTGGCATCCCACTCGGCGGCCGAGGTGGGAATGGGACGCCCCTTCATGAGGGCGTCGAGGGCGGCCTGCCGCATTTCGGCCAGTTGGCCGGTGAAGTAGGCTGCGTCCGCCCGGGCATAGATCGCTCTGACGGATGCCTCAGCCCCCGCGATCTCGATCGATCGCTGCGCCAGCTTCCAGGCCGCGGCCGCCTGTGTCTCCAACGTGTTCAGCCGCAGCCATTCCTCGGGCTTCGCAGCCCGACCGCTCGCAAGGAACTCAATCACCACCACGTTGGCGGTGCCGGCACCGCTGAGATCGATCCAGGACCGGGTTCGCAGCGGCGGCTCTTGCAAGACCCGCCTAGCGACGTCCCGCGTGCCAGTCCTTCAAGTCAGCCAGCGTCACCACGTGGTGCGGCCACTCAAGACCCGCGATGTGTCGGTGCGGGCTCCCGGGCTCTCCAAGATCCGAGACCGCCGAGAAAGCTCCGTCGAGCTTGTGGCTGCCGGTGTAGCGGCTGCGGGTCGCCAGGACCGGGAGGCCGGCGGCGCGCGCCGAGCTGATCCCGGCGGCCGAATCCTCGAATGCGACGGCCTCCCAGGCGGCGACGTCAAGGCCGGCGAGCGCCAGAAGATACACGTCCGGGGCGGGCTTCTTGCGATCCGCCTCGTCGCCCGCCGCGATCACGTCGAAGGGCGCGTCGCCTGGCGGAAAGTTGATGGCCAGCAGTCGGTCGACGTTCGGCCGGCTGGTGGTGGTGGCGACGGCGAGCCGGATGCCAGCCGCCCGGGCCTCGGCGATGAGCCGGGCGATACCGGGCCGCAGAGGCAATCGGCTCTCCACCACGAGCGCGCCGTAGGCCGCCGTCTTGCGGGCGTGAATCTCGGGAGCGAGCGCGTGAAGCGCCTTCGCGTCAGGCGCATGCTGCGTGTCGATGTAGTAGGCGAGCCGCTCCTTGCCGCCCATCACGGTGAGCAGGTCGGCGTAGAGCGCCGCGTCCCAGTGCCAGGGCAGGCCGAGTTCCACGAAGGCGCGGTTGAAGGCCTGCCGATGCAGGTCCTCGGTCTCGGCGAGGGTGCCGTCGACGTCGAAGATCAGCGCCTTCAACACGACAGGTCGCGGCCGGATGCGCCCTCCGCGCCCTCGCGGATCGCCGCGATGCGCTCCGCGTAGGCGGCCGGACCGCCCGAGAAGACGGCGTTGCCGGCCACGAAGGTATCGGCACCCGCGCGGCTCGCCGCTCTCACGGTCTCCGCATCGATGCCGCCGTCGACCTGGATGCGGATATCGCGCCCCGCCACCATGGCCCGCACCCGCGCAACCGATTCCATGCAGCTCTTGAGGAAGCTCTGGCCGCCGAAGCCGGGATTGACGGTCATCACCAGCACGAGGTCGACAAGGTCAAGCACCGGCTCGACCATCGCGGCCGGCGTGCCGGGATTGATCGCAATCCCGGCGCGCTTGCCGAGGTCGCGGATGGTCTGGAGCGAGCGATGGATGTGCGGGCCGGCCTCAGCATGGACCGTGATGCCGTCGGCGCCTGCCTGCGCGAAGGCCGCGAGGTACGGATCCGCCGGGGCGATCATCAGATGCACGTCGAAGTATTTCTGCGTGTGCGGGCGGAGCGCCTTCACGACCGGCGGCCCGAAGGTGATGTTGGGCACGAAATGGCCGTCCATCACGTCGAGGTGGATCCAGTCGGCCCCGGCCGCATCGATGGCGCGGGTTTCTTCCGCGAGCTTCGAGAAGTCGGCGGACAGAATGGAGGGGGCGAGGATGGGAGGAAGCATAGGAGGCTTTCGGGATTGGCTCACGCCAGCCTGCGGCGGCGCTCGACGAGCTGCATGATCATCGGCGTCAGAATCAGCTGCATCGCAAGATCGAGCTTGCCGCCGGGGATCACGATGGAATTCGCCCGGCTCATGAAGCTGTCGTGGATCATCGAGACGAGATACGAGAAGTCGATCCCCTTCGGGTCCTTGAAGCGGATCACCACCATCGACTCGTCGGCCGTGGGGATCCAGCGGGCGATGAACGGGTTCGAGGTGTCGACCGTCGGCACCCGCTGGAAGTTGATGTCGGTGAATGAGAATTGCGGGCAGATGGTCTGCACGTAATCGGGCATGCGCCGCAGGATCACGTCGGTGACCGCCTCGGTGGAATAGCCGCGGAACGAGCGGTCGCGGTGCAGCTTCTGGATCCACTCCAGGTTGATCACCGGCACCACGCCGATCTTCAGGTCGGCATAACGCGCGATGTCGACGTCCTGATCGGCGACGCAGCCGTGCAGCCCCTCGTAGAACAGCAGGTCGGAATCCGGCGGAAACGCCTCCCAGTCCGAGAAGCTGCCCTCCGGGATGCCGTAGGCCAGCGCGTCGTGGGCGTCATGGGCGTAGTGGCGGGTGCGGCCGGTCCCGGATTCCGCGTAGCTGCGGAACACGGCCTCCAGCTCCGGTAGCAGGTTCGCCCGGGGCGCGAAGTGCGACAGCGTCGGCTCCCGCGCCATCATGGCCCGCATCGTGTCCCGGTCGAAGGCGTGGAAGCCGTCGCCCTCGATGAACACCGCCAGCACATCCTCCCGGCGGAAGATCTGCTCGAAGGTGTTGCGCACCGAGGTGGTGCCGGCCCCGGAGGAGCCGGTGACCGAGATGATGGGGTGCCGCGCCGACATTCTGTTCGGCCTTCGTGTTGCGCCTACGACCGCATGAGGCCGCGCTGGCCGAAGAGCGGCGAGCGGCCGGCATCGGGCTTGCCGCCCGCATAGTAGGTCGCGACGCAGTCCACCTCCTCGGTGGAGCCGCAGACCAGCGGCGCCCGCTCGTGGATGCCGGTGGCCACGAGATCGAGGATCCGCGTCTGGCCGTCGGTGGCGGCGCCCCCGGCCTGCTCGACCAGCATCGCCACGGGCGCGACCTCGTAGAGCAGCCGCAGGCGGCCGCGGGCGTAGTTCTTCCGGGCATCCCCCGGATAGAGGAACACGCCGCCACGGGTCAGCACGCGCTGGATGTCGGCCACCAGGGAGGCGAGCCAGCGCATGTTGTAGTCCTTGTCGCGCGGGCCCTCGGTGCCGCGCTGGCAATCCTCGATATAGGCTTTCACCGGAGCGTCCCAATGCCGGGCGTTCGAGGCGTTGATCGCGAATTCCTTGGTCGAGGCCGGCACCGACAGGGCGGGGTTCGTCAGCTTGAACGTCCCCACGGCGCGGTCGAGCACGTAGGATTGGGTGCCCTCGCCAAGCGTCAGGATCAACGCGGTGGCCGGGCCGTAGGTGACGAAGCCGGCGGCGATCTGCGTCGAGCCGGGCGTCGTGAACGAGGTGAGCGGGTTGGCCGGATCCTTGATCGACGGCCGGATGCCGAAGATCATGCCGACGGCCATGTTCACCCCGATGTTGGATGAGCCGTCGAGGGGGTCGATGGCGACCGCCAGCGGCGCGTCCGGATCGAGCCGCATCACCTCTTCGGCTTCCTCGGAGGCGACCTCGGCCACCGGAGCACCGCGCAAAGCTGCCGTCACACTCTCGTGAGCGATGACGTCCAGCGCCTTCTGGACGTCGCCGTCGCTGTTGTGCTCGCCCGCGGCAGCGAGGTCGCCGCCAAGCGCACCGCGCCCGATCCGCTCGCTGATCTCCGCCGCCGAGCGCGCCACGGCCGCGATCACCGCGGCGGCGTCCTTCAGCGCCGGATTGGCGCCCACGGCCTGCGCCAGGCAGGTCTCGAGAGGCGTCCCGATCGCCGCTGAAATTGCCATCGGCCTACTCCTCCTGCTCGGATCCCGTCCGTCGGGATCGCGCGTTCCGCGCCGGCTCTGTAGCGGCCGCTTGGCTGCCAAGATAGCGGTCTCTGTCTCCGGATCGACAGGAACCCGCGGCGCGGCCTTCAAGATTTCTGTGCGATCTTGTGCCATAGGACGAAAAAAACGGGATGTCCGCCGAGAAATCCGCCATGCGCAATCTCTCCCTCAAGCAGCTCCAGGCGGTCGCTGCGGTCGCCCGCCTCGGCACCATGACCCGGGCGGCGCAGGAGCTGAACGTCACCTCGGCCGCGCTCTACGCGCGCATCCGCCAGTTGGAGGAGGAGGCCGGGCTGCTGCTGTTCGACCGGACGCCCGGCGGCCTCAAGCCGACCGATGCGGGCCGCGAGATGCTCTGGGCGATCGACAGCATCAACACCGTGCTGGAGACCTGCACCGACCGGCTGCGCACGCTCCGAGGTGCCGAGGGTGGACGCGTGGCGCTGGGCGTCGTCTCGACCGCCAAGTACTTCGCCCCGCAGGTGATCGCCGGCTTCGTCAAGAAGCATCCCGGCGTGGAGATCAGCCTGTCGGTGCGCAACCGCGGCCAGACCGTGGAGGCGCTGCGCGGTTACGAGATCGACTTCGCCCTGATGGGCCGCCCGCCCCGGGATTTCCCGATCGAGGCCGCCACGTTTGGGCCGCACCCGATCGTGCTCATCGCGCCTCCGGGGCACCCGTTGGCTGGCAAGGCCGGCCTGAACCGCGAGGATCTGGCCGACCAGCCGTTCTTCCTGCGCGAGGAGGGGTCGGGCACCCGCATGGTGTTCGAGGAATTCATGGCCGGCGTGCTGGTGAAGCGGGCGCCGCTGGACATCGACACCGGCTCGAACGAGACGATCAAGCAGGCGGTGATGGCCGGTCTCGGCATCGCGCTGCTCTCGGTGCACTCGGTGGCGGCCGAGCTGGATAGCGGCCGCCTCGTGCTCCTCGACGTGAAAGGCCTGCCGATCCGGCGCGACTGGTACGCGGTCCGCCGCGCCGACAAGGTGCTGGGCCCGGCGGCCTCCGCGGTCTGGTCGTTCCTGATGGCGGAGGGCGCGCGCAGCCTGCCCGGCGTCGCGCAGAGCGGCCTGGCCCAGGCGGGGGCCAAGGCATGAACGCGGGAATCGTCGTCGTGGGCGCGGGCCAGGCCGGCTTCCAGCTGGCCGCCTCCTTGCGCGAGGGCGGGTTCGCGGACCCGATCACCCTGGTGGGCGACGAGGCCGCCCTCCCCTACCAGCGCCCGCCTTTGTCGAAGGCTTATCTCGCCGGCAAGACCGACCAAGAGGGTCTGTTCCTGCGACCGCCGGGCTTCTTCGCCGAGCATGCGATCACACACCGGCCGGGACTCCGCGCCGTCGCGATCGAACGGGCGGACCACCGCCTGCAGCTCTCGGATGGCGGCAGTTTGCCCTACGACCACCTTGTGCTCGCCACCGGCGCCCGCAACCGGCCGTTGCCCGTTCCGGGCGCCGATCTGGAGGGCGTGCGTCAGCTCCGCGGTCTCGTGGATGCCGACGCGCTGAAGGCGGATATTGCCGCGGCCCGCAGCGTCGTGGTGGTGGGCGCCGGCTTCATCGGGCTCGAATTTGCCGCCGTCGCGGCCGCGCGCGGACTCGCGGTGACGGTGATCGAGGCGGCCGAGCGACCGATGGCGCGGGCCGTCTCGGCGGAGATGGGGGACTTCTTCCGGGAGGCTCAGGAGGCCCTGGGCGTCCGCTTCGTGTTCGGGGCGGGCGTGACGGCGATCTCCGGGCGGGACGGCCGCGCTACCGGCGTCGCCCTGGCGGACGGCCGGGAACTGCCCGCCGACCTCGTCCTCGTCGGGATCGGCGTGCTGCCGAACCGGGACCTTGCCGCGGAGGCCGACCTGCCGGCCGCGGACGGTGTCCAGGTCGATGCGTTCCTGGGCACGCCCGATCCCGCGATCTCGGCGATCGGCGACTGCGCCCGGTTCCCGACCCCCTTCGCCCGCGGGCTCAACGCGGACGGCACCGTGCGGATCGAGTCCGTGCAGAATGCCATCGACCAGGGACGTTGCCTCGCGGCCCGGCTCGTCGGCAAGCCCGCGGCCTACGGCGCGCTGCCCTGGTTCTGGAGCGACCAGGGTCCGCACAAGCTGCAGATCGCCGGGCTGTCGGGCCCTGGAGACGACAGCGTGGTCCGCGGCTCCGGCGACGCCTTCTCGGTCTTCCGCTTCCGGGAGGGGCGCTTGAGCGCGGTGGAATCCGTCGACCGGGCGGGCGACCACATGATCGCCCGGCGCCTGCTCGCCGCCGGGACGCCGCTCGCCCCCGATCAGGCGGCCGATCTGGGCTTCGACCTCAAGGCCCTGGCTCTGCGGCGGCCCTGACCTCAGCCCGGGAACGCGACCGGCGCCGGCTTCTGCCGCAGGGCGATGGCGGTGCCGATCCCGAGCGCCAGGATGGTGACGGCACAGCCGGCGAGCGCCCCGAACTGGCCGAACCGGATCAGCGCCTGCCCGATCACCGCAACGCCGAGCGCCTGCCCGCAGAAGAACGAGAATGCGTGGAGCGCCACCGCGGAGGCGCGGGCCGTCGGCGCGACCTCGGTGACCTGGGTCTGATAGGTGTTGTGCAGCATGTAGAAGCCGAGGCCCATGGCGGTGAGCGCGGCGCAGTCGACCTGCCACGTTCCGGCGAGCCCGACCACCGTGAGCGACGCGCCGCAGATCAGGCCGCCGCCGATGAGCATGCGCGGCAGGCCGAGCAGCCGTACCAGCAGCCCGACGAGCGCCGAGTAGGCCAGGCCGCCGACCGCGAACCCCGCCAGCACGAGCCCGGCCTCGCGCGGTCCCCCCTCCCCGCGGGCCTCGATCAGGGGGGCGAGGTGCGGGAACACGCCGAAGATCGCGATGGCCTCGATGAACACCGCCGAGAACAGCACCCGTGCCCGGGGATTGCGCAGGATCGTCCGGTAGCGCGTCACCGCCTCGCCGAAGGCCGGGCGGCGCGCGGCGGCCCGGCCGGACCGGTCGAACCCGAACACGGTCGCCGCGCAGGCAAACGCCGCCACCGCCGCCGTGACCGCGAAGACGCCGCGCCAGCCGATCGCCGCCTCGATCAGGCCCGCGAAGGTCGAGCCCGAGAGCTGGCCGAGGATCACCGCCACCAGGAAGCGCCCGATCGCCACCTGCCGGCTCTCCATCGGCACGCGGTCGCCGAGCAGCGCCAGCGAGAGCGGAATGCAGCCGCCGGCCGCCGCGCCGGCCAGCATGCGCAGGCCGAACAGGCTGCCGATGTCGGGGGCGACGCAGCACAGGGTGAGCGCGACCGCGAGCACCGCCAGGCAGGTGCTCATCACCCGCTCCTTGCCGAGCGCGTCGCCGATCGGGCCGAGCACGGGCTGGATGAACGCGTAGGGCAGCGCGAAGGCGGTGGAGAGCAGCGCCACCGTGTGAGCGTCGCTCGCGAGGTCCCGGGCGAGCACGCCGACCAGGGGCTCGACCGAGCGGAGCGCGAAGGTGCTCCCGAACCCCGCGCAGGCCAGCACCACGATCAGGCGCGGGATCGACGTGGCCGGCGGCGCGGGACGCGTCGCAGCGGGTGTGAGAGCCGGCTCTGTGCTGTCGGTCATGGTGACGCTTCGCGACGCGGGCTGATCCAGACCCGCGCCATCGCATCTCCCTCGCCCGAGCGGAACCCCGCCGGGCGACAGATCAGTGCGCGTAGAATGCCGGATCGGAATCGTCGGTCGGATGCGCGAAGGCCCAGCGCAGGGCCGAGGAGAGCGGCACGTTGTAGTTGAGGCCGCGCGGCGGGACCGGCTTCAGGAACCAGCGATCGTAGATCGTCATGATCTCGGGGCTCCGGTAGAGCTCGGCGGTCGCGCGGTCGACCACCGCCTTGAAGGCCGGATCGTCCCGGCGCAGCATGATCCCGTAGGGCTCCGGGTTCGACAGGGTTTCCTGGCTGACCACGTAGGCCGACGGATCCTTGGACTGAGCCGCGACCACGCTGAGCTGCACGTCATCCATCACGAAAGCCGCCGCCCGTCCGGTCTCGACCAGGAGGAAGGCCTCAGGCACGTCCTTGGCGGCGATGACCGTGATACCGAGCTTGCGGTCATTGTTGGCCTTGATCAGCATCAGGATGTTGGTCGAGCCGGCCACCGACGAGACCGTCTTGCCGCGCAGGTCGTCGAGGCTGGCGATATTCTGATCCTTCTTCGAAACGAAGCGGGTCGCCGTCAGGAAGTGGGTGTTGGTGAAGCCGACCTGCTTCTTGCGGTCGGCGTTGTTGGTGGTCGTCCCGCATTCGAGGTCGACGGTTCCGTTGGTGACCAGCGGGATCCGTGATGAGGAATTGACGAACTCCATCCCGACTTCGAGACCTGGCATCTTCAGCTCGCGCTTCACAGCGTCGGCGACCTTCAGGCAGATGTCGACGGCGAAGCCGACCACCTTCTGGTTCTGGTCGATGTAGCTGAACGGAGGCGCGGTATCGCGGACGCCGAGCACCAGCCGGTTGCTGTCCTGAATCTTCTTCAGGGTGCCAGTCAGCTTTTCGGCCTGTGCCGCAGCCGGCTGGGGCAGCGTGAAGACGAGCGCGGCGAGGAGCGGAATGAGGAGACGCATGGGCTGGCTTGATCCGATCATCGCGCGTCGGTCGCGCGGCCCGTCGGAGCCGGCGGGGGGCCGACCGCGCGCCGAATCGGTGCCCCGGCAACCGTCTCAGCAAGAGTCCGGCCGCGGGGACGCGCTCAGCGGACCGGAGATCGCGTCGGATGCCGATATGGCCGGTCAGACGGGTCCCCATTGCGTGCTTCAGTCTCGCCGTCTTTGCGAGTGGAGCGCAGCAATTCCGTCGGCCCCACGATTTCAGACGTCCCGCTGCTCTGGGTCACTTCGCTCCGCTCGTGATGACGGAGCGGGTGAGGCCCGCGGCAGGAGTAGGCCGGATCCGCTATGAAACCGGCTTGTCCTCGGCCGCGGCGGGGCGCAGGACGGCCAGCGCCCGCAGGGCCTCGGCGGCGAAGTCGAGGAAGGCATTGACGCGCGCGGCCCGGAAATCCTGGCTCGGCGTCACCAGCTGGACCGGGACCGGCGGCGGCTCGTGGGCGGCGAGCAGGCGGACGAGGCGGCCAGCCGCCAGATCGTCCGCCGCCTGATAGGACAGGATCCGCGCGATGCCGCGCCCGCTGCGGGCGGCGATCAGCGCAGCCTCAACCTCGTTGACGATGAGCCGCGGCGCGAGGCGCACGCGATTCACCCCGAAGCGCCATTCCCGAACGCCCGAGCGCACAACGCCCAGGATGGTGTCGTGGTCGCTCAGGTCGGCCGGCTGGTGCGGCGTGCCGCGCGCGGCGAGGTAATCCGGGCTGGCCACTACGATCTGGCGCACCCGCCCGACCTGGCGCGCGACGAGCCGCGACTCCGCGAGTTGCCCGATCCGCAGGGCAACGTCGATGCCCTCCTCCACCAGATCGAGGTTGCGGTCGGCGAGCACCAGCTCGACCTGCGTCTCCGCATAGGCGTCGAGGAAGCCCGACACGATTGGCGCCACGTGCTTGCGCCCGAACAGGACCGGGGCCGTGACCCGCACGAGGCCGCGGACGGCGTCACGCGCTGCGCCCGAGACAGCCGTCTCGTAGCCCGCCAGCAGGCCGCGGGCGCGCTCGGCGAGTTCCAGCCCGGCGGGGGTCGGCGCCAGGCGCCGGGTCGTGCGCTCGACGAGCCGGCTTCCGGCGCGGGACTCGAGGCTGGCGAGCGCCCGGGTCACGGCGGCGGCCGAGCGGCGCAGCCTCCGTGCCGCGCCCGCGAGGCTGCCGGCCTCGATGATTGCGACGAAGATAGCGAGCTCGTCCAGACGATCCATCGATTGTTGCAACCGCTGAAATTCTGACTGTCAATCTCTCCGGATTTTCACCGAGCCGCGCAAGGGCGACATCGGACCCATCGCAGGAGACACGCACGATGACCGATGCCGACCTGACCCTCTACGGCCTGCGCCTCTCGGGCCATTCGCACCGGGCGGAGCTGTTCCTGTCCCTGCTGGGACTGCCGTACCGTTTCGTCGAGGTGGGGAGCGCCGCCCAACGGGGCGCGGACGCCTTCCGGCGGCTCAACCCGCTCGGCCAGATCCCGGTGCTGACCGACGGCGAGGCGGTGGTGCCCGACAGCAACGCCATCCTCGTCTATCTGGCGGCGCGCTACGCTCCCGACGGAGGCTGGATGCCGACGGATCCGCTCGGGGCCGCGCAGGTGCAGCGCTGGCTGTCGATCGCGGCCGGCGAGGTGCGGCACGGGCCGGGCCAAGCCCGGCTGATGGTCGTGTTCGGGGCGCCGGGCGATCGGACGACAGTTCATGCCGCGGCGGCCCGGATTCTGACTTTCATGAACACGCATCTGGCCGATCAGACCTATCTCGCGGCGAACCGGCCGACGCTCGCCGACATCGCCTGCTATTCCTACGTGGCGCACGCGCCCGAGGGCGGCGTGTCGCTGGCACCCTACGCAGCTGTCCGGGCCTGGATCGCGCGAGTCGAGGCGCTGCCGGACTTCATCCCGATGCCGGCTTCTCCCATCCCCGAAACGGTGTGAGGTGCATCATGGCCAGCTTCCATGCCGACGAGCTCGTGGCCCAGGCGCGGGCCGGCCACGTCCTCGGTGAGACCCCGGCGATCCGTCCGTTCATGCCCGAGCAGCACCGGACCTTCTTCGCGGGCCTGCCCTACCTGTTCGTCGGCACCGTCGACCCGGCCGGCGCGCCCGTCGCCACCCTGCTGACCGGACAGCCCGGCTTCGTGCAGGCCCCCGATGCGATCCATCTCGACATCGCGGCGGCCCTCGATCCCGCCGATCCGGCGGCTCAAGCCCTGGTTCCCGGTGCCGAGGTGGGGATCCTGGGCCTCGATCTCGCGACGCGGCGGCGCAACAGGGCCAATGGCCGCGTCGTCCGCCGGGTCCGGAACGGCCTGACGATCGCCGTCGCTCAGAGCTTCGGCAACTGCCCACAATATATCCAGCGCCGCACCGCCGAGCCATTCCGGCGCTCGGTCGGTCCGATCGAACACCTCGCGGCTCTGGATCCGGAGGCCGCGGCGCTGATCCGAGGCGCGGACACGCTGTTCGTGGCGAGCCGCGCCCGGGATGGGCTGGCCGACGGCGGCGCCGACATCTCGCACCGGGGCGGCCGGCCGGGCTTCGTCCGGCTCGAAGGTGACGTGCTGACGGTACCGGACTTCTCCGGCAACCGGTACTTCAACACCCTGGGCAACCTGATCGGCGAAAGGCGGGCAGCGCTGCTGTTTCTCGACTTCGAACGCGGTGATCTCCTGGTTCTGCAGGGCCGCACCGCGATCGACTGGGCCGGCACGGCCGCGGCCGGCCTTTCGGGGGCGCAGCGCACCTGGACCTTCACGGTGGAGGGCGGTTGGCGCCGCCGGGGCGCGATCCCCCTGCGCTGGAGCGCTCCGGAGCCGGCGCCGCAGCTCGCGCGCACCGGCACCTGGGAGCCGACGGCCTGAGGCGCGCTCAGGCCGCTCCGGTTGCGGCCGCGGCCTGGCGCGCGGCGGCCGCCTCATGCTCCGCGGCGAGCTGCGCGTCCGCGGCTGCGACTTTCCGGGAGGCCGGCCGCGCCCGGATCCGCTCGACATAGGCGGTCAGCACTGGGTCCGGTGCGACGAGACCGAAGCCTGTCGTCCATCCGAGCGCGCCGCCCCACAGGACATCGGCCGCGCTGAAGCGATCACCGAGCAGATACGGGCCGGGGGTCAGCGCCTCGACGACCCGCGCGATCACGCTGTCATAATCGGCATAGGCCGACATGGCGCGCGGTCCCGGCTCCCGCTTCAGGTGGCGGTCGATGACCGCAGGCTCGAAGCAGGATCCGTAGAACACCATCCAGCGCAGATAGGCGGCCCGGTCCGGGTCGGTTACCGCCGGAGCGAGGCCGGCCTCCGGGAAGAGATCGGCGAGGTAGAGGTAGACGGCCGCCTGCTCGGTCACCAGAGCCTCGCCGTGGCGGATCGCCGGCACCTTCGCCATCGGGTTGATGGCACGGTAGGCCTCTTGGAGATGTTCGCCGGCGCGCATGTTGAGCGCGTGGAGCCGGTAGGGAACGCCCAGCTCTTCGAGGAGCACGCGCACCCCGGACGAGCGGGTATTCGGCGCATGATAGAACTCGATGTCAGCGTTTTCCGTCACGGCATTCCTCCCCGGGATTGTTGATTCGCGCGGCGCACGCTCATACCGCGCGCAGGCCGGGTCAACAGCGCGCCGGGCGGCCACTTCTCCACGGACCGGAATCGCGGCAGGTGCGTTGGGCGATTGTGCGTTGCCGCGCGTTGGGATGCCGGCCGGCACGACGCGAGCCGGGGGTGCGAGTTCTGATGGCGAAGATATTGCTGGTCGAGGACCACGAAGAGATCTGGGACTTCCTGTCCCGGCGCCTCAAGCGTCGCGGCTACGAAGTCGTCCTGGCCCATGACGGCGAGGCCGGCGTCCGCCAGGCCCGTTCGGCACAGCCCGACGTCATCCTCCTCGACATGAACCTCCCCATCCTCGACGGCTGGTCGGTCGCCCGCACCCTGAAGTCCGGAACCGACACCCGGGCGATCCCGATCATCGCGCTCACCGCCCACGCGATGTCGGGGGACCGGGACAAGGCGATTCAAGCCGGCTGCGACGACTACCACCCGAAGCCGGTCGATTTCTCGAAGCTGCTCAGCCAGATCAGCGCCGCCCTGGGCGAGACCGCACCGGCGGGCTGACGTGGCTCCGGACGCGCGAGCCGCCCCTTCCGACGCCGCGGCCGCGGTTGTCTCCTGACTTGAGTAGAGTGGAGCCTGTCCGTGATCGAGGATCCCGTCACCGCCCAGCGCCTGCGTCAGGGGCTGCCGGTCTTCGTGGCACTGGCCTCGATCCTCCTCGTCGTGGCGACGATGGCGGCGCTGTCTCTCGGGCGCGAGATCCTCGTGCCGGTGACGCTGGCGATCCTCCTGAGCTTCGTCCTAGTGCCGGCGGTCCGGATGCTGAGGCGGCTCCACGTCCCTCGGGCCGCCGCAGTGCTTCTCGTGGTGGTGATCGTGTTCGGGGGCCTGTTCGGGATCGGCAGCCTCATCGCCAGCGAGGCGTCCCAGCTCGCCTCCGACCTGCCGCGCTACACGCAGGTGATGCGCACCAAGATCAAGGATCTGCGCGGGGCGACTGCCGGAACCGGGACCCTGTCGCGAATCGTCGACATGGTCCAGGATCTGAGCGCGACCCTGCAGCCGCCGCCGGCCGCCGAACTCCGCGGCGAGCCCGGCACGCGCACGCATCCCCTCGCGGTGGAGATCACGCCCGCCCGCGCCAGCGTCGTTGAAACCCTCCAGACCTTCGCGGGACCCCTCGTCCATCCGCTGGCCACGACCGGCCTGATCCTGATCTTCACGATCTTCATCTTGCTCCAGCGCGAGGATCTGCGGAACCGCGCGATCAAGCTCGCCGGCGGCTCGGGCGACCTGCGCCGCACGACGGCCGCGATCGACGATGCCACGAGCCGGCTCAGCCGGTTCTTCCTGGCCCAGCTCGCGCTCAACATCGCCTTCGGCGTGGTGATCGGCTTCGGCCTCTGGATCATCGGCGTGCCGAGTCCGACGCTGTTCGGCGTGCTGGCGGCGATCCTGCGCTTCGTGCCCTATATCGGCGCCGCGATCAGCGCGCTGCTGCCGCTGATCCTGGCCGCCGCGGTCGATCCCGGCTGGACCATGGTGATCGCCACGGCCGCCCTGTTCCTCGTGGTCGAACCCATCTGCGGCCACGTGATCGAACCGCTGCTGTACGGCCATTCGACGGGCCTATCGCCGGTCGCCGTCATCCTGGCGGCGACGATCTGGACGTTCCTGTGGGGTCCGATCGGCCTCGTGCTCGCCACGCCGCTGACGGTCTGCCTCGTGGTGCTCGGGCGGCACGTGGAGCGGCTCTGGTATCTCGACGTGTTGCTGGGCGACCAGCCGGCCCTGTCGCCACCCGAGATCTTCTACCAGCGCATGCTGGCAGGCGATCCGATCGAGGCGATCGACCAGGGCTGGCAGTTCCTCAAGGAACGCGCCCTCGTCACCTATTACGACGAGGTCGCCTTCGCGGGTCTGCTGCTCGCCCAGGAGGATCTCTCGCGCGGAACGCTCGATCGCGAACGGCAGGAGGAGGTCGGCGCGGCGATCCGCACGGTGGTCGACCGCCTCGGGACGGCCCCGGTCGCGCGGCGGAGCCGGCGGGGCTCCGCGCGGGGACCGGACATCGAGACCGCGGCTGCGCTGGCCGCCGTCGGGCCCGACCGACAGGTGGCGGGCATCGTCCTTGCCCGGGAGGATCTTGCACCGAACTGGCGGAGCGAGACGCCGGTCCTGTGCGTGTCGAGCCGCGGCCCGTTCGATGAGGCGGCGACGCTGATGCTGAGCCAGATCCTCGCCCGGCACGGCTTGGCCTCGCAGATCCTGTCGATGGCCGCCATCCGCGCCGGCGAGCGGCCCGAGAACCCGGAGAGCTTGGCGCTGATCTGCTTCTCGTACCTGGAGCCGGTGAGCCTGTCGCAGATCCGCTTCACGGTCCGGCAGGCCCGTGCCGCGGTGCCGGGGGTCAAAATCCTCGTGGGCTTCTGGCGCGAGCGCGATCCGGCGACCCTGGATCGGCTGCGCCGCGCGACCTCCGCGGACCTCTTGGTGACGTCGCTCAACGAGGCGCTCTCGGCGGTCCTGGATGCCTGCCACGAGCCAGTTCCCGCGCAGGTCGCCCCGGCGCCGGCTCCACCCCTGCCCGCGCCTTCCCGGACGGCAGCGGCATGAGAGGCCGGACCTCTTCCGCCTCGACAGTCGCGATGCGGCCGACGAGGCCGTGCGGTCGACATCGCGTTCGAGACCACTACAGTCGCGCGCGCCAAGCGGCAGCGGCCCGACGCGGCCCGCTTCTAAGGCCCGGGGAATGAAGACCGCCTTACATGTCTGAGACTCCAGAGACCCCGCCGGTCGGGCCAAGTCCGCCGGTCAGGGACGGCGCGCCGAGCGACATCACCGACCGCAAGAGCGACATCTTCTTCGCCGCGGTCGAGACAACGCGGATGCCGATGATCGTCACCGATCCGCGCCAGCCGGACAACCCGATCATCTTCGCCAATCGCGCCTTCCTGGCGATGACGGGCTACACGCCCGAGGAGCTGATCGGGCGCAATTGCCGGTTCCTGCAGGGGCCTGAGACCGACCGTGAGAGCATCGCGCAGGTCCGCGCGGCGATCGCCGACAAGCGTGAGTTCGCCACCGAGATCCTGAACTACCGCAAGAACGGCTCGACGTTCTGGAACGCCTTGTTCGTCTCCCCTGTCTACAATGCCGACGGCGAGCTGGTTTACTATTTCGGCTCGCAGCTCGACGTCTCGCGCCGGCGGGATGCCGAGGATGCGCTGGGTCAAGCCCAGAAGATGGAGGCGCTCGGCCAGCTGACCGGCGGAATCGCGCACGATTTCAACAACCTGCTGCAGGTGATCGTCGGCTACGTCGACATCCTGGCAGCCGGCCTGGAAAAGCCGGACGCCGACCGCGCCCGCCTGGGACGCGCCACCGAAAATATCCGGCAAGCCGCCGATCGCGCGACGACGCTGACGCAGCAATTGCTGGCCTTCGCCCGCAAGCAGCGGCTGGATGGACGTGCGGTCAATCTCAACACGCTGGTCGAGGGCATGGGCGAGATGGTCACCCGCTCGGTCGGCGAGGCGGTGAAGATCGAGCTCGATCTCGCGAAGGACCTCTGGAACTGCCGCGTCGACCCGACCCAGGCCGAGGTCGCGATCCTCAATGTGCTGATCAACGCCCGCGACGCGATGCCGGACGGCGGCACCGTGCGGATCACCACCGAGAACAGCGAGGTTGCCTCGGGCGGCGAGATCGGCCCGCTGCGCGACGGCCGCTACGTCAGCATCGCGATCCGGGATTCCGGCACCGGCATCCCGCCCGCCGTGCTCGCGCGGGTGATGGACCCGTTCTTCACCACGAAGGAAGAGGGCAAGGGGACCGGCCTCGGGCTGTCGATGGTCTATGGCTTCGCCAAGCAGTCGGGCGGAGCCGCGCAGATCGAGTCGACTCCCGGCGAAGGCACGACCGTGCGGCTGTCGTTCCCGGCGACGGACGGCGACGTGAATGCGCCCGCCAAGGTCTCGCTCCGGGCCGTGGACCGGCAAGGCACCGAGACGATCCTGATCGTCGACGACCGCGAGGACGTGGCCGAACTCGCCCGGACTATCCTGCGGGATTTCGGCTACACGACCCTGACGGCCAGCAATGCCCGCGAGGCGCTGGAGATCCTGGATTCCAGCGGGCGGGTCGACCTCCTGTTCACCGACCTGATCATGCCGGGGGGAATGAACGGGGTGCTCCTCGCCCGGGAAGCCCGCCGCCGCCAGCCGCGGCTCAAGGTCCTGCTCGCCACCGGCTACGCCGAGGCGAGCCTGGAGCGAACCGATATTGGCGGCTCGGAGTTTGATCTCCTCAACAAGCCGTATCGGCGCACAGAGCTGGTTCGCCGGGTGCGAGCCATTCTCGACGGTCCGACCGGGGTGGGCTGATCGCACAGGAGACGGGTGATGTCTCAGGGTGACAAGTCGAAATACACCGACAAGCAGAAGCGCAAGGCCGAGCACATCGCGGATTCCTACGAGGCCCGCGGCGTTCCGGAAAAGGAAGCCGAAGCCCGCGCCTGGGCCACCGTCAACAAGGATGACGGCGGAGGCAAGATGCCCGGCGGCTCGGGCCGGGGAAAGTCCAC
>Ga0255028_100139_pt1 | contig 18359 bp, 15 predicted proteins | sample DRGLUT_MetaT_FD_178168 | JGI IMG/M metagenome (GOLD analysis project Ga0255028, IMG submission 178168) | Metatranscriptome of freshwater microbial communities from Pennsylvania, United States - DR:GLUT (Metagenome Metatranscriptome) | ecosystem: Environmental > Aquatic > Freshwater > Creek...
ACGAGGTCGGCATGCCGTGGCCTGGTGGACTCAGCGCGCGTGGCTGGGCCTTTCGCAATGTCACACAGGTTAAAGACGTCTGCTTCCATGCATTCCGACTGGAAAAGCGGAACGGCGGAAACCCACCCTTCCCAACCCTTCAGAACAGATGAAGTCGGTTCTCTGGGGGGGTACCTTGCAATGCTCCCAAAAACCATGTGAAGGGCACGTCCTTCATCAAGACGCCGCTCCTACCTGCTACCAGTTGGCGACGGTCTCCTCGGCGAAGGCGCGGTAGCTCCGCAGCGGATGGCCGATAAGCCCTTCGAGCGTCGCGCGGGCGTCCTGACCCGGGACCATGCCGTAACGATGGAAAGCGCGCAGCATTGTCCGCAGGTCGCGCGCCTGCCAGCCGGGCATCATCTTCGCCGCCTGCTCCTCGAAGGCCGCGAGGTCATCGCCACCGTAGTTGACGTCGCGGCCAAGGACTGACGACCAGATCGCTGCGATGTCGATCCCCGTCAGGGTGTCAGGACCAACCAGTTCGATAGTCGTCCGGGGGAGCAGATGGGGGGCACGCTCGCGGCGCAGCAGTTCGGCCGCGGCGGCATCAGCGATGTCCCGGGCATCGACCATCGCCAGCCCGACGTTGCCGATGGGCTGCGAGTAGACGCCTGCCTTCAGGGCGTCCTTGAACATCAGGTCGTTCTGCATGAAGTACGCCGGCCGCAGGACGGTCGCCGGGAACCCCTGGGTATCGATCACCCGCTCCGCGAGGTTCTTGCCCGCGAAGTGCGGTACGTCGTCGAACAGGGCGCTGTTGAGCACCGAGAAGTAGACGAACCGCTTGATGCCCGCTTCGCGCGCCAGGTCGAGGGTCAGGAGCGCCTGGGTCATCTCGTCAGCCGAGACGGCATTGAGCAAGAACAGCGTGTCGACGCCCTTGAGCGCCTCTCGCGTCGAGGCGACATCGGACATGTTACCCTGAATCGGCTCGACGCTTGCCGGTCCCTTGTACTTACTTTTGTCGCGCACGAGGGCACGGACGGTCGCCCGCTGTTCGGCGAGGCGATGAACGATCTGCGATCCGATAATTCCGGTCGCACCTGTCACGAGAATGGTCATGGTCGTCTCCTTATCGAAGGGATTGAATGCGGAGCGGCTTAGTGGCCGCTGATCGTGCCGGCATTCGAGCCGGAGGCCGTCGTGTCGACCAGGAACAGGGCCAGCGAGGCGTCTGAGGCGGCCCGCACCGGGGGCAGCGCACCGTCGCTGACGGCGTCGCCGCTACCCAGGCGTTCACCGCCGATCTCGACGACGCCGTCGATGATGTAGAGGAACGGCGTCATCCCCTCGACGGCCGGTACCTCGACCTCTTGGCCGTCGTGCAGGTGCACGTCGTAAAGGCGGACCTCGTTGCGGATGATCAGGGGGGCGCCGCTCTCCTCGGGACCGGCGACTGAGCCCCACTGGCCCTCGGGTGCGCCGTCGGGGCGGTCGTGAAACGCGACCATCGCGGGCAGGTCGGCCTCACGTGGCCGCACGAAGATCTGGAGCATCTCGACCGGCTCGTCCGGTACGCTCTCCTCGTGCCAGAAGCTCTCGCCGGCATTCATCATCATCAGCTTGTTGGCCGAGATGGGGATGCGCTGCCCGATGCTGTCCTCGTGCACCATGGTACCGCGCCACATGTAGCTCAGGATCTCATCGTTCCGGTGCTCGTGCATCTTCACAACCTTGCCGGGCTTGAGCTTGGCGTGGTCGATGGCCGCCAGGGGACCGAGGGCGGGGTCCGCCTTGGGACCGCCTATGGCGCCGGGCCGCACGCGACGGACCTGAAAGTCGTCCTTGCCGTGCGTCTGGCTCTGGTAGGCGCGAAGGATCTGCATGTCGTGGCCTCGTCGGTTGGCGCGGGCCGCATCGCTGGGCATCCGGTCCCCGCGTTCGGCGTCTTGCATACGGGACGATGTAGGCCCTTCCAGCGCAGGATGAAGCGGGGTCGACAGGGACAGTGCGTCCCGTTTATGCAACGCAAATGAACTTGAACGCGGTACGGGACTTCCTGGTCGTGGCTGGACACGGCAGTTTCGCCGAGGCGGGCCGCGTCCTCGGACTGCCCAAGTCGACGCTGTCCCGCCGGATCATCGCCCTGGAGCAATCGCTCGGCGTCAGGCTGATGGAGCGCAACTCGCGCCGTCTTCGGCTCACACCTGAAGGCGATGAGCTACGAGAACGGGCAGCTGGCCTCATCACCGGTCTTTCGGACCTGGAGGACCAACTCAGCCCAGGCGACGCCCCGCTACGGGGCGGTCTGAGGATCAGCGTGCCGGTGCTGCTCGGCTACACGGTCCTGGGGCGGATCGCGGCCCAGTTCGCCGCCCAGCACCCCGAGGTGCTGCTGGAGGCCGTCGTCGACGATCGCAAGGTCGACCTGCTGCGGGAAGGCTTCGATGCGGCGGTCCGGGTCAACCCGCCGCCCGACAGCCTGCTGAGCGGGCGCCTGCTCGGGCGCAATCGACTCCTACTAGTCGCGGCACCGTCCCTGATCGAGCGCCTCGGATGCGCGGGCGCGGCACCGCAATCGTTGACATGGCCGGCGGTCGTGCGCCGTGGTTGGGGCGACGACGGTAGCTGGGTGCTCGCCGGGAAGCGCGGTCCGGTGCGGGTGCCGGCGACCCCACGCCTGAGCCTGTCGTCACCCCTCGCGATCCGCGACGCGGTGCTGGCCGGTGCCGGGGCGGCCTTCCTGCCCCAGACGATAGCTGCCAGCGATCTCGCGGAGGGGCGCCTTGTCGTCCTTGGGGAGCGGCATGGCGACCCGGAGGAGGTCTGGATCGTGCACGCATCGGGTCGCTTACCCAGCCGGCGGCTCCGGGCGCTGATCGACGTCATGGTCGCGTTCTTCGGGGACGAACCTCTAACGGTCTGACCACGTCAGAGACAGTGGCGACCGTCCGCTTCGAGGCAAGGGGCCAGGGTCCGCTCGCCACCGAGGCCGTGTGAGAACGCGGATCTGCAGGGTTCAGGGAACGCGCGGAGTTGCTTCGCAGAGCAAGGTGGCGGGCCTCGGGCACGGAACGCCACCATCAGCGGGCCGACCCCGAAGATCTGGATCATCCGCTTCATATTGTAGGCCAGAACCTGCAGCCGGGGAACTGAACGAGGCGGCTTCCGAATGCGGGTGAGCCAAGGTCGATGCCGAAGAAGCCGAGCCGGTCGATCAGCGCACCCCGCCCCAAGTCTAAATCGTCTGGCGGACCCAGCACGCGTATTGTCTCGCGATGCCTCCGCGCGTCATCACGGTGTCCAGCCACAACGGAATGGCGATTGTGGCGGAACGGCAACGCCTGGACCGTGAGATAAGTCATAATTGTATAGTGCAAGCAAATGTCTGGGTATTTTCTATTTTAAATCAATATAAATGCGCGCAAATCAAGATAATTTTCGGATTTGTAGGTTAGATTGCTAATAATAATCGTTCTAAAAAAGAAATGTTGGGAAATCGCAATTTGACGTGAACGTGACCCAGCTTCCACCAAGCCTTCCAATGTCCTTCGTCCACGACGACGCGGGGACACACGTTGGTCCCGCTTGGAGCTTGGTAATGATGCGTATCGAACAGGGGCGGCGGTCACAAACCCCGGCATCAAGAAGAGTCCTCGGCTCCCTGCTTGGGTGCGGGATGCTGGCTTCATCCGCAACGACTACCGCATCGGCGCAACCCGTTGCCCCGACCGCCGAGACAACTGCTGTGGAACTCGATCAGCTGAGCGTCGAGGGCGCTGGTGGCGTCCCCCCTGAGCCTCAGGGCGGGGTCACTGTCGGTTACCTCACGAAGCAGACGCGCAGCGCCACCAAGACCAACACACCGGTCATCGACATTCCACAGTCGATCACCATCATCCCGCGCGAGCAGGTTCTGGACCAGAACTACCAAAACCTAACGGAGCAGCTACGTTTCGTTCCTGGTCTCGTCCCGGCCCAAGGCGAGAACAACCGCGACCAGGTCATCATCCGAGGCCAGAGCACGAGCGCGGATTTCTACGTCAACGGCGCTCGCGACGACGTGCAGTATTACCGCGACCTGTACAACATCCAGCGCATCGAGGTCCTGAAGGGACCGGACTCGCTGATCTTCGGGCGGGGCGGCGGCGGCGGGGTCATCAACCGCGTGCTCAAGGAGGCGGACGGCTACCGGGTCCGGGAGATCGTAGCCGGTGGCGGCCAGTTCGGCGACAAGCGCGTGGCCGTCGACGTCGGCGACCGGATCAGCGACAGCGTGTTCTTCCGCCTCAACGGCGTGGTCGAGGACTCGGGGACCTACCGGCAATTCGGTGACCTATCGCGCTACGGCATCAATCCGACCATGACGTTCCTGATCGACCCCCAGACGACGCTGAAACTGTCCTACGAATTCTTCCACGACAACCGCTTTCCCGACCGCGGCATCCCTTCCCAATTTGGGCGCGCCTACCGCTATAGGGATAACATCCGCACGTTCTTCGGCAATCCGAACGTCAACTTCACTAAGGTCGATGCAAACATCGCAACGGCTCAGTTGGACCACCTGTTCGAGTCCGGCGTCGAGATGCATAGCCAGTTCCGCTTCGCGGATTACAACCGATTCTACAACAACACGTTGCCTGGCAGTTCCGTAAACAACGCCGGCACGGCGGTGACGATCACCGGCTACCGCAACGAGACGGACAGGACCAATTACTTTAATCAGAATGACTTCATTTACAAATTCACGACTGGTCCGATCAAGCATACGTTGCTCGGAGGGTTCGAGCTCGGCTACCAGGACGGCATTGTCTATCGGCAGACGGATTTTTTCAATGGTAACGCGACGAGCGTGGTCGTTAACCCGCTCAGGCCGCTGACCTTCGCGCCCGTGTTCTTACGCAACAACGGGACAACCGACGCAAACTCGCGCTATAATCTCGGCGTTGCCGCCGTCTATGCGCAGGACCAGATCGACATCACCGACTGGCTGCAGCTCGTCGGCGGCCTGCGCTACGACCACTTCGACTTCAGCGCGACCGACCGGCGGACGCTGGTCACCAACAACCGCGTCGACGACCCGATCTCGCCGCGCGCCGGCATCGTGATCAAGCCGCTCCCGAACCTGGCCTTCTACGGCAGCTACAGCGTCTCCTACCTTCCGTCGTCCGGCGACCAGATCGGCGCGTTCACGCCGGGCCTGGTCATCGCCAAGCCGGAGCAGTTCGAGAACACGGAGGTGGGCGTCAAATGGGACGTCAACCCGCGCTTCCAGCTCACCGCGGCGGCGTACAACCTCGACCGCTTCAACCAGCGGCTCGCCGACCCGAACAACCCCGGCTTCTTTATCCCGTCGGGGAAGACCAACACGCAGGGCATCGAGATCGGGGCCAATGGCTACGTGACCGATTGGTGGCAAATCGCGGGCGGCTACGCCATCACCGACGCGAAGATCGCCAGCGCCACCTCGGCCACCATCGTCGCCGGCAACAAGGTCGGCCTCGTGCCGTTCAACGCTATCACGCTGTGGAACAAGTTCGACCTAACCCGTGAGTTCTCGGTCGGCGTCGGCGTGCTGAACTACTCCCACATCTTCGCGACCTCGGACAACACCGTGCGGCTGCCGAGCTACACGCGCATCGACCTGGGGCTGTTCTACCAGATCAACGAGTTCGTGCGCGCGCAGGTCAACATCGAGAATCTGTTCGACCGGAGGTACATCGCCACCGCCGACAACAACAACAACATCACGCCGGGCGCCCCGCGCACCATCCGCGCCCAGATCGTCGCGCGCTTCTAGCTCGGACGCCCAGGAACCTATAGCGGGCGCCCGAGCCGGACGAACGCGGCCAACGCCACCCCACGCCATGGTAGACGTCGATGAACGTACACCGACCCATCGGACCAGCCGTGCCGGTCGAAGTCGGACTTTGGCAACCCGAAAGCGCCACGCGTCGCCGAAGGGGGAGGCCGCGTCGAATCCCTCCTCCGGAAAGGCAGCCGCCCCGGCCGTTGTCGTCGCGGGCCACCACTGTTCTGAAGCGCCAACGCTTGATCAGGCGCGGCGTCGCACCCGATGCCAAGGCAGGTCACGGGGATCTCACGCCGCTCTGCCTGCTTCGGACGGCGCAGCGGTGCTCAAGGGCGGTGCTGCTGGCCAGCCCCGGCGTCGGGTCGAAGGTCGTCGACGAAATCGAGGACTGGCTGGCGGGGCATGGCAAGCGTTTCCAGCTTGACCCCTTTCCGGTCGACCAGGCCCTCGCCCAGGCGCTCGACCACTTGGAGGCGGTACTGGAGCGTGGGGACGACGCCGAGTTCCTCGCGGCTTTCGTAGCGCTTCCGCAGCTCCGCAGGAGCCTGCGGACCGCCATGCCGGAGCGATGCGCGTGCCGCTGCCCCTAGCGCGCCGGGCGCTCCGGTGGCGGAGCGTGGGGCTTCGCTTCGCGCTGCTCTACACCGCAGCCTTCATGGTCTCGGTCGGGGCCATCGGCTGGCTCACCGTGCGCACGGTCTCCGAGGCTTTGGAGCGGCAGACGCAACGGCAGACCGAAAACGAGGCCGGAGCCCTCGTCGACGAGTTCAACGACGGAGGCCGTCCCGACCTCGAAGCGGCGCTCGCCGGGAGGTTCGCCAACCGGCTGGTCCATATGCGCTATGCCCTAATCGAGGCCGACGGGCGCGTCAGCCTGGGCGATGCCAGCCTGCTGCCGCATGGCCGCGGAAACGGGCCCGTCGGCGCGGCCTCGCCTGGCGGCGGTCCGAGCACCGCGGTTCGCCTGCTCGGCGACGGCAGCCGCGTGGTCGTGGCCGACGACCTGGTGGGCGTTCGCGAGATCGAGGCGGTGCTGAGGCGCGCGTTCTTGGTCGCGCTGGCGACCGCCGCCGGCCTCGGGCTCCTAACCGGCTTCCTGCACTCCGCGACCCTGCTCCGCCACCTCGATTCCATCACCCGGACGGCGGAGGCGGTCGTCGAAGGCGACCTGACGCGGCGGATCACGCAGACCGGGTCCGGCGACGAGTTCGACCGCCTCGCCGCGACCCTCAACAGGATGCTCGACCGGATCGGCAGCCTCCTGGACAACCTGCGGCAGGTCTCGACCGACATCGCGCACGACCTGCGTACGCCGCTCTCGCGATTGCGGCAGGGGTTGGAAATGGCGGGCCGCAACCCGACCATCGATGCCTACCGCAGGGCCGTGGATCAGGCCATCGAGGAGACCGATGGCATCCTCGACATCTTTTCGGCGCTCCTGCGCATCGCGCAGATCGAGGCGCGCGTGAGACAGGCCGCGTTCCGGCCCCTCGATCTATCGGCCCTGCTGCTCTCCGTCGGCGAGACCTATTTGGTGGCGGCGGCGGACGGCGGCCGCTCGTTCGAGACGGACATCGCCGCAGGGGTCCGCGTCCAGGGAGACCGGGACCTGCTCCTTCAGCTCGTCGTCAACCTGATCGAGAACGCCCTTCAGCATACCCCACCGGGAAGCACGATCCGCCTGGGTCTCGCCATGCTGGATGGCCGGCCCGAGATCGCGGTCCGGGACGATGGCCCCGGCATACCGTCGAGCGAGCGGGACAACGTGTTCCGACGCTTCTATCGGCTGGAGCGGAGTCGGACGGGCCCTGGCAGCGGCCTCGGCCTCAGCCTCGTGGCGGCCATCGCCGATCTGCACGGTTGTCAAGTCACGCTCGCCGACGGCAAACCCGGCCTCAGGGTGAGCGTGACGTTCCCGAGCCGCGACGACGCGACCGCCGCCGCGGATGGGGCCGGCACGTCCTAGGGCACCTCGGCGACGTTGAGGACGTAGCCCATCCCGCGCACCGTACGGATCAGGCCGGGCCGGCCATGCTTGTCGAGCTTGGCCCGCAGCCGGCTCAGATGCGACTCGACGATGTTGGTCCTCGGGTCGAAGTGGTAGTCCCAGACGTTTTCCAGAAGCTGCCGACGGGTCACGAGATGCCCCGCATTGCGGACCAGGAATTCGAGCACGCTGAACTCGCGCGGCTGCAACTCGACGGTGCGCCCGCCGCGGCGCACCTGCCGCGCGACGAGGTCGACCTCGACGTCGGCGGCCCTAAGCATCGTTTCGCCGCGTCCGAGTTGCGGTCGACGCGCCAGGGCATGGACGCGAGCGAGCAACTCCGCAAAGGCGAAGGGCTTCACAAGATAGTCGTCACCGCCCGCTTCGAGGCCATCGACCCTGTCGTCGACGCCGACCATGGTGGTGAGGAACAGCACGGGGGTCTGTATCCCGGATGCCCGCAGCCGCCGGACCAGCTCAATGCCGTCGATGCCCGGCAGCATGCGGTCGATCACGGCCACGTCGTACGCGGCCGCGCGCGCCAGCGAGAGGCCGGTATGGCCGTCTCCGGCCTGCTCGACCTCGTGCCCGGCTTCGAGGAAACCGTACGCGAGGAACGCTAGCGTGGCCGCGTCGTCCTCGATGGTTAGAATCTTCATATGTTTCTAGTCTTAGCATGACGGGACGCGCTGTCATCCGTCCTGGACGTGCATGCCCAGCGCTTGAGCCTACGCTACCGAGGTGGGGTTTCCGGTCGAGGCATCCTCCCGGACCTCAGGAGCCGATGAGCCTGCGCAGCCGGTCAAGGTCGGCGAGGTGCTGGAGGGCATTGTTGCGGTCAGCCGCGGCGAGGCCGAGGATGACCGCCTCCAGCGCGATCAACGTCGTGGCGTGGAGCGCGACTTGGTTGGCGCGACCGCGCCGGGCCAGCAACACGACCGTGGCTTGCCGGGCGATGGCGCTGTCCTGCGTGTCGGTCACCAGGACCAACCGTAGGCCCAGGCGGCGGGCCTCGGCCATCACGGCCTGAACCTCGCGGTAGGGCTGGCCGTAGGCGAGCAGCAGGACCGCGTCGCCGGCTTGCAGGTCGAGGAGTTGATCGGCCAGGGCCCACCCGGTGGCGTCGAGGAGGAAGCTGCGCCGTCCCGAACGGGTGAGTTGGAAGGCGAGATATCGGGCGAGGTGCGCGGAGGGACCGATCCCGAACACCCCGATGCGCGCGGCCGGATGCAGGGCCGTTATTGCCGCGAGCACGGCGGCTCGCCCGGCTTCCGTCCGCAGCGCCTCCATTCCCTCGCGGTGGGCATCCAGCACCGCGTCGATGGCCTGACCGGCGTCGTCCCCGACCTCCGAGAGGGTGCGCCCCATGTCGGCCGCAGGCGTCCTCCGGCCGTCGAGACCGGCGGCCAGAGCCTGCTTGAGACCCGGCAGGCCGTCGAACCCAAGCGCCTGAACGGTGCGGATGACCGTCGCGTCCGAAGTCCCGAGTTGTGCCGCAATCTGAGCGGCGGAGCAAGCCACGGCGACCGCGCGGTTCTGGTCAAGATAGCTCGCGACGCGGGCCAAGGCGGGAGACAGCGACGGGGTCAAGCGCCTGACCAAAGTGCCGAATTCCTCTTCCACGACCGCAGCCTCCTCGCACCTTTGGATCCCAGACTGCCACGACAGATGTAGCGTTACAATCAAGAAACTTGACTATGGTAGTTAGAGCTACAATTTTGTGGCCGAGCGATCCGCTTGCTCGTGGCCTATCGACTGAGGCGTTCGGAATGACAATCGACTGGATGCACGCGTGGCCGACGGCTCTCGCGGCGTTCCTCGCCTCCGCCGTCGAATTCGTCGAGGCGCTGACCGTGGTGCTAGCTGTCGGAGCGGTGCGCGGCTGGCGAAGTGCGCTGACCGGCACCGCAGCGGCCCTCGCCGTTCTTCTGGCCGTCGTCCTGCTCTTCGGCCCCCTTCTGACCCGCATCCCGCTGGAGGACGTGCAACTCGTCGTCGGGGGCCTCCTGCTGCTGTTCGGGCTCCGCTGGCTCAGGAAGGCGGTGCTGCGGGCGGCTGGAGTCATCCCGCTCCACGACGAGGCCGCCGCCTACGCCAGGGAGACGGGCAGCCTACGCTCGGCCGGACCGCCCTCCGGTTCCTGGGACGCGGTCGCAATCGCGACCGCCTTCAAGATCACCATGCTCGAAGGCCTGGAAGTCGTGTTCATCGTCATCGCGGTGGGTGCGGGTGGGGTCGGCCTGCTTTTACCCGCCGCCATCGGTGCGGCGGCCGCGCTCCTGGCGGTGTTCGCACTCGGGCTCGTCCTGCACCGGCCCCTGTCCATGATGCCCGAGAACACGCTGAAATTCACGGTCGGGGTGCTGCTCGCCGCCTTCGGGACGTTCTGGGTCGGCGAGGGTCTCCGGCTGGCTTGGCCCGGAGGCGATTGGTCGATCCTCGGGCTGACCATCGGATACCTGCTCGTCGCCGCGCTCGCTGTCCCGATGTGCCGGGGTCGCGCGTCGGCCGGCCCGGCCCTGACCCTTCGCTGAGGCGCTCGCCATGAATGCCCTCAACACTATCCTTCGCGAACTCGTCGCTCTATTCGTCGACGACGTCAGGTTTGCCGCCGCCATCGTCGGCTGGATTACCGTGGCGTGGCTGCTCTCGGCCTACGTCCTGCCGCCGAGTCCTTGGGTCGCCATCCTGCTTTTCGCCGGCCTGGGCGGAATCCTCCTCGAAAGCGCCCTCCGGCGCGCGGGGTCGCCCCGATGACCCTCGAACATCACGTCGCCGACCAGCCGACGGAGACGACCCAGCAGACGCAGGTCGGGTCACGCCGTTCCGGTCGCGGCAAGCTCGCGGTCATGGTCCCGCTCCTTTGCGCCGTCGGCGGTGCCGCCGCCCTCTACCGAGCATCGCCACCGCCGCCATCCACCGAGAGCGCCGCCCCGACTCCGGTCCCGGCCGTAACAGCCCAGGTCCGAAAGCAGGACGTTCCTATCACCCTCACGGGGGTCGGGACGGTCAACGCCCTGAACGTCGCTACCATCCGCAGCCAGGTCGCTGGCTACCTCCAGAGCGCCGACTTCAAGGAAGGCCAGTTCGTGAAGCGCGGCGACGTGCTCGCGCAGATCGACCCGCGCATCTACCAAGCCCGCCTGGAACAGGCGCAGGCCCAGCTCGCCAAGGACCAGGCGCTGCTCGCCAACCAGAAGACGAACCTCGCCCGCAACGAGCCGCTCCTGCAGAAGGGCTTCGCGACGGACCAGCAGGTCGTGAGCGAGCGCGCCCAAATCTCTCAGTCCGAGAGCGCCCTGAAGGGCGACCAGGCCGCCATCGACTACGCGCAGACCGAGCTCGATTTCGCGACTTTGCGAGCCCCCTTCGACGGCGTGACCGGCATCCGCCGCGTCGACATCGGCAACATCATCAATCCCACCGACCCGGCCGGCATCGTCGTCCTGGCCCAGGTCCAGCCGATCAGCGTGCTCTTCACCCTGCCGACCCGGGACATCGCGGCGGTGCAGGCCGCTCTGACGCGCGGACCGGTGGCCGCAACTGCCTATGACCAGTCCGGCGACAGAAAGCTCGACACTGGCACGCTGCTGCTCATCAACAACCAGGCCGACCCGAAGTCCGGCACCGTTCAGCTCAAGGCGATCTTCCCGAACGCCGAGCGCCAGCTCTGGGCGGGCAGTTTCGTCAATGCCGAGGTGACCACCTCCGTCGAGAAGGGGGCGCTGACGGTCCCGACCAACGCCCTGCAGGTCAACGACAAGGGCCAGTTCGTCTACGTTCTCGGGGCCGACGACACGGTCGCGGTCCGGCCGGTCAAGGTCCGGCAGCGCACCCGCGGGGTCGCCCTGGTCGCGGAGGGCCTGAAGGACGGCGAGACGGTCGTGGTCCAGGGTCAGTACCGGCTGAAGCCCGGCACGCGGATCACGCCCGCGACCCCGGACCAAGTCCCGGACACCTCGACGGCCTCGGCGGGGATGCTGCCATGAACCTCTCCTCCGGCTTCATCCGGCGGCCCATCGCCACCGGCCTGCTCATGCTCGCCGTCGTGGTGCTGGGCGCGATCAGCTACACGCTCCTGCCGGTCGCCTCGCTCCCGAACGTCGACTCGCCGACCATCCAGGTCACGGCCCAACTGCCCGGCGCCGATCCGAAGACCATCGCCTCCTCGGTGGCGACCCAACTCGAACGCCAGTTCGGCCAGATCCCCGGCCTGACCCAGATGACGTCGAGCAGCGGTACGGGCTTCACCCAGGTCTCGCTGCAGTTCGACCGCGCCCGCACCATCGACTCGGTCGCCTCCGACGTGCAGGCGGCCATCAACGCCACGCAGGGGCAGCTGCCGGCGGCCCTGCTCAACCCGCCGACCTACCGCAAGACCAACCCGGCCGACGTGCCGATCCTGCTGATCGCGATGTCGTCGGACGTGTTCCCGATCACGACCGTGAGTGACTACGCCTCCTCGCTCATGGCCCAGAAGATCTCCCAAATCCCCGGCGTCGGTATCGTCGGCGTCGGCGGCCAGCAGAGCCCGGCCATCCGCATCCAGGTCAACCCGGCCCAGCTCGCGGCCGAGAACCTCGATTTCGAGACGGTGCGCACCGCGCTTTCCAACCTCACGGTGCTGCAGCCCAAGGGACAGCTCTACGGCGGCCAGCAAGCGGTGGCCCTGCAGACCAACGACCAGCTCACGACCGCGGCCGGCTTCGAGGACGCCATCGTCGCCTACCGCGACGGGGCCCCGATCCGGGTCCGCGACATCGGCCGGGCGGTGAAGGCGCCCCAGGACGTTACCGTCGCGGGTTGGGTCGGCGAGAAACCAGCCGTGGCGCTCGCCGTGCAGCGGGCGCCGGGCGCCAACGTGATCGCGACGGTGGCGGCCATCAAGAAGGCTTTGCCGCAGCTCCAAGCTTCGCTGCCTCCCGGCGTCGACGTGAAGATCACCTCGGACCGGACCCAGACTATCCAGGCCAGCGTCAAGGACGTGCAGCTCACGCTGCTCCTGACCATCGCGCTGGTGGTCGGCGTCATCGCGCTGTTCCTGCGCAAGCTCTGGGCGACCGTGATCCCCGCCGTGTCGGTGCCGATCTCCCTCGTCGGTACCTTCGCGGCGATGTACGTACTTGGCTATAGCCTCGACAACCTGTCGCTGATGGCGCTCACCATCGCCATTGGCTTCGTGGTCGATGACGCTATCGTCATGGTCGAAAACATTGTCCGCCACATCGAGGAGGGCGCGACCCCGATGCAGGCCGCCCTCGACGGGGCGGGCGAGATCGGCTTCACCATCCTGTCGATCTCCATCTCCCTCGTCGCGGTCTTCATCCCCCTGTTCCTGATGGGCGGCATCGTCGGTCTGATGTTCCGCGAGTTCGCCGTGACCGTGGCGGTGTCGATCCTCGTCTCGGTGGTCGTCTCGCTGACGCTCACCCCGATGATGTGCGCCCGGCTCCTGCCGGGGCACGAGACGAAGCCTCCCGGGCGCATCTCACGATGGCTGGAGAGCTTCTTCACCTGGCTCAACGACCGCTACGACGACGGCCTGACGGTCGCGCTGCGCCACCGCTTCCTGACCTTGCTGACCTTCTTCGGCACCATCGTTCTCACCGGCTACCTATTCTGGACCATCCCGAAGGGCTTCTTCCCGCAGCAGGACACCGGGCTCATCGTCGGCATCAGCGAGGCGGCCCAGGACGTCTCGCCCGAGGGCATGAAGCAGCGCCAACAGGCCATCCTCGGCATCATCATGAAGGATCCGGCCGTGGCGGACGTGGCCGGCTACATCGGCCCCGGCGGTCCGACCGTGACCGAGAACAACGGCCGGGTGTTCATCACCCTAAAGCCGAGCGAGCAGCGGGACGTCACCGCCGACCAGGTCATCCGGCGCCTCTCGACGGCGCTCGACCAAGTGCAGGGCATGAAGGTCTACATGCAGGCCGCCCAGGACATCACCATCGGCGCCGTCGTCTCGAAGACGCAGTACCAGTTCACGATGACCGACATCGACCTGTCGGAGCTCGACCTCTACGGCCCGAAGATGCTCGACGCGCTGCAGAAGCTGCCCGAGCTGACCGCGGTCGCGAGCGACCAGCAATCGTCGGCGCGCATGCTCGACGTCGTGGTGGACCGCACGGCCGCCGCGCGCCTCGGCATCGACCCGGCCGCCGTCGACAACACCCTCTACGACGCCTTCGGCCAGCGCCACGTTGCGCGCATCTACCTGCCGCTGAACTACTACTACGTCATCCTGGAGGTCGACCCGCACTATCAGCTCGGCCCGAACGCCTTGCAGCGGATCTACGTCCATTCGCAGGACAACACCTCCGTGCCGCTAAGCCAGATCGCGAGGATCGAGACCGGTACGATGCCCGTGGTGGTCAACCACCAGGGCCAGTTCCCGTCCGTGACGCTGAGCTTCAACCTCGCCCCAGGCGCCACCATCGGCGCGGCGGTCGCGGCCGTGCAGAAGGCGGTCGCCGACCTGCACATGCCGTCCTCCGTGGCCACCGCGTTCCAGGGCAACGCCCAGGCCTTCCAGACCTCGCTCGGCTCGACCCCACCCCTGATCCTGGCGGCCTTGTTCGCGGTCTACGTGATCCTGGGCGTGCTCTACGAGAGCACGATCCACCCGCTGACCATTCTTTCGACGCTCCCCTCAGCGGGTCTCGGCGCGCTGGCGACGCTGATGCTGGCCGGGCGGCCTCTCGACATGATCGGCATCATCGGGATCATCCTGCTCATCGGCATCGTCAAGAAGAACGGCATCATGCTGGTTGACGTCGCCATCGTGGCGGAGCGCGAGGGCGGCAAGTTGGCCGAGGCGGCGATTCACGAGGCATGCCTGCTGCGCTTCCGCCCGATCCTGATGACGACCCTGTGCGCGCTCCTGGGCGGCGTGCCGCTGATGATCGGCACCGGGACCGGCTCGGAGATCCGCCAGCCGCTCGGCTACGCCATCGTCGGCGGCCTGCTCGTGTCCCAGGTGCTGACGCTGTTCACCACGCCCATCGTCTACATCTACATGGACAAGATTAGGGCGAGCCTTACCTGGCGCCGGCCGTCCCAAACCCGGCATACGGTCGAAACTCGATGATCGCCCGGCACGCGACCGATGCGGCGGGGGGACGGCTCGCGAGCCGTCCGGGATGTAGGGGCCGATGCGCCTCGCCCTTCGGATCGGAGACGGCGACCGTCGCCGAGGTCTCGGTGGAGGGCGGCGAGGCCCGCTTCCACAACATCTGGATCGCGTTCGACCCCGGCAGCATCGTGAACCCGGCCATCGTCAAGGCGCAGGTGGAATCGGCGGCGGCGCTCGGTCTGTCCTCGGTCCTGTTCGAGCAGATCGTCTACCGCGACGGCGTGCGGAAATCGCAGAACTACGACACCTATCCGGTCCTGCGCCGGGAGCACATGCCGAACGTCCATGTGCGCATCGTCGAGAGCGGCGCGCCGATGGGCGGGGTCGGGGAGCCGGGCCTGCCAGGCGTGCCGCCGGCCGTCCTCAACGCCATCGCGGCGCTCACCGGCCAGCGGATCCGCGCGCTGCCGATCACCAATTCCAAGCTCTCCGCCGCCTGACGAGGGATCACGATGACACAGCACACAGGCACGGCGCTCGTCACGGGTGCCTCATCGGGGATCGGCGCGGCCTATACCGAGCAACTGGCCGCCCGAGGCCACGGCCTCATCCTCGTCGCCCGCGATGCCGCCCGCCTCCAGGCGGCCGCCGACCGCATCGGCCGGGAGACCGGCGTGACCGTCGAGGTCCTACCCGCCGACCTGACGCGGCAGGCGGATCTCGCGGTGGTCTGGGACCGCGTCGCCACGGATGAGGGTCTCGGGCTCTTCGTGAACTGCGCCGGGCTCGGCCCCCTCGGGCTGTCCCTCGACAGCCCGACGGAGCTCTACGACGGGATGCTCGATCTCAACGTCCGAGCGTTGCAGACCCTGACCTTCGCGGCGGCAAGAGCCTTCGTCGGCCGGGGCGGCGGAGCCATCGTCAACGTCGCCTCTGCCGTCGCCCTCATCCCGGAGCGCTTCAACGCCGGCTATGCCGCGCAGAAGGCCTTCGTCCTCGCCCTGACGCAGGGGCTCACGGCCGAGATCGGCGACAAGGGCGTCCGCCTCCAGGCGGTCCTGCCCGGCGTCACCCGCACCGAGTTCTTCGACCGGGCGGGCGCGGATATCGGGCAGATCCCGGCGGAGATGATCATGGAGGCCCGCGACCTCGTGGCGGCGGCCCTCGCCGGGCTCGACGCGGGCGAGACCGTGACGATACCCTCTCTGCCGGATCCTACCGATTGGCAGGCCTTCGAGGCCGCCCGGTTCCATCTCGGCCCGAACCTGTCACGCCGGGTGCCGGCGGCCCGATACGGTCTAGACTGACAGCATTGGCCTACGGGGCCTGCGTGGAGGACGAACGGTCGATGCTGCAAGTCGTCTCGGAAGAGCAGGGTACCTCGGCCTCCGAAGCCACCCTGACCGCCCATCGCCCGCCGGAGCGACCGAAAGGTCCGGGCGGCTGGCGGCAGGTGGAGGCCTTGCCCGTCGGCCTGTTCGCTTCAGTAATGGGTCTGACCGGCCTCAGTATCGCTTGGACGCTCGCGCACACCCGGTACGGCGTCCCCCTCTGGCCCGGCAAGACCATTGGGTTGTTGGCCTGCGCCGCCTTCGTCGCCCTCGCGGCGGGCTACGCCGCAAAGGCTGCCATCGCCGCCCCGGCGGTGAAGGCCGAGTTCCGCCATCCCATCGCGGGCAACCTGTTCGGCACGCCGCTGATCAGCCTGCTCCTCCTGCCGATCCCCCTGGCGCCCTTGAGCCTTCCCCTCGCGCGCCTGCTCTGGATCGTGGGCGCCCTCGGCATGACCCTGTTCGCGTGGTGGGTCGTGACCCGTTGGCTGAGCGACCGGCAGCAGGCAGCGCATGCGACGCCGGCCTGGATCGTGCCGGTGGTCGGCCTCCTCGACATTCCCCTGGCCCTTCCCGTGCTCGGCCTGCCGCCGATGCCGGCTGTGATGGTCTTCGCGCTGGCCGTGGGGCTGTTCTTCGCCGTGCCCTTGTTCACGTTGATCCTGTCCCGCCTGATGTTCGAGGCCCCGCTTCCCGCCGCCCTGCAACCGGCGCTCCTGATCCTGGTCGCGCCCTTCGCCGTGGGGTTCTCGGCGTATGTGGCCACGACCGGTACGGTGGATCTCTTCGCGGAGGCGCTCTTCGTGGTCGCGCTGTTCCTCCTCGCCGTGCTGCTGCCGAAGCTCGCCCGCTTCGGGCGGAGTTGCCCGTTCCGCGTGTCGTGGTGGGGCGTGAGCTTCCCCCTCGCGGCAGCATCAGTCGCTGCCCTGCGGATCGCGACGGCGCAGCCGGGGCCGGCGATCGACATCCTCGCCCTCGGCCTGCTCACGCTCGCAACGGCGGTGATCGGATGGCTGCTTGCCCGGACCCTTGTCGGCCTCGCCCGCGGGGAGTTGCGTACGCTGGCGCAATGACCGGCAAAGGCGACAGACCCGAGCTCACCCGCGACGAAGAATTTAAACGTCCTCACTTGGGAAGCTGCGAGAGCTGGCTGTGTGGCTGCAAAGGGCGCGTAACTGCTAGATTAGGGGCGGAACAAGTGTCCGCTTACGGGAGCCGCACGAACGCGCTTGAATGACTGCGTCGGCTCGGAAGCAGGATGGCTGCTCAGGGTGGATTTCTGCTGGTCCGCTTCCGGGGAACAATGCATGAGAGCGGACATAATCGCCGCGCTTGCTCACGACCCTTTGAAGTCCATCGGAACGTCTGCCTCCCTGCAGCTTAACAACGACGACCTACGACGTTGATGAGCGATAACGCGAAGTCTTTCTTCAAAATTATTGAGTGTTAAATTAGCATTTAACCTCAAATACATAAATCTTCTGCCGACAAGCATGTAGGTAGGGGGGGGCTCTCTTTCGCGTCAGAACCTTGCTGTTTGCGATCCACATTCATTTTCTATTAACACTTTGGGGCTGGTCAAGCTTATGAGCAGAAATAAATATCAGTGGTCTAATACGCTGTCTCTCTGTCGGAATGTTATTCAGCAACTTTTGGTTGTGACTAGGCAGTAAATCCGCAATTTATCGACGAAAATGTCGATAGCGCTTGACCTCTAGCTAATGAACGTAACAAAAATTAATATTTCAACGTTTAAAGGTTCTGAAAGTGGCAACTGGCTGGGTTGGGCCATGCGTTTAATAGGACTATCAAGGGTGGGGGAGCGCAGTCCCGCGAAGATTGCTGCGCGGCTATACGGGGCCAGAGATGGTGCTACGACCGTAGAGTTCGGTTTCGTCGCATTGCCCTTTCTCGCTCTATTAGGCGGCTGCTTGGAGAACGGCATTGTTTCTTGGGAGCAGGAAATTCTTCAGCAAGCCGTCGTCGAGGCTGGGCGGCAGATATACACGGGCAGCTTTCAGACTACGAATGCCGGCGTAACCGATGCAGCAACTTTGATGAGCCGGTTCCGCAACGCGATCTGCACCCAACCTAATGGCGCAGCGCGGATCACTATCTTCAATTGCGCTAATGTCCGGGTCAGCGTCACGCAAGCGTCGAGCTATGCAT
>Ga0255028_100140_pt1 | contig 18309 bp, 16 predicted proteins | sample DRGLUT_MetaT_FD_178168 | JGI IMG/M metagenome (GOLD analysis project Ga0255028, IMG submission 178168) | Metatranscriptome of freshwater microbial communities from Pennsylvania, United States - DR:GLUT (Metagenome Metatranscriptome) | ecosystem: Environmental > Aquatic > Freshwater > Creek...
CCCGCCGATGCCGGCGGGCGCCGGCCCGACGACAACGGCGATATCGGCGGCTGGGACCAGTATGGCGGCCGCCGCGACAGCGGTCCGGAGCGCAACGCCGACCCGTCCCTGCCGCCCGGCGATTTTTCGGATCTGTCCGGCATGCTCGATGGCCCCGGCGGCGCCCCGGCCCCGAGCCGCGCCGCCCCGGACGACCAGGGCGATCTCGGTGGCCTCGACGGGCTGGTCGATCGTTTCCGCCAGGGCGGCCTCGGCGACGTGATCGAGTCCTGGATCGGCCACGGCGCCAACCGCCCGGTGGCCCCGGACCAACTCGCCCGGGCGCTCGGCCCCGACACGGTGGATACTCTCCAAAGCCAGACCGGGATGGACCGCGAGACGCTTCTCTCGCAATTGGCCCAGGCGCTGCCGGAGGTGGTGCACACACTCACGCCGCAGGGGCGGGTGCCGGGGGCGGATGAGCGGCGCGGGTGGTAGGAGATCGCCGTTAAAAAAAATGCCGCGCGGCGAGCCGACTATCCCAACTTCGACCTCATCCTGAGGTGCCCGAGCGCAGCGGAGGCCTCGAAGGAGACCTCCAGAACGCACCGCGATCCCTGGGCCCTCCTCCGAGACTGCTGCGCAGCACCGCAAGATGAGGGCAAGGGTTAGAGACCCCTATGATGAGCTTGGGACGCTCAGGCCGAACTGCGCCAAGGGGCCAAGCCGGGTCGCTTGTGAAACGTTGCGATCTCGGCTCGCGCTAGCACTTCGAAAGTGGTGCTCGCGCTTACGGCGTAGGGGCAACTTCCGTGGGAGATGCAGCGGCAGGGCTATTGGAACTAACCGGATCCATCAGAACCAAAATAAGGCTGCGCATGCTACCGGGATTCGTTATTGTCGGTCAGCATTTTGAAATCCTATATAGAATTTTTGTATGCTGAACATTGAGCCCTCGAACAAAGCCATTGACCGCAGCAAAAAATATTCGGGGCGTATTTTCCGGACAAATGTTCAGCAGAAGCTGGATGCTACAGATGTGGCAATCTCGAAAATACCCTCTCCCACGACAGCTAAAGAAGCACTGAGGTCTGCAAAAGAATTCGGTCCAGCGTCAATACTACTTACCGGTCGAATCGCTCAACTCATTGGTATTAAGCACCCAAATTAAGGGGATTGTTTAAACCCGCCGCATCACCAAGCTGGCATTCGTCCCACCAAACCCGAACGAGTTTGACAGCACGACATCCACCAACTTCCGCTTCGCCTCGAACGGCACCAGATCGATATTCGTCTGCACCGACGGATTGTCGAGGTTGAGCGTCGGCGGGATCACGCCGTCGCGCAGGACGAGGATCGAAAAGATCGCCTCGACCGAGCCGGCCGCACCCAGCAGGTGGCCCACCGAGCTCTTGGTGGACGACATGGTGGCGTTTGCGGCGGCATCGCCCAGGAGGCGCTCCACGGCCTTCAGCTCCAGTTCGTCGCCCATGGGGGTCGAGGTGCCGTGGGCGTTGATGTAGCCGATCTCGGACGGGGAGATCCCCGCCCGCTTCACCGCCGCGCTCATGCAGCGGAAGGCGCCGTCGCCGTCCGGGGAGGGGGAGGTGATGTGGTAGGCGTCGCCCGAGAGACCGTAGCCGACCACCTCGGCGTAGATCTTCGCGCCGCGGGCCTTGGCGTGCTCGTATTCCTCAAGCACCACGATGCCGGCGCCCTCACCCATGAGGAAGCCGTCGCGGTCGCGGTCGTAGGGGCGGGACGCCTTCTCGGGCGAGTCGTTGAAGCCCGTGGTCAGCGCCCGGCAGGCCGAGAAGCCCGCGATCGACAGGCGGTTGACCGGTGATTCGGCCCCGCCCGCCACCATCACGTCGGCGTCGCCGAGCCCGATCAGGCGGCTCGCGTCGCCGATAGCGTGGGCGCCGGTGGAGCAGGCCGTGACCACGGCGTTGTTCGGACCCTTCAGGCCGTACGCGATCGAGACCTGGCCGGAGGCGAGGTTGATGATCCGGCCCGGGATGAAGAACGGCGAGATCCGGCGCGGGCCCTTCTCGTGCAGGGTCACGGAGGCGTCGTAGATGCCGCCGATGCCGCCGATGCCGGAGCCGATCAGCACGCCGGTGGCGCACTGGTCCTCGTGGCTCTTGGGAAGCCAGCCGGCATCCTTCAGCGCCTCGTCGGCCGCCGCCATCGCGTAGACGATGAACGGATCGACCTTGCGCTGCTCCTTGGGCTCCATCACCGCGTCGGGGTTGAAGGTGCCGTCGGTGCCGTCGCCGAAGGGGACCTGCGCGGCGATCCGGCAGGGCAGGTCGGCGGATTCGAAGCCGCGGATCGGGCCGGCGCCGCTGTCGCCCGCGATCAGCCGGCTCCAGGTGTGCTCGACCCCGCTGCCCAGCGGCGTGACCATCCCCAGACCCGTGACCACCACCCGCCGCATCGCACTCGTCCCGTCTTGCAGCGCTTCCCCGCCGCCGGCAGGCGGCCCCCGCGGGGCCGGAGCGCACCGTCTATAACTGCCGAAGGCGGATTCGGTCCCTGGGGGACCGGTCACGCCTCCGGGCCTTCAAACGCGTAACGGCGCGGGGGCTGTTCCGCCTCGCCCGCGCCGCATGAAACGAAAAGCCCCGGCGCCTCAGGCGGCGGAATTCTTCTCCAGGAACTTCACGGCGTCGCCGACCGTCTGGATCGTCTCGGCCGCGTCGTCCGGAATCTCGACGTTGAATTCTTCCTCGAAGGCCATGACCAGCTCGACCGTGTCGAGGCTGTCGGCACCGAGGTCGTCGATGAAGTTGGCGCTCTCGACCACCTTCTCGGGCTCCACGCCCAGGTGCTCGACGACGATCTTCTTCACGCGCTCAGCGATATCGCTCATCGGTCTTCCGTCCTCGTCCTTCTGGTCTGTCAGACTTCTTGGGGTGGTGCCGTGGCCGCGTCGCGCCCCTGCGGGCTTGTTGACGGGCCGGTGTTCGATCGCGCGTGCTTCGAGGTGATCCGGCACGTTGAGCCGGCATGGCCCCGCCGGGAGGCCTTGGACTGAAAACCCGCTGAACCGTCAACCCCCTGTGCGGCTGCGGGGGTTGGTAGCACAGGGTTCCAGCCCTGGCGAGGGGCCGTTCAGAAACCCTTCATGGGTGTGGCGTTTGCGTGCCGGACGGGGTGATTCGCTCAGCACCAGGACCAGTATACAGGTCCTAGTACATCGCCATTCCGCCGTTCACGTGCAGCGTGTGACCGGTGACGTACCCGGCCTCCGCAGAAGCAAGGTAGACGCAAGCCGCGGCCACTTCCGCGCCCTCGCCGAGGCGCCCGGCGGGCACGCGGGCCAGGATGCCCTCGCGCTGCTTCTCATTCAGGGCGTCGGTCATCGGCGAGTTGATGAAGCCCGGCGCGATGCAGTTGACGGTGATCCCGCGGGAGGCGACTTCCGCGGCCAGGGCCTTGGTCATGCCCACGAGGCCGGCCTTGGCGGCCGCGTAGTTGCCCTGGCCAGGATTGCCGGTGCTGCCGACCACCGAGCCGATATTGACGATCCGCCCGGAGCGACGGCGCATCATGCCCTTCACGGCGGCGCGCGACAGCCGGAAAGCAGCGGTGAGGTTGACGGCGAGCACCTGCTCCCACTCCTCGTCCTTCATCCGCATGAACAGGTTGTCGCGCGTGATGCCGGCATTGTTGACCAAGATGTCGAGAGGGCCGATCGCCGCCTCGGCGGCCGGCACAAGCCCCTCGACCGAGTCCTTGTCGGAGAGGTCGGCGGCCACGGGGCTCGCGCGCTCGCCGAGCTCGGCGGCCAACGCTTCCAGGGCCTCCAGCCGGGTGCCGGAGAGCGCCACGGTCGCGCCCTGCGCGTGCAGTGCCCGGGCCATCGCCTGGCCGAGACCGCCGGTCGCGCCGGTGACGAGGGCCTTGCGGCCGGTGAGATCGAACATGCCGGGATCCTGCCGTGATTAGAGCGCGAAGGCCGCGATGTCCGCGGGCGTACCGATCGCGGTGGCCGAGGCCTGCGGGGCGATACGCTTGACGAGGCCGGTGAGCACCTTGCCGGCGCCGAGTTCGTGGAAGCGGTCGACGCCGGAGGCCGCCATGGCGGCGACGCTCTCGCGCCAACGCACCGTGCCGGTGACCTGCTCGACCAGCGCCGTCCGGATCGCCTCCGGATCGGAGACCGGGGCGGCCGCCACGTTGGCGTAGAGGGCGACCCGCGGCGCCGTCAGGGTCACGGCGGCCAGCGCCCGGGCCATGGCCTCGGCGGCGGGCGCCATGAGGCGGCAATGGAACGGGGCCGAGACGTTGAGCATCACGGCGCGCTTGATGCCGCGGCCGGTGGCGATGCCGATGGCGCGCTCCACGGCCGGCCGGTCGCCCGAAAGCACCACCTGACCGCCGCCATTGTCGTTGGCGACGTCGCAGACCGCGCCGCCCCCGGCCTCCTGGGCGGCCGCCTCGGCAACCGCGCGGGCGGCTTCGAGATCGGTGCCGATCAGGGCCGCCATGGCGCCCGCGCCGGGCGCCACGGCCTCCTGCATGGCCTCGCCGCGCAGGCGCAGGAGCTTGGCCGCGTCGGTGACGGTGAGGCTGCCGGCCGCCGCCAGGGCCGCGTATTCGCCGAGGGAGTGCCCGGCCACGCACGACACGTCGCGCGCGAGGTCGAGGCCGCGCTCGGCCTCCAGCACGCGCAGGACCGCGAGGCTCGCCGCCATCAGGGCCGGCTGGGCATTGGTGGTGAGGGTCAGGTCCTCGACCGGCCCCTCGAACATCAGCCGCGACAGGTTCTGGCCGAGGGCGGCATCGACTTCGTCGAGCACGGCCTTCGCCTGCGGGAAGGCCGCGGCGAGGTCCCGCGCCATGCCGACCGCCTGACTGCCCTGGCCGGGAAAGATGAATGCGCGCATCGTGAATCCCGATGGCCGGCACCGGCCCGCGCGAACGCCGCCCGTGTCGGCCGAAACTCTGGAATGGGCCGCGCACTCGCACCCGCGGCGGCGGGTTGTCAACAATGCGCCGCAGCATGGCGCCGCTCGGCGCCTCCGAGCCGACGCAGCGGAACGCGGTCCCGGCTCACGCGGCCGCTCACATCCGCCTTGTCATCCCGGGGCCCCGGAGCGGAGAAGGGGATCCCGACCCGCCAACGCGCCACGACATCGCGCCGCCGGTCGCTGTGGGTCGCCCGCCTCCGACGTGCCCCTTCGGATCCGGCTTCGCCTGCGCGCGCCGGAACGACGGGGTGCCGCGCTCGGCCCGCCTCCGGTGCGGGCCCGGCAGACGCGCGCCCTGCGCAACCCGCTGTGCTTGTTGCACAACGGCATCCGGTGTAAGACGGCGTCATACCTGACAGCATCCGTCGCTCAAGCCCAAGGAGCCGCCCCGCATGGCGCGCGTCACCGTCGAAGACTGCATCGAGAAGGTCGAGAACCGCTTCGAGCTCGTCCTGCTCGCGAGCCACCGGGCGCGCCTCCTCGCCGCCGGTGCCCCCCTCACCATCGACCGCGACCGCGACAAGAACCCCGTCGTGGCCCTCCGCGAGATCGGCGACGAGACGATCACGGCGGACGACCTGAAGGAGCAGCTGATCCATTCGATGCAGAAATACGTCGAGGTGGACGAGCCGGAGGCCGAGACCGTGCCGCTGCTGTCGAGCTCGCCGGCCGCCGCCGCGGTGGCGCCGCAGTCTTCCAGCGACGATTCGGCGGTCCAGTTCGACCGCATGAGCGAGGAAGACCTCCTGCGCGGCCTCGAGAACCTTGCCCCGCCGGTCGAGACCGACGACGAGGGCGAGTGAGCCTGTCTCCGTGGGCCTGGATGCGCACGACCTGACCGAGACCGGACCCGGCGGAGACGCCGGGTTCTCTCGTTCCAAGGCCGATACAACGGCGAATGGTGCTTTACCGTCGCCGGGGGCTGGCGCCGGCGCGACGGTTGCGGAACAATCGCGCGTGATCCCGACCCCGCGCACGACCCAGGACGCGCCGGCCCCGTCCCGGCGGATGATGCGCCAGTACGAGCTGGTCGAGCGGGTCAAGCGCTACAATCCGGCCGCCGACGAAGCGCTGCTCAACCGCGCCTACGTGTACGCCATGCAGGCGCACGGCACGCAGAAGCGCGCCTCGGGCGATCCGTTCTTCGCCCATCCCCTCGAGGTCGCGGCGATCCTCACGGATCTCCACCTCGACGATGCCACCATCGTGGCCGCGGTCCTGCACGATACCGTCGAGGATACCGAGGCGACGCTGGAGGAGATCCGCCGGCTGTTCGGGCCGGAGATCGGTGCGCTCGTCGATGGGCTGACCAAGCTCAAGCGCCTCGATCTCGTCTCCAAGCAGGCGGCGCAGGGCGAGAATTTCCGCAAGCTGCTGCTCGCGGTGGCGGCGGATGTCCGCGTGCTGCTGGTCAAGCTCGCCGACCGCCTGCACAACATGCGCACCCTCCAGCACATGCGGGAGGACAAGCGCCACCGCATCGCGCAGGAGACGCTGGACATCTACGCGCCGCTTGCCGGCCGCATGGGCATGCAGGAGCTGCGCGAGGAGCTGGAGGATCTGGCCTTCCGCAACATCGAGCCGGAGGTCTACGCCACCATCACCCAGCGCCTGACGCGGCTCACGGCCAAGTCCGAGAGCGTGGTCGGGACGATCGCGCAGGTGCTCACCGAGAAACTGGGCGCGCAGGGCATTACCGCCGAGGTGAGCGGCCGGCAGAAGCGGCCGTTCTCGATCTGGTCGAAGATGGAGCGCAAGTCGGTCGCCTTCGAGCAGCTCTCCGACATCTTCGGCTTCCGCGTGGTCGTCGACACCGTACAGGACTGCTACGCGGCACTCGGCATCGTCCACACCAGCTGGCCGATGGTCCCGGGCCGCTACAAGGACTACATCTCGACGCCGAAGCAGAACGATTACCGCTCGATCCACACCACGGTGATCGGGCCGAAGAGCCAGCGCGTCGAGCTGCAGATCCGCACCCGCGCCATGGACGACATCGCCGAATACGGCATCGCAGCCCACGCCCACTACAAGGAGCTCGGCAAGGACCTGAGCCGCCGCGAGGGCGAGGGCAGTGTCCACCCGAAGCTGGCGGCCGAGAGCGGCGCCTACCAATGGTTGCGCCGGACCATCGAGTTGCTTGCCGAGGGCGACAGCCCGGAGGAGTTCCTGGAGCATACCAAGCTGGAGCTGTTCCAGGACCAGGTGTTCTGCTTCACCCCGAAGGGTCGGCTGATCGCGTTGCCGCGGGGCGCAACCCCCATCGACTTCGCCTACGCGGTTCATACCGATGTCGGCAACACGGCGGTCGGCGCCAAGATCAACGGGCGGATGGCGCCGCTGCTCCACGAACTCGCCAACGGCGACGAGGTCGAGATCAGCCGCTCCGACGGGGCCTCGCCCCCGGCGGCCTGGGAATCCCTGGTGGTGACCGGCAAGGCCCGGGCGGCGATCCGGCGTGCGACCCGGGCGGCCGTGCGCCGGCAATATGCCGGGCTCGGGCGCCAGATCTTGGACCGGGCCTTCGAGCGTGCGGCCAAGACCTTCTCGGAGGATAAGCTCCGGGGCGCCCTGCCGCGGCTCGCCCGCGCCACAACCGAGGACGTGTTCGCGGCCGTGGGCCGTGGCGAGATGTTCTCGGGCGACGTGGTCCGGGCCGTCTATCCCGACCATCGCGACGAGCGCCGGCCCTCCGCCGCGCAGGGGGCCGCCAGCGGCGCCGGCCGCCTCGTCCGCTCGGCCGACCAGACCATGCGGCTCACCTTTCCGGGCGCCGAGGGCAAGGAGGGCACCGGGGACCGGAGCGACGCGATCCCGATCCGCGGCCTCACGGGCGACCTGCCGGTGACCTTCGCGCCGAATGGCGGCGCGGTCCCCGGAGACCGCATCGTCGGCATCCTGACGCCTGGAATCGGCGTCACCGTCTACCCGATCCAGTCGGCGGCGCTCGCCGCCTTCGACAACGAGCCGGAGCGCTGGCTCGACGTTCGCTGGGATACGGAGGCGCTGGGCGGGGAGCGCTTCCCCGGGCGCCTCGCGCTCAAGTCGATCAACGAGCCGGGCGTGTTCGCCCAGATCGCTCAGGTCATCGCCGACCACGACGGCAACATCGACAACATCTCGATGAAGCGGCGCACGCAGGACTTCACCGACATCACCATCGACCTGTCGGTCTGGGACCTGCAGCATCTCAACGCGATCATCGCGGAGCTGCGCGGCAAGCGTCCGGTCAACAGCGTGGAGCGCGTGAACGGCTGAGGTTCCCCGGCAGGTGGCATGACCTCAGGTTTAAGAGCAAGGCCTCGGTAAATTGTCCCACCATTGTCGCGGACATCGTCGTGACGCTCCAATGTGGCGGTCTCTCTCGGAAGTGTCGATCTTCACAGCCGAACTTCTTCAGCTCTGCTTGACACTGGCGCATTTGGAACGAATGGTCCGCCTGCCGGGGCGGCGGTCATGCGGAGTGGGACCGTGCTTTTCGCCTCGGATTGCAGACCAATCGACAATCCATCGCGGCGATCCGTCCCCGGCCTGCCGATCGGACGGAGCTTGTCCGTTTCATCTGACGATTTTCCGTCGTCCCATATTTTTCTAGGACTCGACCTGTCCATGCCCGTGAACCAGCGCAGCGCCGTCTTTATTGACGGCGCAAATCTCTACGCCACCACCAAGGCCCTCGGCTTCGATATCGACTACAAGAAGCTCCTGAAGGAATTCCAGTCCCGGGAGAACCTTCTCCGCGCCTTCTATTACACCGCGATGATCGAGGATCAGGAATACTCCTCGATCCGCCCGCTCATCGATTGGCTCGACTACAATGGTTACCGTGTCGTGACCAAGCCCGTGAAGGAATTCACGGATTCGATGGGGCGGCGGAAGTACAAGGGCAACATGGATATCGAGCTGGCGATCGACGCCCTCGAACTCAGCCAGCACATCGACCACATGATCCTGTTCTCCGGCGACGGCGATTTCCGCTCTCTCGTCGAGGCGATGCAGCGGCGCGGCGTCAAGGTGACGGTGATCTCCACCATCCAGACCCAGCCGTCGATGATCTCCGACGAGTTGCGGCGCCAAGCCGACGAGTTCGTCGACCTCGCGACCCTGGCGGGCCGGATCGGACGCGAGCCCAGCGAGCGTCCGGCCCGGCCGCCCGGCGAGGCTCCGAGCCGTTACCGCGGGGAGGGCCGGACGAATCCGGGCCTGGAAAACCGCTACGGCATCCGTCAGCCGGACGCCGAGGAGGAGTAGCGCCTCAGGCGCCCGCTCCGGCGAGCCAGTCGAGAACCTGCCGGGCGCTCCGGTCCGGCGGGAAGACCGGATAGAACAGCTGGCTCACCACGCCGTCGTCGATCACCAGGGTGAGGCGGCGCAGAAGCACCTGACCGCCGGCCTCGAAGACCGGCAGGCGCGCCGCCATCGCGAAGGCCCGGTGGGGGTCGGCGAGGAGCGGGAAGGGCAGGCGCAGACGTTCGGCCGCCGCGCGCTGGTAGGCGCTCGTCTGGGTCGAGAGGCCGAAGACCTGGGCGACGCCCCGCGCCGTCAGGTCGGCGTGGTGATCGCGGAAATCGCAGGCCTGCGGCGTGCAGCCCCGGGCGCCGGGGATCGCGTCCCAGTCGGGTGTCAGGCCGGGCTGTCCCGGCTCGCCGGTACGCGGATAGGCGTAGGCCACAGTGCGGCCGGTCAGCCGCGCAAGCGAGATTGTGCGACCATCCGTGGCGGTGAGCGCCACGTCGGGCAGGTGCATCCCGCGGAGATGGTCGGCTGCGCCGTCGTCAACCGGGACGGGCAGGTCGTCGGGCAGGACGTCGTGGGTGGATGGCATGGGTCGCTCCGCAGAACCGCTGGCTCGGGGCGCCGCACCGGCCGATCGGGATCTTGAGACATCGCGCGGTCGGCGCCAAGGCGATCGCATCCCCGTCTCCGAAGCACCCTCTGCCGCGGACTTCGGAACTGTCGTTTTCGCGAGCGAAGCGCGGCAATCCAGCGTCCCGCGCCAGCGGACGTGGCGCGGCCCTGGGTCACCTCGCGGCGCCCGCGACGACGGCGCGGAAGCCGCCTCCGCAAGGCGGCCTGCTCGCTCTGGAACCTAGCCCCGGTCCCGCAGCAGCCGTGCCCGGTCGCGCTGCCAGTCGCGCTCCTTGACCGCCTCGCGCTTGTCGTGGGCCTGCTTGCCTTTCCCCAGGCCCAGCTCGACCTTCGCGCGCCCCTTGTCGTTGAAGTAGATCTTCAGCGGTACCACCGTGTAGCCCTGGCGCTGGGTCGCGCCGATCAGCTTGTTGATCTGGCGGCGGTGCAGCAACAGGCGGCGCGGGCGCTTGGTGTCGTGGTTGAAGCGGTTCGCCTCCAGGTATTCCGGGATGTAGGCGTTGAACAGCATCAGGTCGTTGCCGGAGGGGCCCGCATAGGCCTCGCCGATCGTGGCCTTGCCGCCGCGCAGGGACTTCACCTCGGTGCCGGTCAGCGCGATGCCGGCCTCGAGCGTGTCCTCGATCGTGTAGTGATAGCGCGCGGCGCGGTTGTCGGCGACGATGCGCCGACTGGGCTCCGGTTTCGGGGCCATGATGCGTGACTTCCCTCAGTCGACCAGCAGGCCGGCGTGGCGCAGGGCGTCGTCCACGATCCGCTTCGTGGGCTCGGTCACCGGCACCAGCGGCAGGCGCAGCTCGTCGGTCATGTGGCCGAGGCGTGACAGCGCGTACTTCACCGGCGCCGGGTTGGCCTCGGCGAACAGACCCGTCTGGAGGGGGAACAGCTTGTCCTGGAGGGTCAGCGCCTTGGCGTAGTCGCCCGAGAGCGTCGCCTCCTGCAGGTCGGCGCAGAGGCGCGGCGCGACGTTCGCCACCACCGAGATGCAACCGTGGCCGCCCTGGGCATTGTAGCCGAGCGCCGTCGCATCTTCGCCCGAAAGTTGGAGGAACTTCTCCCCCATGGCCTGACGCTGCTGGCTGACGCGATCGATCTTGGCGGTCGCGTCCTTCACGCCGGCGATGTTCTTCAGTTCGAAGAGCCGGGCCATCGTCTCGACGCTCATGTCGACGACGGAGCGTGGCGGGATGTTGTAGATGATGATCGGAATGCCGACCGCATCGTTGACGGCCTTGAAGTGGGCGTAGAGGCCCGCCTGCGTCGGCTTGTTGTAGTACGGCGTCACCACGAGGACGGCGTCGGCGCCCGCGCGCTCGGCGTGTTGCGCACGCTCGACCGCCTCGGCGGTGGAGTTGGAGCCCGCGCCCGCCACGACCGGCACGCGCCCGCCCGCCTCGTCGATGCAGGCCTCGACCACCCGGTCGTGCTCGGAATGGGTCAGGGTCGGGCTCTCGCCGGTCGTGCCGGTGGGCACGAGCCCGTGGCTGCCCTGCTCGATCTGCCAGCGCACGAACTTTCGGAACGCCGCCTCGTCGAAGGCCCCGTCGCGGAAGGGCGTCACAAGCGCGGTGAGCGAGCCCCGCAGGCGGCTCCCGGTCATCTCGGTCATCTCAGGCGTCCCAAAGGGTCCCAGCTGGGATCTCGGCGGTCTCGGCGCCGCGCGTGGCCCGCATCGTACGGGCACGGACCGGCAGACATAGGCGGTCGCGTCACGGCGCGCAAACAGATCGTGGCGACGGTTAACGCGATCTTAATGGTGACGGCCCGATCCTCGACCTTTCCCGCTCCAGTGATCAGTAGGGGGGAATCGTGATCCGACCCGCGGCCTCGTCTCCGGCCTCGAAGCGCACGTCCCTCACCGCCGCCGCGCTCATCGCCACGGTCGGCGTCGCGCTGGCTGGTCAGGTCGGCCAAGCCGGCACCGACGCGCCCGCCATGCCGCCGGCCTCGCAGCCGACGCCGCCGGCGAGCGACGCCGCCCTCTCGACCGCCCAGGTTCGCGGCGCGCAGGCCGCAAAGGCCAGCGACCCGGTCGCGGCCGACGCTCTCAGGCTCGACCCGGTCCATGCCTCCGGGAGCGACGGCAAGGGCGAGGAGCCCGCCCGGACGCTGCCCGCCGCGGCCTCGGCCTACGCCTCCGCGGACCCCGACGCCCCCGTGGCCTTCCCGCTTCCGGACGCCGCCGTCACCCCGCCGGCCCCAGTGCCCGAGGTGCCCGATCCGGCGCGGCCCAAAATTTCCGGCGACACCGACCCGACGCTGCTGCGCGGCGCCATCGACCTCTACCGCAAAGGCCGGGTCGCCGACGGCGACCGGATGCGCGACGGCTTCACCGACCCGGCCGCGAAGGCGCTGCTCGAATGGGTGGCGATCCGCGCGGGCGCCGGGATCGGCTTCAACCGCACGATCGCCTTCGTCCGGGCCAATCCGGACTGGCCGGCCGGCCCGCTGCTGCGCCGCCGGGCTGAGGAGGCGCTGCTCTCCGAGCGGAAATCCCCCGCGACGGTCCGGGCCTTCTTCGCCACGGCGAAGCCGTCGAGCGCGCCGGGCAAGTTCGCCCTGGCGCTGGCTTTGCGCGCCGACGGCTGCGAGGCCGACGCCGCCGAGATGGTCCGCGACCTCTGGCGCACCGAGAGCTTCGGCCGCAGCCTCGAGGCCAAGGTGCTCGATGCCTTCCCGGACGCGCTCACACGGGTCGACCACCGCTACCGGATGGAGCGGGCGCTCCTGAAGGACGATTGGGAGAGCGCCGGCCGGGCGGCCGGCTACGCGGGCGGCGCCTATGCCAGCCTCGTGCGCGCCCGCCGGGCCGTCGAGGACAAGTCCTCCGGCGCCGCGGCCGCGCTCGCCGCGGTGCCGCCGTCGCTGCGCAGCGACGCGTCCTACATCTTCTCCCGGGCGCAGTACTTCCGCCGGGCCGACAAGCCCGAGGCCGCCGCCGCAATGCTCGCCACAGCGCCGAGCAACCCGGACGTGCTGGTCGACGGCGACGAGTGGTGGATCGAGCGCCGGATCGTGGCGCGCAAGCTTCTCGACCTCGGCGACGCCAAGACCGCCTACGCGGTCGCGAGCCAGCAGGCGGCGCGCACGCCAGAGAAGCGGATCGAGGCCGAGTTCCATGCCGGCTGGATCGCCCTGCGCTTCGCCGGCAATCCGGCCGCCGCCGCGCAGCATTTCGCGCAGGTGGCGGCGATCGCCGAGAGCCCGATCTCGGTGGCGCGGGCCGCCTACTGGCAGGGCCGGGCAGCCGAGGCGCTCGGCCAGTCGGAGGAGGCGAAGCGCTTCTACGAGCGCGCGGCCCTGCAGCCGATCGCCTATTATGGCCAGGTGGCGCGGGCCCGGCTCGGCCAGACCAGCCTGCCCCTGCGGGCACCCGCCGATCTCGAGGGCGCGGAGCGTCAGGCCTTCGATGGGCGGCTCTCCATCCGCGCCCTGCGCCTGCTCGGCGAGGCCGGGATCAAGGAGCTGGCGCTGCCGCTCTACATCGACGCCGCCCGGGATCTCACCGACCCGCGCGAGCTCCAGGCGCTCGGCGATCTCGCCACCGACATGAAGGATCCCCGCGCCCTGGTGGCGATCGGCAAGCTCGCGGTGCAGCGCGGCCTGCCGCTCGACGCCCACGCCTACCCGACGATCGGAATTCCGAATTACGAGACCTTCACGGCGGTGCCGCAGGTGGAGCGGGCCATGGTCTACGCCATCGCCCGACAGGAGAGCCAGTTCGATCCGCGGGCGCAGTCGGGCGTCGGCGCGCGCGGGCTGATGCAGATGATGCCGGCCACCGCCCAGCGCACCGCCCGCCGGGTCTCGGCTGCGTTCGACGTCGAGCGTCTGACCAGCGACCCCGCCTATTGCGCCAAGCTCGGCCAAGCCCATCTCGGCGAGCTGATGGAGGATTGGCGCGGCTCCTACGTGCTGGCCTTCGCCTCCTACAACGCCGGCGGCGGCAACGTGAAGAAGTGGATTGACGCCTACGGTGACCCGCGCAAGGGCGATGTCGACGTGATCGACTGGGTGGAGCGCATCCCCTTCACGGAGACGCGCAACTACGTGCAGCGCGTGATGGAGAACCTGCAGGTCTACCGGTCGCGGCTCGACAGCCGCAGCGCCTTGCTGATCGAGGGCGACCTCCATCGCGGGGCGCGGTAGGACGCCGCTTCGGGTAACCGTCTCTCCCCGCGGATCTGGGCCGCGTTCGTCCTTCCGAGGCGCCGCAGGCGAGCCCGGAACCCAGGAACGCCGCTGGGCCAAGACGTGAAAGGTCGGCGGTTCCGGATCCCGGGTTCCGCTGCGCGGCCCCGGAATAACGGAGTGACCGTGAGGGCCGGCGGAAGGCCCGACGAAACATCTGCGCCTCTCGGCTTTCCCCGCCTCCCAGACTTCAGCGGCATAGCTTTTGGTTGTGCCTCCACCGCTTGGCTCCCTAGAAGATGGGCCGGTCCGCATTGACCGGCTCACGAGAGCCCGCGCTGCCGAGAGGTTCCCCATGCTGCGTTCGAGATCGGGTTTCGCCCTCCTGCTGATGCTGAGCACCGCGCTCGCGGCCGCCGCCCCGGCCCTGGCCCAGGAGGCCTCCACCGCCGAGCAGACGATCGACGTGATGAACACGCTGTTCGGTAAGCATCCGGGCGCCCGGGCCAACCACGCCAAGGGCGTGGTCGCCGAGGGCAGCTTCACCCCGTCTGCGGAGGCGGCCAAGCTCAGCAAGGCCTCTCTGTTCAAGGGGCCGGCGGTGCCGGTGACGATCCGGTTCTCGGACGCCACCGGCGTCCCGACCATTCCGGACGGCGTCGCCGACGCCAACCCGCACGGCCTGTCGCTCAAGTTCAAGCTGAGCGACGGCTCGGAGATGGACGTCGTGACCAACGCGCTGAAATACTTCCCCGTCGCCACAGGCGAGGAATTCCGCGACCTCCTGAAGGCCGCCGCTGAGAGCGGCCCGAACGCGGCCCATCCGACCGCGCTGGAGCGCTTCGCCGCCGCCCATCCGGCCGCAGCGACCGCGGGGGAGACCGCCAAGACCCCGTCGAGCCTCGCCCGGCAGACCTATAACGGCGTCAACGCCTTCATCCTCGTCGATGCCGCCGGCAAGCGGCAGCCGTTCCGGTTCCGCTTCGTGCCGGTGGAGGGCGAGGAGATCCTCGCCCCCGAGGACGCGGCCAAGCGCGACCCGAACTTCCTGATGGCCGAGATCGGCCCGCGGGTCGCCAAGAATCCGGCAAGGTTCAGGATGCTGGCCCAGCTCGCCGAGCCGGGCGACCCGACCAACGACGCCACCAAGCCCTGGCCCGACGACCGCAAGACCGTCGATCTCGGCACCGTGACGGTGAGCAAGGTCGTGTCCGACAGCGCCGAGGCCGAGAAGGCGCTGCTGTTCATGCCCAACAACCTGACCGACGGGATCGAGGTCTCGGACGATCCGCTGATCGATGCCCGCGTCCAGGCCTACGCGGTCTCGTTCAGCCGCCGCTCGCAGTAGCGCGGTCCGGCCGGACGGAAGCTCCAGGTCTCGCCCTCATCCTGAGGTCCAGGGGGAGATATGCCCCGGAACGGAGCAGATTAGCGGCCCGTCCCGGCCTTCGGGGCGGACGGCGCCTTCGCGCCGCCCGGCTGCCCCTTGCTCTCGACCGAGCCCGTGCGGGCGCCGTCCTGGGTGGAGCCGGTGCCGCTGAGGCCACCGGCGCCCATGCTGGTCGAGGACGCGCCGGCACCCTGGCGTCCCTCGGCCCTGCCCTGGCCTTCGGCGGCACCCACGGCACCCGCCGCACAGGTGAGCAGGGCCGCGAGCAGGATCGTACGGCTCAGGATCCTAATGGGGCCTCCGCGATTTCTCGAGCGCCCCGGGCGGGGTTGCGAGTCCAACCGGGCGCGCCCGGCAGCGTTCCCGCGCGGATGGCCGGCCTGTCACCCGGCGGCGCCGAGCGCGGCGGCGGCGCGCCGTCCCCGCCGCTCCGCAGGATCCTGGAACACCCCCGACCACAGGCCGAGGCGGCGCCCCCAGGCCCGGTCCGCCGCCGCCCCATAGTCCGGCGCGAGATCCCGATCGGGCAGGGCGAGGCCCTGCGCCACCATCCAGGCCCCGAGATCCGCCTCGCCGACCCGGCAGAGCGCCGCGCCGGCCTCGCCCCGCGTCTCGCAGGCGACGGCCGCCCCGCCGATCCGGTCGGCGAGCGCACGGGCGGCGTCCCGGCCGCACGGGTAGGGCCGATCCTGGGCATCCGAACAGGTCGCGTCGCCCGCCGGCGCGGCGATCCCGAACAGGCTGAGCTGCCGCGCGCCGAGGCGGAGGGTTCCGCCGTCGATCACCTGGGCGGGGCCGCGCAGGATCTCGCCGGCCCGGGCGGGGCCGTGCCAGGCGAGGCCACCCGCCAGGAGGGCGGCCAGGAGCGGCAGGCGCGAGCGGCCGGCCTTGTCGTCCGGGCAGAGGAGGGTGCCTGCGAGGCCGGCCGCGCAGGCGAGGAGGATACCGACGAACAGCGACATGGTCTCAGGTCTCCAGACGGGCTATGGCCGCCCTTGTGCCGAAGCCCCGCCCCGCGACCCTGACGCCGCCTGTCAGCGTCCCGTCAGGCGGCGCGGCCTAAGCCTGTGCCCGCATGAGCCCGTCCCGCCGCCTCTTCCGCCCTATCCTGGCCCTCGGCCTGCTGGCCGCCCTCGCGGGCGGGCCCGCGCACGCCTCCGAGGATGCCGACCGCGCCCGCCGCGCCCTGGAGCGGGGCGAGATCCGTCCCCTCGACGCTGTGCTGGCGGCGGCCCGTGCGGCCGTTCCGGGCGATGTCGTGTCGGTCGATCTCAAGCACGACGACGGGCACTGGCTGTACAAGCTGCGCATCCTCGGGGCCGACGGGAAGCGCCGGACCGTGAAGGTCGATGCCGGCAGCCTCAAGATCCTGGACGAGGACGACGATGATTGAAGCGCGGGACCGGCCGTGCGCGTCCTGATCGTCGAGGACGAGCCGCGTATCGCCGCCGATCTCCGGCAGGGACTGGAGATGGCCGGCTACGTCGCCGACGTCGTGGCGGACGGCGAGGCGGCGTGGTTCCGGGCCGAGACCGAGCCTTACGACGCCATGGTGCTGGATCTCGGCCTGCCGCGGCTCGACGGGCTCGGCGTGCTGCGCCGCCTGCGCGCCGCCGAGGTGACGCTGCCGGTCCTGATCCTCACCGCCCGCGACGGCTGGCGCGAGCGCGTCGAGGGCATCGATGCCGGCGCCGACGACTACCTCGCCAAGCCGTTCCGGATGGAGGAGCTGGTCGCGCGTCTGCGGGCGATCCTGCGGCGCACCGCCGGGCACGCCTCGCCGGTCCTCCGGGCCGGCACCGTGGAGCTCGACACCCGCACCCGCGCGGTCAGCGTCGACGGAAAGCCCACGGAGCTGACCGCCCTGGAATACCGGCTCCTCGCCTTCCTGCTGCACCGGCCGGGGCAGATCGTGCCGGCGGGCGAGCTGCTCGACCACCTCCACGGGGTCGGGACCGAGCGCGAGGCCAACGCCCTGGAGGCGCTGCTGACCCGTCTGCGCCGCAAGCTCGGGCCGGGGGTCATCGAGACCCGGCGCGGCCAGGGCTACCTGATTGCCGGACCGGGCGGATCGTGAGGCGCGACTCCCTCCGCCTGCGGCTCGGCCTCGCGGCGGCCGCGCTGATCGCGCTGGCGCTGGTTCTCGCCGGGATCGGCCTCACGGTGATCCTCGACCGGGTGCTCGATGCCCGCACCGTCGAGGAGCTGGACCGGACCGCCAAGCTCATCGCCGGGCGGGTCGGCCTCGCGCCGGACGGGGCGCCGACGCTCTCGCGGGACCTGCCGGACCCGCGCTTCGCCACCCCCTATGGCGGCCTGTACTGGCAAGTCGAGGCGGGATCGCACCTCCTGCGCTCGCGCTCGCTCTGGGACAAAAGCCTCGACCTGAGCCGGGCCGGGACGGGCGCGCAGGCCCCCGCCACCCTCGACACGGTCGGGCCCGATGGCGGCCGGGTCATCGCGGTGGTGCGACCGGTCCAGATCGGCGCGCAGGGCTCCGAAACCGCGCTGCGGGTCGCGGTGGCGGAGGACCGGCGCAGCCTCGCGGCGGGCCGAAACACGTTCCTGCACCTGCTGATCCCGGCCCTGATCGCCCTGTTCCTCGTCTTGACGCTGGCGATGGGCCTGTTCGTGCACCGGGCGCTCAGCCCGTTCCGGGTGCTTCAGGCGGAGCTCCTGGCGGTCCATGCCGGGCGGCGGGCACGGCTGCCGGAGCACTTCCCCGACGAGGTCCGGCCGCTGGTCGCCGACCTCAACCGGCTGCTCGATGCGCAGGAGCGAGCCCTGATCCGCGCCCGCGACGCCGCCGCCGACATGGCCCACGGCCTCAAGACCCCGCTCGCGGTGCTGGACGCCCTGGCGCGCCGGACCGGGCCGGCCGATCCGGCGCTGGCGGCCGAGATCGCCGAGCAGGCGCGGGCCATGGGCGGGCAGGCGGAGCGCGCGCTGGCACGGGCGCGG
>Ga0255028_100141_pt1 | contig 18242 bp, 21 predicted proteins | sample DRGLUT_MetaT_FD_178168 | JGI IMG/M metagenome (GOLD analysis project Ga0255028, IMG submission 178168) | Metatranscriptome of freshwater microbial communities from Pennsylvania, United States - DR:GLUT (Metagenome Metatranscriptome) | ecosystem: Environmental > Aquatic > Freshwater > Creek...
AGGAGGGGACCGCCTGCGGCTGAATGCATCCGCTCTGGCCGCCCTGGCGGCGCTCCACTTCGTTCAGGATGGTCCGCGGGAAAATTTTGCGCGGATCGTGGAGCTGGGAGATCCACCGGACGTCGGGATTGCCGCCGACTTGATGCTCGCGACGTTGCACGATGCCTACGGCGCCCGCCCGGGCGCGGTCCTCGAAATCGCGGCCCCGCGTGGCGGAACGCTGGGGCGGGGCTGCGGCACGCCCGGATCCTGAACGGACCGGGCGTGCCGCCATCTCACTCGGCGGCGTCGACGTAGAGCTTGCCACCCTCGGCCAGGAATTCCTCCGACTTCGCCCGCATGCCGGCCTCGGCCTCGGCCTTCGACATCGCGGGCGATGCGCCCACGACCTCGCCGGCCTCCTCCATCGCCAGCACCTCGGCGCGCAGGTCCTGCGTGATCTTCATCGAGCAGAATTTCGGCCCGCACATCGAACAGAAATGCGCGACCTTGTGGGCATCCTTCGGCAGCGTCTCGTCGTGGTAGCGCCGGGCCGTGTCCGGATCGAGCCCAAGGTTGAACTGGTCTTCCCAGCGGAAGTCGAACCGGGCGCGGCTGAGCGCGTCGTCGCGCAGCTGCGCGGCGGGGTGGCCCTTGGCGAGGTCGGCGGCGTGAGCGGCGATCTTGTAGGTGATGACGCCGGTCTTCACGTCGTCCCGGTCGGGCAGGCCGAGATGCTCCTTCGGGGTGACGTAGCAGAGCATCGCGGTGCCGAACCAGCCGATCATGGCGGCGCCGATGCCCGAGGTGATGTGGTCGTAGCCGGGGGCGATGTCGGTGGTCAGCGGGCCGAGGGTGTAGAACGGCGCCTCGCCGCACTCCTTCAGCTGCTTCTCCATGTTGACCTTGATCTTGTGCATCGGCACGTGGCCGGGACCCTCGATCATCACTTGGCAGCCCTTGTCCCAGGCGACCTTGGTCAACTCGCCCAGCGTCTCCAGCTCGCCGAACTGCGCGGCGTCGTTGGCGTCGGCGATCGAGCCGGGGCGCAGGCCGTCGCCCAGCGAGAACGACACGTCGTAGGCCCGCATGATGTCGCAGATCTCGTCGAACCGCTCGTAGAGGAACGATTCCCGGTGCCCGGCGAGGCACCAGCGCGCCATGTTCGAGCCGCCGCGCGAGACGATGCCGGTGACGCGCCGGGCGGTCAGCGGCACATGGGCCAGCCGAACGCCGGCATGGATGGTGAAGTAGTCGATGCCCTGCTCGGCCTGCTCGATGAGTGTGTCCTTGAACACCTCCCAGTCGAGCTTGAGCGGATCGCCGCCGACCTTCTCCAGCGCCTGGTAGATCGGCACCGTGCCGATCGGGACCGGGCTGTTGCGGATGATCCACGAGCGGATGTTGTGGATGTTGCGGCCGGTGGACAGGTCCATGACCGTGTCGGCGCCCCAGCGGATCGACCAGACCAACTTCTCGACCTCGTCGGCGGCCGAGGAGGTCACGGCCGAGTTGCCGATATTGGCGTTGATCTTGACCAGGAAGTTCCGGCCGATCGCCATCGGCTCCAGCTCGGTGTGGTTGATGTTGGCCGGGATGATCGCGCGGCCGCGGGCGATCTCGTCCCGAACGAATTCGGGCGTGATGAAGGGCGGGACCGAGGCCCCGAAGCTCTGGCCGTCGGCGAGTGCGGCGTCCGCACCCTCCAGCATCGTCTCGCGGCAGGCATTCTCGCGATGGGCGACGTAGATCATCTCCTCGGTGATGATCCCCGCGCGGGCGAACTCGTACTGCGTCACCATCTGGCCCGGCGCGGCCTTGCGGATGAGCCGCTCGGCGGGACAGGCGGCGACGAGCTTGTCGCCCGCGAAGCCGTTATCCTCCGGCTTGACCGCCCGCGGCGCGACCGCCGCGTAGCCGCGACCGGCGATCCAGGGTTCGCGCACGCCGGGCAGGCCGGCATTGAGGTCGATACGCGCATCCGTCTCGGTGTAGGGCCCCGACGGGTCGTAGACCCGCACCGGAGCCTCTTTGGGATCGGAGAGGGCAATCTCGCGGTAGGGCACGCGGATATCCAGCCTGCCGGCCGGGCTCGCATAGACCTTGCGCGATCCGGTAACCGGACCGGTGGTCACGGCCTCGGGGCTGCCTTTCACGTCCTTGGGGAGAACGGGTGCGTTCATCGTGGGCCTCTCCTCGTTCTGGAGCGGTCCGGTCCACGCGATGGCTGAGAAGAGAGCCGGCCGCGCGACGCGCGACCGCAGGTTCCCGTCCCTCCGCCGGTATGAGCCGGATCAGGTTCAAGGGTCAGGGCAGCGTGCCCAATCTCAGCCCCCTGCAGGGCCCCCCTCGGAACGTTTCAAGACTCGGGCTCGCGGGCCGCTTTGTCAATGCCGGGGGCAATCCGTAAAGAACAGTTGCTCCCGGCCCGTCTCGCGCTCCGGCGAAAGCGGCGCTTTCCCGCCGGCGGATATGCGTCTCCTGATCGGCCTGGTTCTCGCGGCCATTCTCTTCTACGGGCTCGCCCTGGTCGTGCTCGGGCTCAACCAGCGCCGCGTCCTCTATCCGGGCGCCGATCGGTCACCGCGCGCCGGCGTGGCAGTTCCGGATGCGGCCGCGATCGCCCTCGTCACCGAGGACGGCGAGACGCTGCACGCGTTGTGGAAGTCGTCGCAGCCGGGCTGCGGCGTGGTGGTCAGTTTCCACGGCCATGGCTCGAGACCCGAGCCGCAGGGGGCCCGTTTCAGCGATGGTGCCTGGCACCTGGCGTCTGGGGCGTCCTGGCCCCCGCCGATCGCGGCTATCCGGGCTCGACCGGGCAACCGAGCGAGACGGGGCTGATCCGTGACGGAATGGCGGCGGTGGCCGCGCCGGCACCGGGTGCCCCGATCCTGCTTCACGGCCATTCCTTGGGCGCCGCCGTCGCAGTCGCGATCGGCGCGCGCACCTCGTCGCTTGGCTTGTCTCTGGAGGCGCCGTTCGACTCGATGACGGATGCCGTGCGGCGGCATGTCCCGCTGGCCCCATCCCGGCTCCTGCGCGACACCTATCGCTCGGACCGGCGCATCCGCACCGGGACGGCGCCCGTGCTGATCGTTCCCGGACGCCGTGATCCCGTGGTGCCGGCCAAGCTTGCGGTCGCCCTTGCGGCTTCAGCCGGGCCACGAGCCCGGATCGCGGTCATTCCGGGTGACCACGTCTCGATCCTGGGCGTCCGCGATCGCGAGGCCGAGGCGCTGTTTTAAAAACGCCTCGCGCCCGTCTGGGCGCCGGCGGATTTTGAGGGGTAAAAGGGTGAACGGGGGAGGATGTGCGTGGTCGGACGGCGCTCACGGCGTTGGAGTTTCGATGATCCCGATGCATTGGAGACGGTCGCGCGTCCGGATCCGGTCTGCCCGCTCTGCGAGCGACCGATCCCGCCCAGCGCCCGCTCCAGCCTCCATCACCTGACTCCGAAGCTGAAAGGCGGGACGCACCGGGGCACGGTCCGGCTGCACCAGATCTGCCACTCGGCCATCCATGCCCGCTACAGCGAGGCCGAGATCGCCAAGCGCCTCGCCGATGTGGAGGCCCTCAGGGCCGATCCGGAGATCGAGCGGTTCCTGACCTGGGTCCGCGGCAAGCCCGCCGATTTCCACGCCGCGACCCGCACGACCCGCGACCGGCGCGCGGCACGGCGCAAGTCCTGACGCACACCATTTACCGGGCATTCGCCACGTCGACAGCTCGCGCCGGCGCAGAGCCTTGTCGTCAACCGTTCCCGGTTCAGGATCGCCTCGGCTTCGAGGACGGGACGATGGCAGGAACCGGGGATGCGAGCGATCGGCTCGCCTGGGTCGATATCGCCAAGGGCATCTGCATCCTCCTCGTGGTCATGATGCATGCGGTGACCGGCACCGGCGAAGCCATGGGCGGCGAAGGTTTTCTGCATCCGGTCGTGGCCTTCGCGAAGCCGTTCCGGATCCCGGACTTCTTCCTGCTGTCCGGGCTGTTCATGGGCCGGGTGATCGACCGTGACTGGCGTCTGTTCTCCGACCGCCGCGTCGTGCACTTCGCCTACTTTTACCTGCTTTGGCTCGTGATCCAGTCGGTCGCGCGGTACGGCAAGATCGTAGGCGACGGTGGGCCGACCGACTTCGTGGCGCATCTCGCCCATGCGCTGATCGAACCCTATTCCAGCCTGTGGTTCATCTATCTGCTGGCGGTGTTCTCGGTGGTGACCAAGGCGCTCCGCCAGCTGCCTGCGGGCTTGGTGCTGGCGGGCGCTGCCCTGCTGCAGATCGCCGACATCCGCAGCGACTCGACGCTGATCGATGAATTCTGCGCCCGCTATGTCTATTTCCTCGCCGGGTACCTGTTTGCGGGCCGGATCTTCGCGCTGGCCGACACCGCGCACCGCCGGATCGGTCTTGCCCTGTGCGGCCTTGCCGCCTGGGCTGCCCTGGAAGGATGGCTGGCCCTGACCCCCTGGCGCAACCCGGATCATCCCACCTTGGCCAGTCTGCCGCTCGTCAGTCTTGCGCTGGGTGCGGCAGGCGCCCTGGCGATCGTCGTGACCGCCGCGCTGATCGTCCGGTTGGGCGGTCCGGTCGCCGAAGGGATCAGAATCTGCGGCCAGCGCTCGATCGTGATCTATCTCGCCTTCTCGTTGCCTATGGCCGCAACGCGGGAGATTCTCGTGCGCAGCGGTTGGATCGCCGATGTCGGCGTGACGAGCCTGATGGTCATCGCGATGGCGGTGCTGATGCCATTGATCCTCGAGCGGATCGTGCGCGGCACGCCGTTCGATTTCCTGTTCGTGCGACCCCGGCGCTTCGTCTTCGCCACGGCCGGCGCCCGCACCGTGACCGCTCTGCAACCGGGCTGAGGCGCGGGCTCAGCCTTCGACAGGCTCGAAGGTCAGGCCGATCCGGCGGCCTCGCCGCCACGCCACGGCGGCCGGCCGCGGCTCGGCTCCCTCAATCAAGCGCAGCAGGAACGTCGCCGGGACGACCTGGTCGCCCTCGACCTCGATCTGGGCGCCCGTCTCGGTCACATCCCAGACCAGGCAGCCGGCCTCGCCGTGGGCGAGCACCACGCTGCCGATCGTGAAGGCGTTCTTCCGGAAAACGCTGCGGCGATTCTCCGTCATGGCCTCCCACCGATCACGTCAGCCCGTGGAGCCGGGCTTCGCGCGTCACCATGTTGCCAAGCGACGGTTAACAGGCCGGTTGCGCGCGCGGACCGAGTTTCAAGGTCGCAGATCAATCCTCGTCCGGATCGTCCCGATCGCGACGCCGCGACGGTCCGTAATCCGCGTCGTAGGGACGGCGTAGCGGCGGGCGATCGTAGTCGCGACCGTAGCGATAGGTATCGCGGCGCGGCTCGTCGTCCTCGTCAATGCGACTGCGCTCGTTACCGCCGCCGGCGGTGATGCGCGGCGCGTACCAGCAGCTCTTCGGCTGGCCCGGAGCCGGGTCGCCGAAAGTCTGCGTGTTGCACGGAACCGTGCCGCCCTGCGGGAACGGGCGACCGTTGGTCCGGCCCGGCACCCCGTAATACACGTTGGTCGGGTAGGGCATCCGGCAGATTCCGCCCTCCTGGGCGCAGCCGACCAGGTTCACGGTGTCGAGCTGGTAGGCCTGCACGGGCGTCAGGTGCAGCACGGCCGATCCCAACGACAAGGCCCCGAAGGCCACAACGATCCGATGGCGCACGTCCCTGATTCCCCCTGGTTCGTGGTCACGCTGCCGAATAATCCGGATGCCGGCTTCCGGCCAGCGGCGTCGCTCGCTATGCCGTCGCCGGCAGCCATCGACATCGCGCATTGGGCTGTGTGTGGCCGCACCGTCCGGTCTTCATGCGAAGGTGGCGCCTCAGGAGGGCTTGATGAGAGATGCGTCCGCGCAGGAACTTCTGCTGCTCAGCGCACTGCAGGAATGCCGGATCCAACTCACGGCCGCACGCAAGGACGAACAGGCCGGCGCCGCCCTGCGGCACGACCTCGAGGCCGCACTTCATCGCGAGGAGAATCTCAAGAGCGAACTCGTGCTGGAGCGGGAGCGGACGGAGGCCGTCCGCCTCGTCCTTCATGCGCTCACGAAGAGCATCGGGTGGCTCGGTCTGCGCCGACGGCTCTTCCGGTCACGCATCGCCCGCCTCGGCCGCGAGACGCCGGATTCGGGTCCGCAAGCCGTGCGTCACGATGTGCTCCTTACCGAGTCCCGGCGTGTGCTCGGTGTGACGCCTCCCGTTGATCAGGCATCGGGGTCCTGACGCTCTCTCCGGTCGAAGCCGGGAACGGGCGCGGACCGCATCGATAACGGCCCCTTAAACGGCCGCATTTAGCGTGCGGAAACCGCTACGCGTCGCACGGGACCCGCGCGTCGGTTCGGATCAATGCGAAGACGGGATGCATGGCCAAGGGTCGAGGCAGGATTGAGCCGAACTTCGATGTGCCCGAAGGGCGCGTGAGGGATCGCGGCGAACTCGATCTGCGCCTGTCCCGGGAGGACCGTCCCGGGACAGGAGAGCGCGTGGCGAAGCGATCGGGCGGCACGGCGCGGCAGCCGGCCAAGACGGGCGGCCGACCGAAGCGTTCGGGCGGCGCCCGCCGTCGCCGGTCGTGGCTCGGCCGGATCGTCTACGGCACCGTCGTGCTCGGCCTCTGGGCCGTGATCGGTCTGGCCGGACTGATCGCCTACCACGCCTCTCAGTTGCCCCCGATCGACCAGCTCGCCGTACCCAAGCGGCCGCCCAACATCGCCATCTTGGCGAGCGACGGCTCGCTGCTGGCCAACCGCGGCGAGACGGGCGGCCGCGTGGTCTCGATCAAGGAGCTCCCGCCTTATCTCCCCCGCGCCTTCGTGGCGATCGAGGATCGGCGCTTCTACCAGCATTTCGGCGTCGACCCGGTCGGCATCCTGCGCGCCATCGGCCAGAACCTGACCCGGCGCGGCGTCGCCCAGGGCGGATCGACCCTGACGCAGCAACTCGCCAAAAACCTGTTCCTGACGCCCGAGCGCTCCGCCTCGCGCAAGATCCAGGAAGCCATCCTCGCCCTGTGGCTGGAGCACAAGTACACCAAGGACGAGATCCTCGAGCTGTACCTGAACCGCGTCTATTTCGGCGCCGGCGCCTACGGCGTCGAGGCCGCGGCGCAGCGGTATTTCGGCAAGCCTGCCAAGGAGGTGAGCCTCGCGCAGGCGGCCATGCTCGGCGGCCTCGTGCAGGCCCCCTCGCGGCTCGCCCCGAACCGCAACCTGCCCGCCGCCCAGGCGCGCGCCGCACAGGTGCTCGCGGCCATGCAGGACCTCGCCTTCGCGTCGGCGCAGGACGTCAAGGTGGCCCTCGCTCAGCCCGCGAAGCCCGCCAACGCCCGCGGCGGCGGCTCGGCCAACTACGTCGCGGACCTCGTGATGGACGTGCTCGACGATTACGTCGGCAAGTTCGACACCGACATCTCCGTGCAGACCACCGTCGATACCGGTCTCCAGGCCACCGCCGAACGCGCACTCACCGACGAGCTCAACGCCAAGGGCGCGCGGTTCAACGTGGGCCAGGGCGCCCTGGTCTCGATGCGGCCCGACGGCGCGATCCGCGCCCTGATCGGCGGTCGCGACTACGCCCAGAGCCAGTTCAACCGCGCGACCACCGCGAAGCGGCAGCCCGGCTCGTCGTTCAAGCCCTTCGTCTACCTCACCGCGGTGGAGCATGGGGCGACGCCCGACACCGTGCGCGATGACGCCCCGATCCGCATCGGCAATTGGGCGCCGGAAAACTACTCGCATCGCTACGAGGGTCCGGTCACCCTGCGGACCGCGCTCGCGCAATCGCTGAACACCGTCGCGGTGCGTCTCGGCCAGGAAGTCGGCCCGAAGGCGGTGGTGCAGACCGCCCAGCGGCTCGGGATCACGTCCCCGCTCCAGGCGAACGGGTCGATCGCCCTCGGCACGTCGGAAGTGACGCTGCTGGAGATGGTCGGAGCCTACGGCGCCTTCGCCAATGGTGGCATCGGCGTGATCCCGTACGTGGTCACCAGCGTGAAGAGCCAGGACGGCAAGGTGCTTTACAAGCGCGCCGACAGCGGCCTCGGCCGGGTCATCAGCGCCGATGCCGACGGCATGATGAACGCGATGATGCACGAGACCTTCGTCAGCGGCACCGCCAAGAAGTCCGACATCCCGGGCTGGGACCTCGCAGGCAAGAGTGGCACCACCCAGGATTACCGCGATGCTTGGTTCATCGGCTTCTCGGGGAGCCTCGTCACCGGTGTCTGGCTCGGCAACGACGATGGCGAATTGACCAAGAAGGTCACCGGCGGAAACCTGCCGGCCGAAGTCTGGAAGACCTACATGACCCAGGCGCTCAAGGGTCAGAATCCGGTTCCGCTGCCCAACATCAACCGCTGGCGCAAGGCGCCTGAGACGACCGCTTCGGTGGCGAGCGCCGCTCCGGGCTCACCGGCCGGCATCCTCGGCCAGATCTTCGGCGAGCCGGAGGCGCCGGCGCCGCGTCCGGCCGCGCCGGCACGCCGGGCCCAGAAGGAAGACCGCAACTTCATCGAGAAGCTGTTCGGGATCGGCGACTGACGATCGGTCCTTCCTGGGCGCGAGCGCTGCCTGTGACATCCCCCGGTCCGGCTCTTCGGTTCACCGATCGCTAATCTTCTCGATGGTGCCTTTGTCAATCTTCATAGGTGATTATTCGCCTCAATTCTGAGTACAGCCACCGCGAGTGCGCGTTCGGCTGCAGCCGTGGTGACGCGACGGTGATGATCCTGCGATCAGCTGCCATAGCCCTGCACACGCATCTCGCGGATCGGGCAACCCGCCTGATCGCCGCAGCCGGCGCCAGCCTGCTCGTCTGTCTGACCTTGCTCGGTGTCTATCTTTGTGTCGATCTGCGCGACATCGCTTGGCATGGCGCACGACGCAATGGCGCCAACCTGCTGGCGGTGATCGAGGAGGGGGTCGGTCAAAGCATCCGGTCCTACGATCAAGCGCTGCGTGATGCGGCCCGCCTGGCGCGCCGGCCGGAGATCGCCGCCCTGGAGCCCGAACTCAGGCGGTTGGCCGTCTTCAATCTTTCCCCTCTGCAGTCGGGTCTGGGTCTGGCCGCGATTACGGACGTCGAAGGCCAGGTACGGTTGACGAGCGATCCCAACCAGTCGCCGGCCCTCAACTTGAGTGATCTACCGGAGTTTCAGGCTCTGCGTTCCGATCCACAGGCGGGTCTGATCCTGACGGGGCCGACCCGTTCTCGTATGACGGGGCGCCAGATCATCCGCATGAGCCGTCGGATCGAGATGCCCGATGGCGCTTTCGCCGGTATCGTGACGGGGTCGATCGTCCTGGCGCACTTCCAGCGGCTCTTCGACCGTCTGCGCTTCGATGACGGCCTGATCATCAATGTCTTCCACCGCGACGGGACGCTGCTGATGCGCGCGCCGGAGCGCCCGGCGGTGCTCGGCCGGAACATCGCAAGCAGCCCCGGCTACCGGACCTATCAGACGCATCAGCAGGGCGAGTTTGTAGGTTTTTCGAGTCTCGACGGAGAGGCGCGCCTCTACGCCTTTACCAACCTCCACGATCTTCCACTGATCGTGACAGTGGCCACCAGCGTCGAGAGCATTCGCGCCCACTGGATCTACAAGGCTGCCATCATCGCTGTCCTGATCCTCTGCCTGAACGTCCTGACCTTCTGCCTGACGATCCTGCTTTATCGGGAAGTCGGACGTCGGGCGATCGCCGAAGCCTCCACGCAGCAGGCCAATGCCGCGCTTGCCATCTTGGCGCGGACGGATGGCCTGACCGGCCTTCCCAACCGGCGCAGCTACGACGAGCACGTCGCTGCGGAGTGGACGCGTGCCGCCCGAACCCACTCGTTTTTGGCGTTGATGATCGTGGATGCGGACCACTTCAAGCAGTTCAACGACCGGTTTGGCCATCACCGCGGTGACGAGGTCCTCAAGGTGATCGCCGACTGCATCCGCCGGACGCATCCGATCGATGGGCTCTGCTTCCGGATCGGGGGCGAGGAGTTCGTTGTGCTCCTGCCGGGGCTCGACGCCGCGGCCGCCTGCGACGTGGCCGAGCAGGTGCGCAGAGCCGTGGTGAATCTGCAGATCGCCCACGCTCCGGAGGTTGGCGGTGTCGCCACCGTCAGCATCGGCCTCGCGAGTGCCGATCCCGGCTCCGGCGGTGCTCCAGACACGCTGTTCATGGCGGCGGATGCGGCGCTGTACGCGGCCAAGAAGGCGGGCCGCAATCGCGTGCGCGCCGCATCCGCCGAGGAGCCGGTCCTGCGTGCGCGGTGCGCCTGAGGCTCGGCGACGGTCAGAGCATCGGCAGCATCCGGGGGCGCGGGCCGCGCGGGAAATGCGAGTCGATCATGGCGATCTCGGCCGGGCCCAGATGCAGGTCCGCCGCGCCGGCATTCTCGACTGCCCGGCCGGAGCGGCTCGTTTTCGGGATCGTGAAGACTCCGGGGCGCCGCGTCAGGAAGGCGAGCGCCACGGCATAGGGGGTCGTCCCGTGCGCGCGGGCAATTCCCTCCAAGACCTGCCCGCCGACGCTTGCGGGATCGGGGAACTCGCCGCTGCCGAAGGGCGAGTAGCCGACCATCGCAACACCGTGCTTCTCGCACCAGGGCAAAACCGCGTGCTCGATCGCCCGCTCGTTCAGATGATACAGGACCTGGTTGCAGGCGATCCGGTCCGGACCGGCGATGACGAGCGCCCGGTCGAGGTCGTCGACATCGAAGTTGCTCAAGCCCCAGGAGAGGATCTTCCCCGCCCGGCGCAGATCCTCAAATCCCGCGATCGTCTCCTCAAGCGGGTGCGGCCCCGGCCAATGCAGCAGGTAGCTGTCGAGCCGGTCCGTCCTCAGGCGGCGGAGCGAGGCTTCGCAGGCCCGCGCGACACCCCGGCGGGTGGCATTGCCGGGCACGACCTTCGAGACGAGGAAGACTTCCTCGCGGCAATCTGCGACCGCCTCGGCGACGATCGCTTCGGCGTCGCCATACATCTCGGCGGTGTCGATATGGGTCATGCCGGCATCGATGCCGGCCCGCAGCGCGCGAACCGCATCCGCGCGGTCCGCGCTGTCGATGTGCCACGTGCCCTGGCCGATCACCGAAACCGGGACGCGCGTCGCACCGAAGCTTCTGGCGTACATGGCAGCCTTCCCTTCCCTGCCGCGACCTGATTCGAGGGGCGCGCCTCATGGCTGACGGCCCCCGCTCGGCGTGCAGTATCTCTGCCGCTCGCCGTCCGGCACGCCTTACTCGCGCCATCTTGGGGCGTTGAGCAATGGGTGGGTGTTACCCGCGGCGCTGAACTTTAGGCCATGGCCTGGAATCGGGCGACGAGGGTTTGCCGCGTCTGCAGGTTTCGCATCACGGCGGAGCCCGGTTCGAGGCGCGGTCCATCGGTAGGCCATGCTGGAGATGCGCCGATGCTGCCGGCCCACCGGATGTTCTGGGCGCTGATCCTTCTGGCCTCCGCAGGCGCCGGACTTCTCTACAATGTCATCTTCGCCGCGGGAGCCGCGCCGCTCGCTGGGTTCACCTACGGTCTCTGCACCGGCGCGACGGTGCTGGCCTTCGATCGCGGCCTGATCCTGGCCGGCTTGCAGGCCCGGATCCGGCGTTTCCCGGCTTGGCTCTACGTGCCGGCCGCCGAACTCGCCTACGTACTGATGATCATGGCGGGCAACGCGATCGGCGGGCTGGTGGTCTGGTCTTTCGCCCTCACGCCCGACGATCTAGCCACCGCGACCCGCATGACGGCGCGTGTGCTCGCCTACGCGTTGGCCGTGTCCGGCCTCCTCGTGTTCGTGATCCGGATGCGCGACCTCATCGGCGGCGAGGTGTTCGTGAACTTCATGATCGGCCGCTACCACAAGCCGGTGGCGGAGGAGCGGATCTTCCTGTTCCTCGACGTGGTCGGCTCGACGGCCTTCGCCGAGGCGCATGGCGATCTGAGAGCCCAGGAATATCTCGGCGCCGTCTTCGCGACCCTGGCCGAGCCGGTGCGGCGCAACGGCGGATCCGTCGATGATTATATCGGGGATCTGGCCATGGTGACTTGGCCGATGGCCCGAGGGCTCAAGGATGCGCGTTGTGTGACGTGCCTGCTCGATGTGCTCGATCGGATCGAGGCGGATGCCGCGGCCTGGAAAGCCCGGTTCGGGACAGTGCCCCAGCTGCGGGCGGCCCTGCACGGCGGCTCCGTGGTGACGGCCGAAGTCGGCGTCGATCGGCACAAGATCGCCTATTTCGGAGATGCCGTGAACGTGACGTCCCGGATCGAAGCCCTGTGCCGCCCGCTGGGCGTCGGTATCCTGATCTCGCAGGATCTTCTCGGGCGGCTGCCGCGCCTGCCGGCAGGCGTGCGGGCGCGCTCGCTCGGCGCCCATGCCCTGCGCGGGCGCGGCGCGCCGCTGGCCGTAGCCACGCTCGAGCGGGGCCTCGCCGAGACCGCGCCGATCGAGGATCTGGCGGCCCGCCGTGCGGTGGCCGCCCGCTGATGACGCAAGCCGGCGCGAGGCGTTCGACCGTCCTGGTTACCGTGAAGATGGCGCTGCGCTTCGGGCTGCCGCTGATCGGGTTGATTGTGTTCGGTCGCGCCATCCTGCTCTCGGTCGGCGGCGATATCGAGCACGGGCTGTTCGCCCTCGGTGTCCTGCTGATCCTGGCGGGCTTCATCTCCAAGCTCGTGCCGCGCTCATGACCTCGACGCGCGCGTCCCCGCCGATCTACCTCGATGGCGACGCCTGCCCGGTGAAGGACGAGACGTACCGGGTGGCCGCGCGCTACGGCCTGACGGTCCACGTCGTCGCCAACAGCGTGCTGAACCTGCCGCGCGAGCCCTGGATCGTGCGCGTCGTCGTCGGCTCCGAACTCGACGCCGCCGATGATTGGATCGCCGCCCGGGCCAGTCCCGGCAGCATCGTGCTGACGGCCGACGTGCCGCTCGCCGCACGCTGCGTGAAGGCCGGCGCGACGGTCCTCGCCTTCACCGGCAAGCCGTTCAGCGAGGCGTCGATCGGCATGGCGCTCGCAACGCGTGACCTCATGCAATCGCTGCGTGAGGCGGGCGCCGTCACCGGCGGACCGAAACCGTTTTCACGCGCCGATCGATCGGCGTTGCTGTCGGCGCTCGATCACGCGGTCAACCGAATCCTTCGGCAGCGTCCGACCGCCGGCTGACGGCGCCGGCAATCCTAGGCGCCGGCGACGAGCGCCTTCAGCGCCTCGTTGATGCGGTCCTGCCAGCCCGGCCCATCCTTCTGGAAATGCGCGAGGACGGTGCTGTCGAGGCGAAGGCTGACAACCTCCCGCGCACCGGGAATTGCGGCGGGCGCTACGGCCGGCCGCAAGACCGGCTGCGGCGGTGTTTCGGACGGCTTCGGGGTAGTGGCGGCCCGAAAAGCGGCTTCGGCCGCCGCGCGGGGATCGGTGAAGCGGCGGCGGTTGCGATCGTCGGCCATCGGCCTCTAATCCTTCGCAGCAGTCTTCTTCGGCGCCGCCTTTTTGGCTCCGCCTTTGCCGGCACTCTTGGCGGCTGCCTTGGCTTTCATCTCGGCGGCTTTGGTCTGCGCGTCCGCAGCCTCCTTCGCGAGCCGAAGGGAGCGCAGACGGAGCGTTCGCTCGTCCACGGCCTTGATTGCCGCGTGGTGCTCCGCCATGGCCTGGGCGCCTTCGCGGGCCATGCGCTCGGCGCGCTCCGCCCGCTCGATGCGGTTTTCCGCACGCGTCTTCGCTTCGGCTTCCGCGTCGCGAATGGCATTCGCTTCGTCGAGTTCGAACTCGGTCTCGTCGCTCATCCTGTCCCTTTCGCCCCGGCTCAGCGATTCCGGCCACGCGCTCGATGCGCGGGACGGTGACTGGGCGGGCCCGGCCTGTTCGATGGGGGAGGGGCAAGGCCGGGTCAATCGCTTTCGCGCAGCGTCATTGGACGCGCACAGAGGCGATTTCGACAAGGCCTTAGCACGCTCCTCGGTCGGATGGCGAATCCGCGACGCGCGTTCGGTACGTCAGCGCACAATATTGGCCGCGCTGGCGGAAGTCCTGTTCAATCCAACGGGCCGGTTCGGTCTCTGGCAGCTTCGTGTGGAAGAGTTTAGCGCACGCGGAAGTTGAGAGGGATGGACACCGACAGGCTCGACTGGGTCACCCCGGCCGGCGCCGGCGGCAGAGAACCGCGAACCGCCGAGAGGGCGGCGCTATCGATCTGACCGACCCCGCTGGAACGGGCCAGACCGGCCCCCGTGACTTGACCCGAACGCATGACCGTGAACCGGACCACCGCGGTTCCTCCGCTCGTGCCGTTGGCAGCACCCGCATTCATGCGTCCGTGGATCGCCGAACTGATCGCGCCCGTCCACTGGCGCAGCGCACTGGGATCGTTGCCGGCAGCCGCACGGCCGGCCGCGTTCTGACGCGATGCCGAGGCCGAATTGCGGGATTCGGCACCCTGCTGCGCCTTGGCTTGGCGCGCTTTCGCCTCACGCGCGGCTTTCGCCTTCGCCTCACGGATCTCCTCGAGCCGTTCCTGCCGCGCCTCCTCACGCTTCTGCTCGCGGATCTTCTCCTCGCGGATCTTCCGCAGCTTCGCCTCGCGCTCGGCTTTGAGCTTGGCGGGATCGGGCGCCGGCTTCGGTGGCTCCTCGGTCTTGGCCAACTCCGTCGGCGGCGCAGCCAGCGGCTCGGCGGCCTCGGAAGTCGAGGTGATGACCTGGTTCTGGGTTTCCACCGGCTCGGAGGCCGGCGGCGGTTCGACGGCCGGGGTCTCCTCGGGCTTCACTTCCGCCATCTCGGCGGGCGGCGGTGGCTGAACCGCCTCGTCGGGCGGCAGCTCGACGGGCTTCGTCTCCGGCGGTGCGGCCTGGCTCATCTGCTGCTCGGCCGGGGCCTCGGTGGCTGCGTCGGTCATGACCGGCGCCAGGTCGACGGTAATCTGCTGCTCACCGGGAGGGGCAGGCGGCGAGAGCCGCAGGAACATCACCCCAGCCAGCACGAGGGCATGCAGGATCAGGGCGACGAGGAAGGCGGCGATCAGCCCGGACGGGCGGCGCTCGCCGAGACCGGCCGGCAGATCCGTCAACGTAAAGGTGCTCATCGGGTCAGCGGGCAGTCCCTGCGGGCGCGGCCGGGGCCGCGGGGGCCGCGCCGCCCGGCGATTGGGCGATCAGCGACACCTTGGTGAAGCCGGCTTGGCCGACGAGCCCCATCACTTCCATGACCTTGCCGTAGGGGACATCGCGGTCGCCGCGGACCAGGATGACCTGATCCTTGTCGGCGGCTGCCATCTCACGCAGGCGCGGCACGATGCTGTCCATCGTGAACACCTCCTTGGCGATCGACGGGTTGCCGTCCTTGTCGACGGTGACCTCCTGCGGCTTCTTCGATTGCGCCACCTTGGGCGCCGCCGTCTTCGGCAGCTGAACCGGCACGCCGGTGGTCATCAGCGGGGCGGCGACCATGAAGATGATCAGCAGGACGAGCATCACGTCGACCATCGGGGTCACGTTGATGTCGGACATCGGCGCGTCGTCGAGATCGTCGTCGTCGCTCGCGCGAATGGATCCCATCGCCATCGGGCGTCTCCGGTTCGGTTACGGTCGGCTCCTGTGGGGCAGGCGCACGAAGGGGTTACTCGGCGGCGGCGCGGTGGGCACCGGCGCGGTCGCGCGCGAGGCGGTTCCCGAGCACGGAGATGTAGGATCCGAACGTGCTCTGGACGCCGCCGATATCAGCCGACAACTTGTTGTAGGCCATCACGGCAGGGATCGCGACGACGAGGCCGATCGCGGTCGCGAACAGCGCTTCCGCGATACCCGGCGCGACGACGGCGAGCGAAGTGTCCTGGCTGCGGGCGATCGACGAGAACGAGTTCATGATGCCCCAGACGGTGCCGAACAGGCCCACGAAGGGCGCCGTCGAGCCTGAGGTGGCCAACAGGGACAACCCGGTCCGAAGTCTCTTCATCTCAAGGGTGAGCGCCCCCTTCATGGCCCGCTCGATCCGCTCGCGCCGCTCCGCGCGCGTCTCCGACGAATCCTGGTCGCGCCACGCATCGATCGCGGCCTTAACGACGTGGCCCGCGATGCCCCTGTGGTCACCGTCGAGGCTTCCACCCGAGCGCACCAGCGTCGCGAAGGCTTTCGCCTGACGCCGTGCCGCGGACAGCCGGATCACCTTCTCGAAAACGACCGTCCAGCACGCGATCGAAGCGATCACCAGAAGGATCATCACACCCTTCACGATCGGGTCGGCCTGAAGGAACAGGCCGAGGAACGAGAAGTCGTGGGCCGCCTCGATCGGGGCTTGTGTCGGGTCCATCGCGGGCTCCTGGCGTTCTGATCTCAAGCGGTCTCGTGCCGCATCCATCGCGTTGTGCGGCGAAAGCCGCTCGCCGCCCGGCGGCATGCGCTGCAGGGCGGTTTGGTCTCGTCGGCCCTCAAGCCACCCGCATCAGCGGTCGAAGGGGAGGCTGGCCTTGGTCTCCGTCTCGGTCCGTTCGAGGCAAGCCTCGCGGGCGGAATCCCCGCCGTCGCAAGCCAGGACGTCATTGAGGAGGATCCGGCCGACCTTGTTGCAGGCGATCCCGGGGAAATCGAAGATCTTGACGGTGGTCTTGCGGGGCGGAAACGGGCCGAGCTCCACGGCCACCCGCTTCTGCGCGACGCCGTCGGTGTCGAAGGCGAAGAGGTCGACCTTGTAGGATTTCAGGCCGGTCCCTTTGGCGTTGTCGATCACCATGGTGATCCGGCAGGCCTCACCGGCCGTCTCGACCTTGTTGAGCTGAAGCTTGATTGGTGCCGCCTTCTCGGACGCATCCTGAGCGAGCGCCGAAACGACGAGAAGCGCCGAGAGCGCGAAGCAGGCGGCCGTGTCGAGGGCGATGCGCCCGATACGCCGGCGATACAGGGGTATGCTCAAGGCAAGCACCGAACGGATATCCTCTTTCTCTTCAGCCAAGCCAAGCGGCACGCCGTCCGGCCCGTTTCCTTCACCAGAAGCAGCTCAATGCAGGACCGCGCCGCCGGGACGGACCGCCGGCGCGAGGCGCTGGGCCGCTGCATCGAATGGTCCGACCGACGCGCGGACCGCAGCGACGAGGCGAGGCGCTGCCTCACGCCCGGTAATCGCAGCCGCTGCCTCCTCGAGATCCGCCCAAAGCCGTCGCCGTCCTCGGTCGATCAGCTTCACCAACGCGCATTCATGCCCGGTCACGCGGCAGCAGCTCGCCGGCATGAACGACCAATCGCCATCGCGCTCAGCCCGCAGCGCCCGGATGATCGCCACCACGCAGGCGACGAAGCGGCAGCCTTCCGCAGGGCCGAGCAGCTGCTCGGCGCCGTCGAAGGCGGCGTTCCAGCAGGCCACGTCGCTGGTCATGTAGCCGGCGGCCACGAAGCGGGCCACCGACAACGCCAGGATGTCGGCCTCGTCACCGCACACGTCCGTGACGCGCCGCATCGCCGCCTGATCCGCCGGGGTCGAGGGCGCGCTCATGGGCTTCGATGCCTCGCATGGCAGGGAGTTGCGGGAGATCCGTAAGCGGCGGACCTTTATCAGCCGCGGCAGTAGCCATGAGCGCTGCCGGGATCAAGGCCCGGCGAGAAAATCAGAGCAGTTCCAAACTGTTACCGGGAAGCGTGGCCGTTTCGGATATTGCCTAAGCTTCCCAATTAGATGTGCCAAAATATCCCATTTACTTCCATCCTGGACGTTTGACGCACAAAAGGCGGGCGTCCCTTGATGGCTCGGGGGGCCTTGGCCATATCTCTGCCTTGCCGAGGCGTTCTGCCCGGCGGAGCGCTGTCCCGTGCGGGCTCCCCATCGTCGAGGTGCTCAACGTTCCCCGGGGCGCGGCAAGTCCCGGAGTGCGGAGGCTTCGCTTTCTGGATGACGGCCGCGATGACCCGATCCTCGCCCTTCGGGCACCCGTTCCTGCTTGGCTTCGATGAGATCGAGCAGGCGCTCGACCGGGTCTCCAAGGCCGCCAACGATGGCTATCCGCCCTACAACATCGAGCGTCTGCCCCGAACGGAGAGCGAGCCCGAGCGTCTGCGCATCACGTTGGCGGTGGCCGGATTCACCCGGGACCAGCTCGACGTGATGCTGGAGGAGAGCCAGCTGGTGGTCCGCGGCCGGCAGGTGGACGAGCGCGAGCGCCACTTCCTCCATCGCGGCATTGCCGCCCGCCAGTTCCAACGGACCTTTCTCCTGGCCGACGGCATGGAGGTTCTGGGGGCAGACCTCGCCAACGGCCT
>Ga0255028_100142_pt1 | contig 18085 bp, 16 predicted proteins | sample DRGLUT_MetaT_FD_178168 | JGI IMG/M metagenome (GOLD analysis project Ga0255028, IMG submission 178168) | Metatranscriptome of freshwater microbial communities from Pennsylvania, United States - DR:GLUT (Metagenome Metatranscriptome) | ecosystem: Environmental > Aquatic > Freshwater > Creek...
CCGCCGGGTGGTCGGGGTCCACATGGCGCTTCCAGGTTAGGCTTCAGCAACCCGCCTGGAATCATCGCCATCCCGGCCACTCAACCCCGCCTCGGATCATTATCGGACGGGCTCTTAGCGATGCCGTTGCGACGCTGCCAGCCGTACGAGCTGGCAGCGTCCCGTTACAGCATCCCCAACAACCTTAGACGCATGAATGCACGCCGCCAAATGGCTGATATGCATTACTAAGCGCAATAATGGCCAGAATATTACCGTAAAATGCCGGGACTTGAATATATGACGCACGATCGTCGCGCGCCGCGTCTTCCGACGGCTATCATGGCCGAGGAAGAAACTGCCCGGAGTTTCATACGCCAGGCTTAGGAATAAGCTCATTGCCGCCTTGACTTGTCAACTTGCCGCGCACCCAAGCAGCGCGCAAGGAACGTCAGGGCACGTCGCCGTCGATTTCTTTATTGTCGACCTGATAAAACGCCCATCGCGGGTCGTGATTTGACGATTTCGGCGATACTGATCACGCCGCGAAATTCGCGCTTGCTATCGGCCTCGCCGTAACCTGCCAGCGCGCCACAGAAATTTGCTGGCGGGCGCCACATGGCGATCGCCACCAGCGCCCAATCGGCGTCGGATAGCGCCTCCACCCGTGACAAGCTGCCCGCGAGCGCATCCCCGCCAGCGAATCAGTCGCCGGCATCCGAGCACGCTCAGGCCCGCGCCGAGGCGACCGCCTGGGCGCGGCCCCGCCCGAGACCCACGACCAGCAGGCAGCCCAACCCCGAGAGCACCACCAGCGGCAGCAGGCCGAGGGGGTAGCTGCCGGTGGCGTCCTTGATCACGCCGAGCAGGTAGGTGCCGACGAAGCCGCCGATATTGCCGATGGCGTTGATCTGCGCGATGCCGGCGGCCGCCGCACCCGCCGAGAGCCATTCGGTAGAGAGTGCCCAGAACGGGCCCTTCACCATGTAGGTAGCCGTGACGGCGAGGCACAGGATCAGGATGGTCGGCAGCAGCTGCGTGGTGGCGATCGAGGCCGCCAGGCTCAGCGCCAGCAGGCCGAGGGGCAAGGCGGTGTGCCAGACCCGCTCGCGCCTCCGGTCCGAGGAGCGGCCCCACAGGATCATCAGAACCGAGGCGATGCCGAACGGGATCGAGTTCAGCAGGCCGGTCTCCAGGTTGGTCAGCCCGAACGACTTGATGATCTGCGGCTGCCACAGAGACAGGCACTGGCTGGCGCCGGAGGCCCCGGCGTAGATCAGCGAGGCGGCCAGCACGTAGCGGTTGCGCATCACCTGCCAGACCGAGAGGTGGCGGCCCGGCGCCGCCTCACCCGCGACCACCGAGGCCCGTTCGGCGGAAAGCCGATCCTGCAGCCACGCGCTCTGCTGCGGCGTGAGCCAGCGCGCCTTTTCGGGGCCATTGGGCAGGATCGCGAAGGCGATGATGCCGAGCAGCACGGCCGGGACCGCCTCCAGGATGAACAGCCATTGCCAGCCGCGGAGGCCCAGCATCCCGTCGGTGTTGAGGATCGAGGCCGAGATCGGCGAGCCGAGGAAACTGGAGATCGGGATCGCCACCATGAACACGGCCACGATCCGCCCCCGATAGGCCCGGGGGAACCAGTAGGTGAGGTACAGGATCACCCCGGGGAAGAAGCCCGCCTCGGCGGCGCCGAGCAGCAGGCGGACCGCGTAGAACGAGGTGGGTCCGACCACGAAGGCCATGGCGGCCGACACCAGCCCCCAGGTGATCATGATCCGGGCGATCCAGATCCGCGCGCCGAACCGCTCCATGGCGATGTTGCTCGGCACCTCGCACAGCACGTAGGACACGTAGAACAGGCCGCCGCCCAGCCCGAACTGCGCCGCCGACAGCCCGAGATCGTGGTTCATCTGCAGCGCGGCGAAACCGGCATTCACGCGGTCCACGAAGGCGATGAAGTAAGCGAGCATCAGGAACGGCAGGATCCGCCAGGTGACCTTGCGCAGGGTCGCCCGCTCGATCTCCGGCACGGCGTCCGGCACGTTCGTCGGGGCCATCGCAATCCTCCGGGCTCTGTCGCCCCGCCTTGGATGAGCGGCGGTCTGACCACCAGTCCCGGGGCGCGACAACTTCGCTCGACTGTCATAGCCCAGCATCAGGTGATGCTTCGCGTGTGGGATACGCACCATTAGCCACCTGGTGCCCGCCGGTCCGGTTTGCCCGCGGCAGGCGGACATGCGAGAGAAGCGGCATGTTGACGGTGGACAGCCTTTGGCGCGCGCGGCACCGGCTCGCGCAGATCGGGAAAAAGCGGACGGGCTCGCCCCGCATCCTGGTGGTCGGAGTCTGCCAGGCCGGCTCCATGGCCAAGGTGCTGCGCTACCTGCTGCCCGACGCGCAGGTGGATTTCGTCTCGGCCTTCACGGCGACGCGGCGCTTCCCGAAGCTCGTGGACCTGATGGCCCATGCCGACGGCTACGACCACGTCTATTCCAGCATCTACCTGCCCCGGTTTAAGGATGGCGGCACGATCGACCGGTTCCGGACCCACCCGAAGGTCCGCCTGATCCCGACGATCGTGTTCGGCGCCTACCATCCCGACCTGATCCATGTCGGCGTTCAGGACGCGGTCTCGCTCGACGGCCTGATCTCCGGGCCGATGGGTCATTCGCACTCGGCGATCACGCTTTACGCCTATCTGGTGGGCTTCTCTCAGGCGCAGGCGCTGCGCCTGTTCGCGGAGCCGGTGTTCGAGCGGCTGGGTTATTTCGATCTCTGGAACGAGTCGGTCTCCTACCTGCGCGGCCTCGGCGCCCAGGCGCAGTACGATCTCGACACGCACCTGACGCGCTGGGCGCGCCGGGGCTGCTTCATGCACTCGATCAACCACACCAAGCTCTACGTGGTCGCCGATCTCGCCCGCGGGCTCCTGACCAGATCCGGCATCGCCTATCCCGAATGCGACCTCGACGCGTTCGTGCCCGACGATCTCGGCGGCCAGGGCAGCTGGCCGGTCTATCCGGAGATCGCCGCGCATTACGGCGTTCCCGGCAGCGACCTGTTCTTCAAGGCGGAGACGCGCCGGTCGGGTCCTGCCCGCACCATGACCCGGGCGGAATTCGTGGCCGCGGCCTACGCGAATTACGACCGGCGCCCGCGCGAGGCTCTGGTCTCGCAACGTGTCCAGGGTTGGCGCAACGATCCGGCGACGGTGGACTTCTTCCGCGAGGCCGCGGGCCGGGATGTCAGCCCGATCCGGCCCGCCGGACGCACCCCGGCGGTCGCGGCGAGCAGCCTGGCCGGCCACGCATCCTGAAACGACGGCACTGTCTCCCCCTCACCGGCGCGTCGCGCAGTCCGGGCCGGGGTTACCGAGGTCGAGGAGCCCCGATGAGCCGTCAGCCTGCCAAGAATGGCCGCGCCGGACCCTATGGGATCGCCGCCGTCCTGGCATTTCTCGGCTCGGCGGCCGGCCTTATCGGCTGGAGCCGGTTCGCCGTGAACCGGCACATGGACCTGCCGCCGGCCCTGCCCGGCCGGCTTGAAAAGCTCGCCACGGAGCGCGCCGGCACGGTCGTGCTCTACGGTTCGAACGACCGGGAGGGTGTGCCGCTCCTGCTGATCCATTCGATCAACGCGGCCGCGAATGCCTACGAGATTCGTCCCCTCTACCAGCATTACCGCAGGTCCCGCCCGGTCTACGCCCTCGACCTTCCGGGCTTCGGCTTCTCCGAACGGTCCCGCCGCCGCTACACCCCGCGCCTGATGGTGGAGGCGATCGGCGCGGCCGTGGCTGAGATCCGCAGCCGGCACCGGGGCGCCGCGATCGACGCCATGGCGCTGTCGTTGTCGTGCTCCTACCTCGCCCGCGCGGCCCTTGAGCGGCCCGACGATTACCGCAGCCTCGGCCTGATCAGCCCGACGGGCTTCGATGCGCGGCTGTCCGGCGACGGACCGCCGGACGGCCATCGCGGCCGGGATACGGTGCGCAATCTTTTGGATCGGCCGCCGTTCGGCCGCCCGCTGTTCGACGCGCTTGCCTCGCGTCCGAGCATGCGCTTCTTCCTGCAGAAGACCTTTGGCTCGCGCGATATCGACGAGGGCCTGTTCGCCTACGACTATGCCTCGGCGCACCAACCGGGCGCGGAGCACGCACCCTATTGCTTCATCTCCGGCCATCTGTTTCCAACCGACACGACGCGGCTCTACGAAGAGCTGCGCCTGCCGGTCTGGATGGTCCATGGGCGACGCGGGGACTTCGTCGATTACCGGCTGGCGCCACGCGTGGTCGGCCGGCCGAACTGGCGCGTGGTCAGCCTGCCGACCGGGGCCTTCCCGCATTTCGAGCGGCTCGACGACGTGACCGCCGAATACGACGCCTTCCTGGCGGATCTCAACTGGGCTCCGCCTCGGCCACCGGCGTGATGCGGTAGCGCAGCCAGACGACGCCCCCGGACAAGGGCTCGCAGGACGTCAGATCCAGCTTGCAGCGGCCGCCCATGGAATCGGCCTCCTCCCCGGCGAAATCGAACAGGGCCGGCGTGCCTGACACGCCGTCGACCGCCGGGGCGAGCAGCAGGCTCAGCTCATCGATCACGCCGGCCTTCAGCATCGAGCCGTTGATGTGGCCGCCGCCCTCGACCAGGAGCCGCTCGATCCCGAACAGCGCGCGCAGCTTGGTCACCGCCAGCACGAAGTCGACCGTCTTCTCGCCGGCGAACAGGTAGGATTGGCCGCCGGCCCGCAGCGCCCTCAGGTGCTCGTCCGGCACGGATTCGGTCAGCACGACCACGATGTGGTCGCCCTCGATGTCGTTCCGGGCACCCCAATCCAGGCGGCCGCGGGCGTCGAGGGCCACGGCGTAGCCGGAGGCCCCGCGTTTCGCCACATGATCCTCCCGGGGGATCGGGCTCCCGTCGTCGAGGACCGGTTCGGGCAAGGGATCGGCGCTGTCGGCGTAGCCCTGCATGGTCACCCGCCCGCACATCCAGGCATCGCCGTTCAGATCGCCGTGGACGCGCTCGTAATGGCTGTCGGCGTCGAGGGTCTTCCAGCGGCGGACCTTGATCCGGCCATCCACCGAAGTGGTCATGTGACAGAGGACGTAGGGGCGTTGCGCGTCGGCCATGGCTCGTTCCGGGCGTTGGATCCGGCCGGAACGATAGGGGCGAAAGGTCACCCGGCAACGCGCGAGCCGATTTTTGCCGCGTCAGCGAAGACGCAGCAGGCGGCGCAGCCGGTCCATGACGCTGGGCTTCAGTTCCCGCCGGACCCGGCGCTCCGCGAAGGCGTCGACCGAAAACCGGTCGGTGGGCACGCGCCGCAGGAACCGCTCGGCGATCTCGTAGACCACCAAGTCAGGCTTCACCGCTTCCACGTAGGCCCAGTCGATCTCGGCGGACCAGATCGCGTGGACCTCGCGAAAGCTTTCGGCCAGCATCGCGGTGAGCCGCGGTCCCTGGTCGAACACGTAGGAATCGCCGAACAGCACGATGCGTCGGGGATCCCCGGCCTCGGGATTGTGCATCACGGCGCGTGACCCGACGAAAAATCCGCCCCGGCCGGCGACCCGGCCGGTCTCGCGCAGATGCACCAGCGCGTTGGCCTCAGTGCGCTGTGCATGCCGCGGAAATGCGTGTGCGAGATAGGCTTCGTCCACGGGCGGCTTGAGCTTGCCGCCGAGGTCGAACACGAAGCGCTCGATATGCCCGTTCGCCTCGACGACATGCGCGGCCGGGGCGATCCCGAGCGCGGCGCACAATGCCTGATAGGCGACGATATAGCCGCGATGGTTCCAGTGCGTGTCGGTCTGCAGGTAGACCGGCCCCGCGGCCCGCGCCGCCCTCAGGGGCTCGAAGAGATCGACCAGTTCGGCTTGCGTTTCCGCAGCCAGGAGCCGGTTGAGCCGCGCGCCGGGCGGGTCGTCCAGCTTCGGGAACGGCCGGTCCAGCGTGTCGGCATGGACCGCGATCTTTTCCGGCACGATCGCGTGGACGTAGGTTGCGCCCAGCGCCGTCGCCCGGCGGACGCGGTGTGCGACCAGCCGCACCCAGCGGCGTAGCAGGCGGCGGGTCGCTGCGGACTCGGTGTAGAGGTCGACCAATTCGTTCTTGCGGCCGATCCAGAACAGCCATCCGTCCCGCCCGACCGCGATACCGCGCGCGCTTGTCTGAGCCAAACCCCGCCATCCCCCGTCAACGCCTTCCGGCGACGCCGAGACATGCCGCCCGCCGACGCGGGATACAAGCCGGAAACACGGCCGATCGGCGACCGCTCCAGCTCGACGAGATGCCTATGCGCCGTGGAGAAACACGCCCCAGCAGAGCACGGTGAGCGTCGAGATCGCCGTCGAGAGAGCGACGATCAGGGACGCCGCCGCCACGTCGCTGCGCAGCTGCGCGGCGAAGACCACGACATTGCCCGCCACTGGCAGCAGGCCGAGGAGCCGCACCGTATTCAGGTTCTCCGTCGCGACCGGCGCTCCGACGAGGGCGAACAGGCCGATGACGGCCGCGATCGCGACGACCGACGCGACATGGCGCCAGATCACCAGGTGCAGCGTCCCCCGGATCGCGGCGGCGGAGAAGCGGACCTGGCTGGCCCCCAGCCCGACCACCATCATGCCGCAGCCCGACATGAGCAGCGTCACCGCCCGGAACGGTGCTTCCGAGGCCGGCGGAAGCACGTCGCGCAGACCGAGCGCCTGACCCGCGAGCCCGGCCCCGAAAGCATAGAGAGCCGGAGTCGTGGCGACCTTCCACAGGCTCGTCCGGACCGAGAACCGATCGCGCGCTACACAGTAGAACCCGACGGTGTTCCCGAAGATCAGGCCGCCGACATAGGCCATCACCAGTATCGGCAGGCTCTCGGGACCGAACAGGGCCAGGCCGGTCGGGATCCCGAACCAGCCGATATTGGTGTAGCTGAACGCGCAGAACGCCAGGCGGCGGGGAACATCGGTCTTGCACCGGGGCACGATCAGCGCCGCACACAGCACCATCACCGTGCTGAAGGCCATCGACAGGGCGACATTGCCGATCGCCGCGCCAAAATCCAGCGCCAGGGCATTCTTGAACACCACCAGCGGGATCAGGACATACATCAGCAGGCTGGAGAGATGCCGGATCCAGTCGCGACCTGACAGGCGTCCGACGCAAAAGCCGGCGGCGATGGCCCCATAGGCCGGAAGCATCCGCGACCCCAGGTCAGTCGCCAGATTTAGTGCTGCATACATCGACCTGATTCCACGTCAAATAACCAATCGGCTTTTATACTAATTGTCAGATCTGTAATGTATTACATGCAAAGATTCATGCTTCCATAAAAAATTATAGATGCCCGCGGTAAAACTTGACACACGTCAAGTAAGCTCAGAATCAAGATGTTCATAACTGAGCCTTGGTCATTCTGCATGCCCAACCAAAGCCTGTGAAGCCACCTCGGATGGCGATGAAACTCAAGACGATCGATCGCGCCGGCCTGATGCTCGGTCGTGAGGCCCACCGGCTGGCGTGCCGCGCCTCGACGCGGTGGACCGGTCCCGTCATGATCCTCTAAGTGTATGCCCGCCGCCCGGAGCGGCGACGGACCGTGGAATCCGATGATCGACCTGACGCTCGAGGCCGCCCGCAGCATTGTGGATACCGCCCTGCGGGAGGCTCGCACGCGCGGGCTGAAGCCGATGGCCGTCGTGGTCTACGATGCCCGCGGCGCGCTCAGATCCGCCGCCGTCGAGGACGGCACGTCGCTGCGCCGGGCCGAGATCGCCAGCGGCAAGGCCAACGGCGCCCTGGCGCTCGGACTCGGCTCCCGGGCGATCCACACCCGGGCCGAGGCGCAGCCCTATTTCGTCGCCGCGGTGAGCCATGTCGTCGGCCCGGCCGCGCTCGTGCCGGTGGCGGGCGGCGTGCTGATCCGCTCCCGCGAGGGGCGGCTGCTCGGGGCGGTCGGCATCTCCGGCGACACCTCCGACAACGACGAAATCTGCGCGGTGGCCGGCATCGAAGCCGCCGGCCTGGTGGCCGAGACCGGCGCCTGAGCATGGCGATTTGCCGGCGCGCGTGGCTGGCCGGCGCAGCCGCCCTCGCGGCCGTGCGACCAGTGCGCGCCAGCGAGCCCGCGCTCTACCGGCGCGGCAACGATGCGGACCCGGAGACCCTCGACCCGCACCGCTCCTCCTCGGTGGCGGAAGCGCATATCCTGCGCGACCTGTTCGACGGCCTCCTGACCTACGACAACCACGGCACCATCATCCCGGGCGCCGCCCGCGCCTGGACAGTCTCCGAGGACGGCCTGACCTTCCGCTTCGCGCTGCGCCCCGACGGGAGATGGTCGAACGGCGAGCCGGTGACGGCGGAGGATTTCGTCTACGCCTTCCGCCGCATGCTCGCCCCCGCCACGGGCGCGAAATACGCCGAGATTCTATTTCCCATTCGCGGCGCGGCGGCGGTGAACCGCGGCGCGATTGCCGGCGAGGCCCTCGGGGTGACCGCGGAGGGGCCGCTCGCGCTCACGATCACCCTCGAACAGCCGACGCCCTACTTCCTCGAACTCCTGACCCACCAGACCGCCCTGCCGGTCCACCGCGCCTCGGTGGAGCGCTACGGCGATTCCTTCACCCGTCCGGGCAACTTCGTGACCAACGGCCCCTATCGGCTGATCGACCTTGTGCCGGGCGGCGCGATCACCCTGGAGGTCAATCCGCACCATCCGGAAGCCGGGGCGATCGCGATCCGGCGCGTCGCCTTCCTGCCGATCTCGGACCTGTCGGCGGCCGTGCGCCGCTACGCCGCCGGGGAGCTCGATTCGCTGTCCCAGCTCCCGGTCGATCAGATCGTCGACCTGCGTCGGCGCTTCGGCACGCAGGTGGTGCTCGGGCCCTCGCTCGGCCTCGAAGCCCTGGTGGTCGACACCCGCAAGGCGCCGTTCTCGGACCGGCGCGTTCGCCAGGCCCTGTCCCTGCTGATCGACCGCGAATACCTGGCCGACGGGCTCTACGGCGGCACCATGAGTCCGGCCTATTCCCTGTGCCCGCCCGGCATCGACAATTACCGCACGCCCCCCGAGACCGAGGGGCGGCAGGGCCTGCCGATCGACCACGAGGCGCAGGCGCGCCGCCTGCTGGCCGAGGCGGGGTTCGGCCCGGGCCGGCCGCTCACCGTGGAGTACCGGTTCAACGTCAGCGACAACAACCGCAACACCGCCGTGGCGGTCGCCGAGATGTGGCGCGATCTCGGGATCGAGACCCGGTTCGTCTACACCGACGCCAAGACCCATTTCGCTTATCTGCGCGACGGCGGGTCCTTCGACGTCGCCCGCTACGCCTGGATCGCCGATTATTCCGACCCGCAGAATTTTCTGTTTTTGCTCCAGAGTGGCAATGATGGATTGAACGCCGGCCACTGGTCGGACGCGGCCTATGATACGCTCCTGGCCAGGGCCGCCTCCGAGAGCGACCTCGGCCGCAGGGCTGACCTGCTCTACGACGCCGAGGCCATCGCGCTGCGCGAGCTGCCGTGGATCCCGCTGATGCATTATTGCTCGAAGGCGCTGATCGCGCCGCGGCTGCACGGCTACATTCCGAACCTGCGCAACGCCGCGCCGACCCGCTTCCTGAGGCTCGACGCGTGATCCGCTTCATCCTGCGCCGCCTCGCGCAATCGGTGCCGACGCTGTTCGCGGTGGTGGCCGTCAGCTTCTTCCTGATGCGGCTCGCCCCCGGCGGCCCGTTCGACCTGGAGCGTCCCCTGGCGCCGACCGCCATGGAGAACCTGCGCCGGGTCTACGGCCTGGACCAGCCGCTGATCGTGCAGTTCGCCAGCTACCTGGCGGCCCTGGCGCGGGGCGATCTTGGCCCGTCCTTCTCGTTCCGCGACATGAGCGTCCTCGACCTGATCGCCCGGGGCCTGCCGGTCTCGGCGACCCTGGGCGCCCTCGCGCTGGCGCTGGCGGCCTGCCTCGGCATCGGGCTCGGGACCGCGGCGGCGCTCCGGCGCGGCGGTGCCCTCGACCGGCTGCTCGGCCTCGGGGCTGCGCTGACCCTGTCGCTGCCGAGCTTCGTCGTGGCGCCGCTCCTGCAGATCGTGTTCGGGCTGAGCCTGCGCTGGCTGCCGCTCAGCGGCTGGGAGGGCGGCGCGCCGAGCCACCTGATCCTCCCGGTGGTGACCCTGGCGCTGCCGCAGGTCGGCGCCCTGGCGCGGCTGACTCGCGCCTCGCTCGGCGAAGTCCTGCGCACCCAGCCGGTGCGGACCATGCGCAGCCTCGGCCTGCCGCCCGCGCGCGTCACGCGGCACGCCCTGCGCGGCGCGCTTCTGCCGGTGGTGGCCTATCTGGCGCCTCTGGCGGCGGCCCTGCTCACCGGATCCGTGGTGGTCGAGACGATCTTCGGCCTGCCCGGGATCGGACGCTACTTCGTGGAAGGGGCGCTCAACCGCGACTACACGCTGGTGATGGGCACCGTCCTGCTGGTCGCGGCCCTGGTGATCGCCCTCAACCTGATCGCCGACCTCGCCTGCGCCTGGCTCGACCCGCGCCTGCGGAGCGCCGCGTGAGCGCCACCCGTGCCATGGCCGGCCCGGCCGCCCGCACCCTCGGCCGTCTCGCCCGCGAGCGGGTGGCGATGGCCGCCCTCACCGTGCTGATCCTGATCGCCCTCGCCTGCCTGTTCGGGCCGGCGCTGACCGGACACGATCCGACCCGGGCCTATCCGGACCTGCGCCAGCTGCCCGCCGGCCTGACGGCGCAACCCGATCCCGACCATTTGCGCCCGGCGCTGGAACGCCTCGCCTTCCGGATGCGCGCGCGCCTCGACGACGTGGCGCAAGACGGCGACGCGCTGCGCCTCACGCTCAGCGCCGAAGCCGGGGTGGACCGGCGCAGCCTCGTCTACCTGCCGCGCTCCGACCTGTTCGGCGCGCCGCAGGTGATCGCCGACACGGAGGGCGGGAAGCGTCTCGTCGTGGCTGTGCCGCTCCGGTGCCTGTCCTTCCCCCTCGGCACCGACGTGCATGGCCGCGACCTGCTCACCCGCTGCCTCGTCGCCGGACGGGTCTCGCTGCTGATCGGGCTCACCGCCACCCTGGTCGCCCTGCTGATCGGCGTCGGCTACGGCGCAACGGCCGGCTTCATCGGCGGCGCTGTCGACGCCGTGATGATGCGGCTGGTCGACGTGCTCTACGCCCTGCCGTTCGTATTCTTCGTCATCCTGCTGCTGGTATTCTTCCGGGCGAGCCTGGCGCTGATGCTGGTGGTGATCGGCGCGGTGGAATGGCTCGACATGGCTCGGATCGTCCGCGCGCAGACCCTGTCGCTCCGCGAGCGCGACTTCGTCCGCGCCGCCCGCGCCCTCGGGCTCGGCACGCCCCGCATCATCCTGCGCCACATCGTGCCGAACACCTTCGGGCCGGTGGCGGTGGCCGCGACCCTGCTGGTGCCGCGGGTGATCCTGCTGGAGAGTTTTCTGTCGTTCCTCGGGCTCGGCGTACAGGAGCCGGACACGAGCTGGGGCGTGCTGATCGCCGAAGGCGCCCGGGCGATCGAATCGGCGCCCCACATGCTGGCCGGGCCGGCGGCGTTCCTCATCACGACGCTGGTGGCCCTGACCCTGCTCGGCGACGGCCTGGCCGATGCCGTCGACCCGCGGGCCGACTAGCTTCAGCTCAACAGGCGTATCGGAGAGCCGGCGAGCCACGCCTCGATATCCTCCACCGCCTGAGTGAAGAACGTCCGGTAGTTGTTGCGCGTGACGTAGCCGACATGCGGCAGCGCCAGGACGTTCGGCAGGCGCCGGAACGGGCTGTCGGCCGGCAGCGGCTCGGTCTCGAACACGTCGAGCCCCGCCCCCGCGATCCAGCACTCCTCCAGGGCCCGGACCAGGGCGGCCTGATCGACGATCGGCGCGCGCGACGTGTTCACCAGGATGGCGCTCGGCCGCATCCGGCGCAGCTCGGCTTCCCCGAGAAGCCCGCGCGTCCGGTCGCCGAGGACGAGATGGATTGTCACCACATCGCTGGCTTCCAACAATGCCTCTTTGGTCTCGGCACGCTCGACACCGGCGGCGGCCGCTCGGGCGTCGTCGAGGTTCGGGCTCCAGGCGATCACCCGCATGCCGAAGGCGCGGCCGATCGCGGCCACCCGCGTTCCGATCTTGCCGAGCCCAAGCACGCCCAGGGTCGCCCCGGCGAGATCGGCCCCGACCGTGCTCTGCCACGGGCCGCCGGCCCGTAGGTTCCGGTTCTCGAGGGCGAGATGGCGGGCGAGACCGAGGATCAGGGCCCAGGTCAGCTCGGTCGGCGGCGTCGGGCTCGAGTCCGTCCCGCAGACCAAGACGCCCCGCGCCCGCGCCGCCGCGATATCGATGGCGAGGTTGCGCATGCCGCTGGTGACCAGCAGCTTCAGCCGGGGCAACCGCCCCAGCAGGGCCGCCGGGAAGGGCGTACGCTCCCGCATGATGACGAGGATCTCGGCCTGCTCGATCCTGGAAACCAGGACGTCCTGATCCGCGATGTGGTCGGCGATGGTCGAGACGGCGACGCGATCGGACAGGCGCGCCCAGTCGGCGAGGCCGAGCGCGGCATCCTGGTAATCGTCGAGGATCAGGCAGGTTTGCACAGCGCACGCTCCCGGCAGAAGGCGGCGAACGTCTCAAGAAATGTCTTTGCCGCCAAGCGATTGGGTGACGCACCGACGATCTGTGCGATGCCGTCCGGCGTTTGGTCGAGCGGAGACAGGCGGAAGAAGATCTCGGGATTGAAATTCGTACTGATTGTCGCGAGCACGATGCGCAAGACCTGCAGCATGTCGTCGCCTCTATGGGACGCGTGGACGAGCGCGATCGGCTTATCGATCACGTGGTGTGTCGAGACGAGCCAATCGATCGCGTTCTTCAGGCCGCCGGGAATGGACCGGACATATTCGGGGCTCGATAGGATCAGCCCATCGCAGGCGTGAACGCGTCGTATGAACTCCTGCACAGCAGGGGGTGTCGCAGCGCCTTCTAGATCCGGCGAAAAGACGGGGAGGCTTCCGATACGATCATAGACATCGAGGCGGATTCGATTGGGAGCTACGGCTTGCAAAGCTCGTAGGAGCGCAGTGTTCGTCGAAGCTTGGCGCGTGCTTCCGGACAGCCCGAGAAGCCTCATAGGCGGCTGCTCCTCCACCGCGGACGCGACTTCATTCCCGCCATCGATCGTCACCCGGCAGCAGCCAGAGCCTCGAACGCCGCCGCGACCCCGGCGGCCCCCGGATCCTCGATACCGGCGAGGTCCGCCGCCGCGAGGTAACTCGACCGACCGGTGGCGGCGCGGTCCATGCGGGCGGTGGCGGCGGCGCCTGCGTGGGCGGCGGTGGACGCGGCGTCGAGGCCGCCGGATTTCAGGGCGTCGAGGGCCGGGATCAGGGCGTCCAGCAGGGTGCGGTCGCCAGGCCCGGCGCCGCCATAGGCCCGCACCCGGGCCACGCCCTGGGCCAGGGCGTCGGGCCAGGACGCGCCGTCGGTGAGCGAGGACGCGGTGGCGGCGAAGAAGATCGAGGCCAGCACGCCGCTCGAACCGCCGACCGCGCGGCCGATCCGCTCGGCCAGAGCGCGGCACAGGGCGGGCGGGTCGGCCTGCGGCAGCCGGTCCAGATCGGCCGCGACCGCGCGGGCTGCGCCGGCAAAGGTGGTGCCGGTGTCGCCGTCGCCGACCTTCGCGTCGAGGGCGTTGAGCGTGCCCTCGGCGGCGATGAGGGCACCCGTCACGGCGGCGATCCGGGCGGCGGCAACGGAATCGCGCGAGGGCGTGAAAGCCTCGCCCGCGAGCCCCTCCGGGATCGGGCGCAGCACCGGCGCCGCGATCCGCACCGCGCCGGACCAGGCCGGCAGGGGCACCGGTGCCAGGAGGGCCGCTTCGAACGCGTCGTCCAGCGGCAGGATCGACAGCGACGCGCCGTGCATGTCGAGCGCCGTCATCAACGGCGCCGGTCCGACCAGCAGGCGAACCCGCCGGCCGAGCTCGGTGGCCAGGACGGCCTGGGTCAGGACCTGCATCTCCAGGGCGGTCGCCGAGCCGAGATTGTTGACCAGCAGCGCCAGCGGCTCGGTCGTCGAAAAGCGCTCGGTCATGAGGCGCGCCAGGTCGCTCGCCTTCGGCAGTGTGATCCGCTCGGCCCCCGGCTCGCCGTGGATGCCGAGGCCGAGTTCGGCCTGTCCCTCGGCGAGGCGCTCGCTGCGCGGCGAGCCGGGGATCGTGGCGGTCGAGACCGCGATGCCGAGGGACTGGGCCGATCCGGCCACCCGGCGGGCCAGCGTCGCAACTGTTTCCAGCGGCGCGCCGGCCTCCGCAACATGGCCGGCGACCTTGTGCACGAACAGGGTGCCGGCAACCCCCCGGGGCTGCTTCGCCTCCGGCAAAGCGATGTCGTCGGCCACGATCACGGTCTCGACCTTTTTTCCGAGCGCCCGGGCGCGCTCGGCGGCGAGGCCGAAATTCAGGCGATCGCCCGCGTAGTTCTTGATGATCAGCAGGCATCCCGCCGGCCCGGTCACCGCCAGGATGCCCGCCAGCACCGCGTCGACGCTCGGCGAGGCGAAGACATCGCCGCACACCGCCGCGCTCAGCATGCCCGGCCCGACGAAGCCGGCATGGGCCGGCTCGTGGCCGGAGCCGCCGCCGGAGATCACCGCGACGTTGCCGGGATCGATCTCGGCGCGCAGCACCACGCGGATGTCGGGATCGCCGTCGAGCCGCGCCAGGCAGCCGCCGCTGGCCGCGAGCAGGCCCGCGATGGCGTCGTTGACCAGGGTGGCGCGGGTCTCGATGAAATGGGCCATGGCGTGACCTTCTGCGATCGCGGTCCGCAGCTATCGTCCTGCGCGCCGTCACAGCGGATTGTCTGAGCAATCGCGGGCGTCGGCGCAACGGCCGGGGGCAGGTTTCCCCGGCGTCCCGGCCTACTCCTTCACGGCGCCGGTCAGCGCGGAGACGTAATACTCGACGAAGAACGAGTAGAGGATCACCAGCGGCAGGGAGCCGAGCAGGGCACCGGCCATCAGCGAGCCCCACTTGTAGACGTCGCCGTCTACGAACTCGCTGACCACCGCGATCGGCACGGTCTTGTTCTGCGTCGAGGACAGGAAGGTCAGCGCGTAGATGAACTCGTTCCAGCAGAGGGTCAGCGAGAAGATGCCGGCCGAGATCAGGCCCGGGAAGGCGAGCGGCAGGATGATCTTGGTCAGGATCTGCCAGCGGCTGGCGCCGTCCATCAGCGCGCATTCCTCTAGCTCGTAGGGGATGGTCTTGAAGTAGCCCATCAGGAGCCAAGTCGAGAACGGGATCAGGATGGTCGGATAGGCCAGGATCAGGGCGATCGGCGAGTCGAACAGGCCGTAGGCCTGGATGATCGTGGCCAGCGGGATGAACAGGATCGAGGGCGGCACCAGGTAGGCGAGGAAGATCGCGGCGCCGACCCAGCCCGCGCCGTTGAAGCGGATGCGCACGCAGGCATAGGCGGCGAGCACGCTGGCGAACAGAGACAGCACCGTGGCCGCCACCGACACGTACATCGTGTTCCAGAGCCAGCGCGGATACTGCGTCTCGAACAGCAGCTTGTTGATGTGCTTGAGCGTCGGCTGCACCACCCAGAACGGGTTGTAGTGCTCCATGTCGATCAGCTGCTCGTCCGGTTTGATCGCCGTCAAAGCCATCCAGTAGAACGGGAACAGCAGCACCGCGAGGATGATCAGGAGCGGCAGGTAGGTGGTCACGAGCCGCCGCGGCAGGCGCTCCAGATAGGCCATGCCCTCGCTGTCGTCGGTGAGCCCGGCGGGGCGGGCTGCCATGATCGGCGCGAGGCGCGGGTCGGCATGGGCGGGCGGAGCGGGCGCGCTCATCGGTCGGTTCCCCCGGATTGCCAGGCCCGGCGCTGGAGGCCGAACCACGAGATGCCGATCGCGGCGAGCAGGAACGGCACCATCGCGGTGGCGATCGCCGCGCCCTCGCCGAGCGTCCCGGAGAGGATGCCGCGCTGGTACGACAGGGTCGCCATCAGGTGCGTGGCGTTGACCGGGCCGCCCCGGGTCATCGCCCAGATCAGCTGGAAGTCGGTGAAGGTGAACAGCACCGAGAAGGTCATCACCACGGCGATGATCGGCGTCAGCAGCGGCAGGGTGATCCGCGAGAAGATCTGCCAGTTCGAGGCGCCGTCGAGCGTCGCGGCCTCGTAGAGCGAGGGCGAGACCGTCTGCAGCCCGGCGAGCAGCGTGATCGCGATGAACGGCACCCCGCGCCAGATATTGGCGAAGATCACGCAGGCCCGCGCCATGTTCGGCTCGCCGAGGAAATCGATGTTGCCGTCGATGATCCCGAGATGGCGCAGCGACCACGAGATGATCGAGAACTGGCTGTCGAAGATCCACCAGAACGCGATCGCCGAGAGGACCGTGGGCACCACGAACGGGATCAGCACGATCGACCGGACGATCGACTTGAACGGCATGTTCTTGTTGAGCAGCAGGGCCAGGTAGAGGCCGACCGCGAACTTCACCACCGACGCCACCACCGTGTAGAGGCAGGTGTTGAACACCGAGAGCCAGAACACGTCGTCGTCCCAGAGCCAGGCGTAGTTCTCCAGGCCGATGAACGTGCCGTCCCGGCCGATCCGCGTGTTGGTGAAGGACAGCCAGATCCCCTTGAGCAGCGGATAGGCGAGGAACAGGCCGAGGATCAGCGCAGTCGGCAGCATGAACCAGAAGCCCGCCCAGCCGCGACTCGCGCGCAGGCGCTGCCAACTGGAGCGGGTCGGGATCACGAGCGGGGCCGGCTGCGTCAGGGCCGTGTGCGCCATGGATTCGCCTCGGGAACAGGACCGGGATACGTCGCCGCGTCAGGTGTTGCGGAAGATGCGCTGGGCGGCGCGCTCGGCGTTGCGGATCGCGGTCTTCACGTCCTCCCGGCCGGTGCAGTGGCTGGCGAACATGTCGACCACCACGAAATCGGCCAGCACCGCGGCGATGCGCTCGCTCACAGGCGCCTGGCCGCCGGCCGCCAGCGACCGCCGTCCCGCCTCGGCGAAGACGGCGTTCTTCGGGTCGCTCGTCCAGATCGGGTTCTTTGGGTAGTTCGACAGCGGCTCACAGAGGTAGCCCTGCGCGCCCTCGATCCAGGGATTGTAGTTCGACGCCTCCATCATGAAACTGATGAACGCCTTGCAGGCGTTGGGCGCCTTCGAATATTTGAACGCCAGGATCGGGAAGGCGAGCTGGAACTCCGTCGGCTTGCCCACCGGGCCGATCGGCCAGACCGCGTGGTCCATGTCCTCGGCAAGCTTCGGGTTGTCCTTCTTGGCGGCGGCGTAGATCGAGATGCCGTTGTGCGTCAGGTACAGGTCGCCCGCCAGGAAGGCCTTGTTGTTGGAGGAATCGTTCCAGGACACGGTGCCCGGCACGAAGGTCTCGTACATCGCCTTGACGTATTCCAGCGCCTTGGCGGTCTCTGGCGAGTTGATCACGATCTTCTCGTTGGCGTCGACCAGATTTGCGCCATGGGACCAGAGCGCCCAGTGGCACCACGTGTTGGCGTCGCCGGTGGCATGACCGAGGGCGAAGCCGGCCGGGGTGTTGTTCTTCTTGAGCGCCCGGCACAGTTCGAGGAGGCCGGCGGTATCCTCCGGGAACTTGCTGAACCCGGCCTTCTGCATCGCCGAGATGCGATAGTTCGGGTATCCGCCGTTGAAGCCCACGGGAATCGCGATCCACCTGCCCTTGACCTTGCCGTAGGCCTCCGCCGACGGGAACCAGGGGCCGTATTTCTTGGCCAACGACTCAGCGACGTCCTCCAGCGGCAGGCACTTGTCCGGGAACAGGGCCGGGAACGAGAACAGGCCCCAGACCATGTCGGGCCCCTGCCCGGTATTGGCGGCGACGGACGCCTTGGGCTGGATGTCGTCGAAGGATTCGTTGGTCACCGAGACCTTGACGCCGGTCGCCTTGGTAAAGGCGTCCACCATCCGCAGGAACGCCTCGTCCTCGCTGGGGATGAAGCGCTTCCAGCGCAGAATGGACAGGCTGGCACCGGGTTCCGGCTTCCACTCGGCATTCTGCGCCCAGGCCCGGGCGAAGCCGAAG
>Ga0255028_100143_pt1 | contig 18074 bp, 14 predicted proteins | sample DRGLUT_MetaT_FD_178168 | JGI IMG/M metagenome (GOLD analysis project Ga0255028, IMG submission 178168) | Metatranscriptome of freshwater microbial communities from Pennsylvania, United States - DR:GLUT (Metagenome Metatranscriptome) | ecosystem: Environmental > Aquatic > Freshwater > Creek...
CCACTTTGGTTGGGATGCGGAACCGATAGCTTCCTAGAGATTCCATGCCATTGGCTTCTGTAACCTGCGCTGCTGCGACAAGATTATCGATCCGATCATATTGAACCGCGCTACGCGGAGGCGCCCTCAGCAGCGCTAAAATCGCGATGGTAACGCCCAATACGGGTACTATCAGTAGAAGCGTTATTTCGCGGAACCTTAACATCACGGATCGTCCTGCTGAGGTTCCGTCATAAATGAGTGCAGTTGCACCATAACTTTTTGGCCCGATAGGCGCCCACTTGAATTCGCTTGGAACGCGTTGATTTCTTACCGTATTATGAGTGGCTTGATTGGCCGCCAGTGGTCGAACAAACCTTGCTGGAGCTCGCCGTCGCGTTCACGAGGAGCGCTATTGCAGGCAGACGTTGGATGAGGAGAGAATCACAGTTTGCTGCTGCATGTAAGCAGTCGAGCGGCGATGGGGAGTTAAGGCCCAACCACCTCATCCGTGTCAGGCCGGTGTCTGGATGTGAGACTTCCTTGGCGTCCTCAACGATGCGGAGGGCCCGTTTGATCAGACTGCGACTGGGCGGTTTATAGGTTGGGTTGGCTAGCGCGGGATCGGCTTCGAGGCGCTGACGCAGCACCATTTCGGGCGAGAGCGCATTGAGCACGCGCTGCTGACAGCCATTGTAGGCCGCGTTGAAGCCACGCAGCACGTCCTCCAAGTCGGCGTGGCTGTAAAGCGTGATGCCGAGCTCCTCCCGCTGGATGCGGCCGTTGAAGCGCTCGACCATGCCGTTCGTGCGTCGCGTGTACGGACGCGTTTTGCGATGCTGCACACCGGGCCGCTCGCAGGCGGCCTTGAACGCATCGGCCGTGAAGCAGGAGCCGCGGTCAGTGAGCACGTGCGTTACCTTGAACGGAAAAGTCCCGAGGGCGTCCGTGAAGAAGGCCACCGCCGAGGCGGTGGTCTCGTCGTCCTTGACGGCGAGGTGCACGTAGCGGGAGGCGTGGTCGATGGCGACGTATAGGTAGCGTTTGCGCAAGACGCGGTCGCGGTCCTGCAGCTTGGGCAGGTGCTTCACGTCGACGTGGATGAAGCCGACCTCGTAGTCCTTGAAGCTGCCATGCGGCTTGCGGGCCTTCTCGGCCAGCGGCAGCCGATTGAGGCCCTCGGCTTTGAGGATGCGGTAGACCGCATCCCGGTTCAGGTGTGGCAAGAAGTGGCTGACGACGAAGGTCAGCGCGTCGAGAGGAAAGCCGGTGGAGCGGCGGAGCGCGCGCACGATAGCGCGCTCCTCATCGCTGGTGCGGCACGCGAGCTTGTGGGGCGCGTTTGCGCCACTTGCGGATGGTCTCGGTGGACACGCCGTAGCGTTTGGCCAGCACCCCGGAGCTCTCGTGTGAGCGGACAACCTCAGCGCGCACGGCTGGGGTCGTGCGGGCTTGGGGATGGATGGCGAGCATCAGCGGCTCCTCTTGCCAGCACCGCAGCGCAAACCGTCGAACCGCCACGCATAGGCTTTGATCGCCCAACACGCCGCGTCCCAATGACGTTATGCAACCAAACAGTTAGGAGGCACGGTGGACGATCGAGATAGCGCGCAAGGCCATCTGCGGCGTCCTCTCAACCATGCTGACAATGGGGGTGTTCCAGCGGCGATTGAATGGGTAGCCCATCTCACGCTTGTCCATGTACGATGTGTCCCTCGCTCCGCAGAAGCTGACAGACCCGCAGGATTTAATGTTGGCGAAGCCATCGATCGCTGCGTCGGTGAGGATTGCGAACAGGGTATAATTGACGCCTTGTTCGGTCCCGTGGGGAATGAGCAACGGATAGGGCCATCCGCAATTGCAGCGCGGGTCGTCAGCGCCAACGGATGGTACGAAGAAGTCGGGACCGTGATCGACTGGCTTCTTTACTACCTCTGCCTCTGAGCCAGACCGAATGACGATGACCTCTTGGTTGGAACCGATCTTGACTAAGCGCTTGTCCAGTTCGATCCAACTCCTGCGGTCATCGCGGCAACTTGTCGGCGACATGAACAATCGAAGGGTGACGGCCTTGGCCTCACCGTCGGTGTCGCGAATGCGAGCCGCCCATCCGAATGGCGCATGCACCAGGTGCCGGACCTCGCGTGTACTACCATCTGGCATCAGTACTTCGACTTGGCGAATGCGCGTTTCAAGCCGGGTGACAGCATGGTCGGCGACGGTGGGCTCCCAGGCCATTGATAGCGTTTCGTCAAACGCCCGCCGCTCCGGGGCCTCGGGATCGCCGACGAGTTCGCCGGGAAAGAGTTGCAGATCAAGGATCTCAGCCGCGGGAAGGTCGCGAAAAATCTCCGGTGTCTGCAAGTCTTGCCATTTTGCTGAAAGGTCGTCGATGAGGCGGTGCCAGCGCCAGAACACTGGGTCGCGCAGGTTCAACTGAGGCGTGGCCATGACACCGGGGATCTGATCATTCGAACCGCCTGGATCAGCGGGTACGGCTGCTATTCCGTTATGCCCGTCGTTGTGCATGTTGCCGTAGTAATCTCGATCGACGCCGCCTCGAAAGATGCCGGTGCTGGCCTCGATGTTCACCCCGAGCAAATCCGCGTTTATCACGATCCGCTGTCCATCGACGGATTTGAAGGCGTTCTCCTCGATGGCCTCCCGCAGGTTTGACCAAGCCTGGTGGAGCCGCACACGCCATGCAAGATCAAGGTGGGCCCCGTCGGGCCTATCCTGGTAACCCCCGTCTTCTGGCTTCGCCGGATCAAATTCGATGGGAGGCTGGACATCGATGCCGTCGCCGAGGTCAACAGGATCCTGATCAAGGTCGAGCGGCTGTACCGGCTGAAGCCCCAAGGCGAGGCGCTCGGCATCGTAGCGTGCGAGCATCTGCTGGTGCATGTAGATGAACATTTCCCCATGACGATCCTGATAACGCACGATCTGCCCCATCTCCTCGTCAGTCAGACGGCGAGAACGGTCCTCTAGCACCTTAAGCAGGTCTTCTGGCGCATCATCGCGAATGATGCCGATCGAAGGGTAGACAACATGCCAGTGCAGATGGTGTTCATTAGCGAGCGGGTCCTCGCGCCAGTAACTAACCGGGTCGACTGAAGTAGCAACGGTGCTGCCCACGAGGGAAGCCGGATTAGACTCGATGGGCCGTTTGAGCCGTAGCTCGCGGCCGATCGGATTGTGGGTCGAGAACAATTCAAGGCCGAACTTGCCAACGCCGCTTCGTGCTTCGTCCACGATGACACGATGGGCGATGTCGAGCGCTGTATTCAGGCCTTCGACCGCTGTTGCTCCATGCCGCGCCGCTCGCGCCATTCGCGCCGCCACTGCCGCAGCCGCGAGGGCATCTTGCTCAATAAAAGGACTAAAATTGCGGGACCGGCCCGCTACTATTTCTGCCGACAGATTGCGATCAGTGATGTTTGAGTCTGGAACGCGAACGACCTCGAGGCGGGCGCTACCCTTATGCTGGATCAGTAAATTCGCGCGCTCACGCTGATCGGTAAAATCAATCATCGCCCTTCTCCCAAGATTTAATTCGGCTCCATTGATTAGCAGGCGTAGTATACATCGATGCGAGCACCTCAGGATCGCCCCTCTGATAAGCTTATCGCTCTCGACTACCACGCTCACGAAAGCATCAGAATCGATTAATTAGGCAGTCGGATCCGAATTAGCTTCATTTGCTGCAATCGCGAGGCCCTCATCGAGGGATATGCGCGCAGTCATTGTCGCCGCCGATGCGCTTATCTCGGCTATGACAACTCCGCTTGATCGCCCGGAGTGGGCCCGCGTACTAGGCTGCGTTCCTCCGTCAAGCCGCGTATTTCCTGTACCGCCCGGGAACGGATCATTGGCATCTCCAGAGTTCTTGTGCCGCTCAAGATCCCTTAATCCATCCGCCTGTAGAAGAGCGACTTTATACTGATCTTCATCTTCATTTCCAGTCTGACTTTCGTCAATGTGCCAAACGAACAAACCCTCACCTGGCATCGAATTATCGTAACCTTGCCGTTGTCTATTTTCGATAAGAAAGTACTCGCTCCCATTTTTTCCGGCGGTCCACAATCTAACTGCTCTTTTCGACGTTTTCACGTCTTCCAACTTCACGACGCCTGCGGCCGTCTGGTTTTCAACGTCGATCCAGCCTTGCGTAGATTTGCACCAAGCGCAGGGGTGGCAGGGCATGTCGCCGTCGCCACCCCAGGAACCCCCTGCCATGAGGCAGAAGCTCCCGATGCCATTCGATGAGTAGTCGGTATCATATAGGTCCGGCCACCCGAAGATGAGATGCCCGATCTCGTGAGCACAGACCCCGATGCGCGCGTCTTCAGGCACCGTCAGATAAGCAAAAATGTTCGTTCCGTCGGTCTCGTACACGGTTTCATCCGGAAGAGTCCATTTGTGCGACCAGATATCGCCGCGTGAACCAGTCTGCTCTGCGCCCCGGCCCGCATGGACCACAATGAAGGCATCGACGTAATCGTCACCATCATTATCGTATTTCTTGAAGTTGACCGTGCCGTCTGCCGCCATGAGCGCGTCACGCGCCATCTCACGCACGACTTTGTCGCGACCGGCGTTGTTGTTCGCATAATGGGCAAGCGTCTGAGGCATCAGATATGGCCCGACCACTTCACCTGAGATCTCCACCAGCCCTTTCGAGACCTCCTTGTAATACTCATTGACACTCCCATTCTTGAGCTTTCCGCTGGAGAAAAATAGATCCTCAAAATGCGCTTGCGTGGATTGCATCTTCTTTTCAGAAAACTCCACAAGAACGACTATTACGTTGAGTCTGCCGCGCAACGGCGCGCGCCTCGAAGCGAATGCTTCCGCCACATCGCGCGAAGCTCCCGGAGCCGCGTCCGCCGGAGGACGGATCACTCCGTCGTTCCGACCCGTTCGGCGACGCTCCCTCAAAGTGAGAAGGGGCGCCAGCACGCCTTCGTCGGAGGGTACGGCAGTGTCGAGCTGGGCGCGCAAGGTGGCCAAAAGGTCTGGACTTGGCGCAACAAAGCAACTTCCACGATGGTGGACAGGGACAGGGACCGGGTGCGGGAACAGGCTCAGGATCGCTTCGTCACGTGACATTTCGGCTTTCCTCCAATTTGTGTGCAGGTTATACCGGATATCATTCTTTACATGCGGGGCTCACCATGGTGCAGATGGTTGAGAATCGAGCTGTCCTAGAAGGGACTGTGACAGGCGTCGATACACACAGCGCTTTTAAAGGGCATGGCACCGTCACGATGCGAGTCGACAGAAGTCGTGACATTCACGGCTTTCCAAATTTTTTGCAAGACAGAGTAGGAGAGGAGGTTCAAGTTGCAGTTCCACGTGAGGTCTTCGATACCCTGAAAAGGCAGAGGGGTGAGAAGGTCGCTTTGCCGAGTCGCTTGGGAGGTGACAGTATCTTCGCGCTCCCAGAATCATGACGGCGGAGTGGGCGCGCTTTGGGGCCTCGTGCGAGCAGAGGCACACCTACGCGCGATCTCGTCGCGGCGCGCAACTCATATCCAGTCCTATACGGCGACGGGAACCCGTCCAGACTGACCGTGGCGGATCGGGACTACTCCGGCCGTCGGTTTCGTCAGCACGTCCGAGAGGCCGGGGCAAAGGCCCGCCATACTGTCCAAATTTAACGAGGCTCTCCCGCGGAGCCCTGACTGGATCTACGCAAACCGCAACATCGTCGAGCGCCTCTGGGCATGGCTCCGAGAGTGGCGGGCGGTTGCCACGCGCGACAATAAGACGGCCGTCAGCTTTAGCGGTGTCCGCTACTTCGCCACAGCACTTGATTACCCCGCGTAACGAGAGACGCTAAACTCATGGATAGGGCATGCGGATTGCACGCGGGGCTCCTTCCTTGGGCCCGTCGAACAGCACCAGAACACGAAGGCCGTCTTCGTTACGGTCGAGCGGTAGGAGGGCTTCCGGCTTCGTAGGTTTGCCGTTCTTGTCGATGTATTTTGGAAGGTCCTTTAATAACCGCTTCTTGTCGCTGCCGTCCCACAAGAACACAGAATAGGTTCCTTCCTGATCGCCGCCTGGGCCAGCAAGCACCAAGAAGCCGTTCTCAAAGGCGACGAGATCCCGGACGCCACGGCCGGACCCCAGATCCAACGGAAGTAGTTTAACCTCAGCATCACTGTTTCCGAAAACCGAGGCGAGTGCCACCGAGAAGATCGGCTTCTGCTGGCCGCTAAGCACCGGCCCTCGAAGGCCCAGGTAGAGCCGACCCTGCTTAATTGCGAGGCCCTCCAAGGTCAGGCCGTTCTCGTCGAGTCGCTTATCCAGAAATGGGCTAAGCTCCGGATGGCTTGCGAGCGCCTTCCGCAGCTTGGCGCTCCGCGTAATCTCGGGCGCGGCCATCATCTTGCCCTCCGCATCGATGGCGGCGGGATCAAGTCGCACCCTAACGATCTGACTGCTCGCCCTGATGCTGGCCGCGATCTTCGCTGCGTCTATAACAGGGTCAAGCTCTCGATCCCGATCGCGCGGATGCCCATGCGAGCCAAGGATGTAGAAGTAGCCGTCATCATAGGCGACGGCTTCACCGTCGAATTCGAGCGGCCTGCCTTCATGCATGTCACTGATCAAGGGTACTGGATCGCCAGCCAGGATCTCGCCCTCCCTGACAATGACTATCTGCGCAGCCTGCGTTTCGTCGTCGATCAGGAGGCAGGATCGCGGCAGGCCTGCGGCGGACGAGCACGCGATGCCGCTGACGTCCTCGGCTTTCTCAGCGTCGGAGCCGAGAAGCTTCCTTTTCACCGGCCAAACGGACTCGGACTGGGCGGCGGCCAGTACGGGCGCAAGAAGCATCGAGGCTGCCGCCAGCGCGGCGACGGCCCATCCACGAGCCGCCCAGGGCCTAATGAACCTTGCTGCCCGTATCATTGTTCGCGTCCTGCCGAGATGTGGTCAGATGTTGTTTGCCGGTCGCAAGTCTCGCGCGCTTTTCGGTTCCGACCGGCCATGCTGTGCATGGCGCAGCGGGTTACTTAAGGGAAACACACAAGGCGGCTCTCGCCGGACGCGTACCAACTATGTGGGCTGAACACACCTTAATCAAAGCCAAGCATCGGAGTTACCTTCCTCACTATGGCCACGAGCCCATTCAAACCAAAAAAACTAGCGATTCGGGAATGCCTCAAATTGGCCGTCGGACGGCTCCTGTCTCACAATGCGGAGCGCTTCTTGGAGAGCGGTTCGCGTGGCGTCGTCATCGGAAACTGTTAAGCTGTCCATCCGCAGGCGAACAACGAGAGCGTCAGCCAAGCGCTTGCCGGCTTTGCTGTAAGGGGAAGAGAGCATACCGACCCATCGGGCGAGCGTGATCGGGTCGGCGAGCGGGAGCGCATCCTCCGAACCAGGTTCCCCATCCGCAGCAGCACTCCCGAGGAGGAGCAGACGGGCGAGCTTCCCGTCCAGCGTCTCGCCGGATTGTTGCGCCAGCACGAGCAGCTTCTCCGGCCCGATCTCGCTTTTGGCGAGGACGATGGCATCCCTGACCCTGAAGTCGGTCAAGAGGTGCGCGACGCCCCGCTCCTCCGCAGTTTGCGGGAGCCGGGCCGCGACGGCCGTGGGCAATGATACGACCGTCTTCTCCTGCGGTGACGGATCGTACTCCGCGCGCAGCACATAAGGGCCCGGGCTCGGAAAGGTCGCTCCCGCCTCCGACCACAGCAGGTTCATAGTCCCTTCTATGTGCCACCCCGGAGGCACCGTGACGCGACGGAGCGCGGTGTCCGCCTGCCAGCCCTTCAATACCCGCGTTGCACCGTCCGGACCGAGGATCGAGAGACGAACATCGCCTTCCATCAAATTCAGCCGGTACGAGATGGTGACTGGGGCCGGCCCGCGATTCGTCACCACGACCGTCGCCGGGACGGAGAGCCCGACGACGACGGGAAGTAGGACATGAAGGGCTACATCGAGATCCAAGGTTTCGTCCTCTGTCCCGGGCGGAGACGGCGCTCCGGCGTACTCGCGACGTGGACAGCCAACCGCGTGGTCGGCGCCCCGTGCATCAACTACGCCGATCCACCGGACACGTCATGTGCGTTTGGCAAGGGTCCGCCGGCAGCTCGCCAAGAGGTTGAGGGCTTCGTCGGCTGCCGCGGCGTCCCGTGCGGCGGCTCTCGCTGTCGCCGCATCTGAGAGGTCGCCTTCCGTCGCCCGCTCGGCGCCGCTGCGCTTCCGTCCCGTTCGAGCACGCGCCCGTGGAGCATCTCCCGCCGGAACGGCGCCCTCCGCAGGGCCGTCACTCCCGGCCACTTGGCGCAGGTGATCGGCCACGAGGTCGAGGACCGGCGCATTTGCCTCCGTCGGCGCCGCAACGGCGCTGGCGAGAAGAACCAGTGCACGGGGATCGTTCCTGGCGGCGCCGTCCGCCGCTTCGTGGACATGCACCAATGCGCCCTTGTTGTCCGCCCGACGCAAGGTGTTCCCCGAATAGATGTCGCGGAGGTCGCGGCTATGTGCGTTCGCGAGGACGAGCGCGGCCGCGGCACCCGTTCGGCTCTCAATATGGCGAGCGGCGAGCTCCTCGAGATTCCGTTTCGCGTCTTGATCTGTTCCGTAATCTCCGAATGCAAATGCACGTCCGACGCCCAGCGTCATCGCCAAGCGCGCGATATGCTCCTCATCGGGAGAGCTCGGCGACCCGACCACAACCGTAACCGGAGCGCTGCGCAATACGGAGCCCGCTTCGTCGCCGACGCTCAATTCTGCGGAGACGAGGTACCGTCCGGTCTGACGGAAGGTGAATCCGACATTCGTGTAAAAGATCTGCCCGGTGCCAGTGACCGACTCGCCCGGCGCAAGGATCATTATCGGCCGGTCACCGCACGCGATGATGACGTCGCGCACGTCATCGATTTCGTCGGAAGGCGGCTTGACCAGCAGCCGGAGGTCTCCCTGCGACAGGTTGATGGCGGCGGTGACCGCGCGCGGTGCCGCCCCGGTATTCGTGACGATGAATTGAGCGCTGACGAACTCGCCGCGGAATACGTTTCCGGGAATCGCCAGTTCGAGTGCGAGGTCGGGAGCGTCGGGGTCGGCGCGGAGTAAGCCAAGTGCATCGATGGGCTCCGCAACACCGCTCGAAAGGCTGCCGTGCCCCCATCCGAAACGCTTCCAGCCCGGCGCGACCTGCGGATCCGGCGAGTGGATCAGTGACGTGCGGTTATGATCGTCAAACGCGAACGTGATGTTGCCCGGATAGGGATTCTGCGGCGTCGCGAACCCCATCACGTCCCCCGTCTGGTTCATGATCGTCGTGCCGATCGGGACGTTGTGAACATCGTGCTTGGGGTGAAACAGATTGAACGCATGTCCCGCCTCATGCACGAGGGTCCGCAAGAAGGCATCGGGCACTTCGCCCAATTTCTTGTTCCGGGCGCTCGGCGCGATCGTCGAATCATTGCCAAGCATGGGATCGAAGAAGCCGGCGGTACCCTCGCGGAAAGGCTCGATATCATCAAACATCAGCCCGAAGAGGTCGCCCTGACTCGATCCGACAAGAAGCCACAAGCGCCAAGCATCCTTGACGGATGTTGGTCGGCGGTTCGCGGTCAGCGCCGTCTGTAGCTCGACCGTCGACAATTCGTCATCTTGCGGCAGATTCGTCTGATCGACGGTCACCGCGCAGTCCATTCCGGCGGTCCGGTAAATGCTGGTGAAGCTGATCGCAGCGCCAGCCGCTGTCGTTGCCGCCATTGGGAAGGGGCGATTTGTCATGACGTCGACCTCGACCGCACAGCCCCGGAAGAACGGCGAGGTCTTGGTGGCGACCGCGTCGTAGGTCTCACCGCCGATCTGCGCCATGCCGGTCAATCGCAACGTCGGCTGCGGCAGCAGCGCGTGAGTCAGAAGGTCGCCTTCCCGACACTCGAACTGCATGAAGCCGTTGTCTTTTCCGCTGTTCTGCCGATTGATAAATTCCTGTGTCGTTCGATTCCAAAGATGGCGCTCGAACTTGAAGACCAACTTGCCGGCTTTGTAGGAGATTCCGAGAGATCGAAAGTACCAGCTATATTCCTGAAACGGGAACTGCGGATACCAATTATTGCCGAACATCAACGGCGACTCGGTGATCGGCCGAAATATTTCAATCGATCCGACGCTGGGCGACGGCTTGCGAACGTAGATATCGCCAGACACACGAAGCTTCGGCGTTGCGACCTCGATCCGCATGGGGCCACGAATTTCTGTAAGGACGTGCGGGCCCGTTGGCCTGAGCTGCAGATACCACGATCCGTTGAGGTCACTGACTTTGCAGGGCATGTTCGACGGGCTCGCCAGTGTGTCCGAGGCCGGGCGGCGGACCGCACCTCCCAGATCGTGTGCAGCGAGTGCGCGCGCGAGCGCGAGCGAACCATCCTCGTCGTATTCCAAGAAATACTGGGTTTCACTGCTTTCAGTCGCGCTCTTGAACAGAGGAGGGTCTTGCCCGGAATCCCCGCTTGGGTCGTCGATCATAGGATTTCTCCGAACCGATGGACTATCCTCAGGTTCTGCCGACGGACCACCACAGGTGGCCATCGGCCCGATTCAAACATCACATTTTAAACTGCCCTAGATTTTGGATATTCAGATAGAAGGCAAATGCGCATTCGAGATCGACTTCGGTCCTTCAAGCCACTTGAGCTCATGGCCGTCTCTCGTCCGATCGATAACGGGGCCGGCGTCACCGCCGCGCCGACTGCGCACTGCCAGACCCGCGGGTGCGCCCGTACCGCTGCGGCGTCAGCCCGGCGGCTGCCCTTCGCGGTTCGGCTCGACGAGCGCATCCGCGGCGCCGTCGCCAGCCGCGGAAGAAGCCGTGAACCCGACATGCAGGTGATTATGGTGTCCTGATGCCGGCGACACCCCCGGCACGGCGGCGTCGTTGAACAGGATCGTACGAACGCCGAGCACGGGGTTGCTGCGGATGATCTCGACGAGTCGGCGCGTGCGGCCGCGCGAATACGAGGAGGCGGTGACGGTCGTCGGCTCCGCCAGCCCGTCCTTGCGCAGTGGCCTGAAGTCGACGTCGAGGCCGCGCTTGTGGTCTTTGTGCGGCGGGACGCTGCCGCCCCCGTCGACACTGATGTTTCCAACCCCGATGCGCAAGCCGGTCTCGTCGAAATAAGTATCGGCGATGGCCTTGATCGCAGCGATCGTCTGCGCGGTGCCGAACCGCTTGTGCGACGGACCATAGGTGTAGAAGCCGAGCCCGCTCGCGCCGAGATGCACGTTGATCGGCGACGCGGTCGTATCGGCCGCGTCGGCCGCGCCGTCGTCCGGCGCCTCGCACAGGTCCTCGTCGTCCGCACTGTCGGCCGCATCCGCCGCGTCAGAGAACCCGTCCGCGGGAGCTCCGCCGGCCGGCCCCTCAACCGTGAGGGATACGCCTCCGGGCAGCGTCAGCGCAATTCGGGTGATCCCGTTTGGGAAGAGCGCGCGCGCTGAGGTTGAGGTCGTCAGCACCGAGGCGATGTCGGCAAGGGTGCGTCCGAGGCCGCTCGCTCGGTCCGCGACATCCGCTCCGCCCGGCCCATCGGCGAGAATCGCGGCGGCGACGGCATCGTGGTCGATCTCGAAACTCTCGACCTCCGCCGGCGCATAAATCGGCTCTTCCGCAAAAGAGTCGGCGGCATCCGCGGCAGCGTCGGCCAGAGCCCCGTTCACCTCGGCGACGAAGGCGCTCCACTTCGACGGTGCCATGAGCCGCCGTGGACATTGCTTTGCGGGGTTCCAGTCGTTGTGTCGGCGCAGCGCGCCGATTCCAAGCCCGTATCGCCGCAGCAGATGGGCGGCGAGGGCGGCAGCCTTGGAGTTCGCCCTAGCCTCGTCGCTGTCGGGATTCATACAGATCTCGATCGCCAGGCTTGAACCGTTGGCCGTCGTACCCGCATGGAAAGCGACCTCGTCCAACGGCAGGTGCTGGATCGCGTAGCTGTCGTCGACAGAGAAGTGCCACGAGACGGGATGTTTTTTCCCGTTGAGCATGTAATAACCGGTGTTTCGCACAAATCGTGAATGCGCCTTCGCACCGGCCCCGGGACTAGTATTGTCCGTATTATGGATAGTAATCGTTGTCGGCGTCATCTTATTGCCAGGGCGATTAATCCTATCTTTAGCAATAAGTTCCTCGACAACCCCTATGCTCAGTGTTCCTGCCGGCATGCTTCACTCCACCGGTAATGAGTGCGGCCGATTCGGTAGACTGCTTACAGCGATTCGCATACTAATGTCACAAGGCAAGCTATTCGGCTAGCGTAACTTCACTCGCGTACCGTCGAAAAATCGCGGCATGAAATCTATTCAGACATTGGCGATGGGCCGACGCCGTCGATGTCGGATCGGGTCGCTATGGGCGCACGGCATCGCGAATTGCGCTTACTACTTATTTCGCGATAGTATATGTCTGGTATAGCTGTCGTCCGCAGCAAAGAGGCGCATCAATTTAGCATAGACCGTGGAACAGATAGTCGGTGATCGCGGCTTACACCTAGTCATCTCGTGACGTTATCAAGACCATGGATCGCCTGCAGCGTGCCGCCGCGGTGACAAGACAGGCTGTAGACGGTCAAGTTCCAAGAGGCTCCGTCGCGATCGGGTGAATTCGGTGAAGAACCCCCAAACGACTCCAGGCAACCATCTCTTCGTGAGACGTTTGCAGTGGTCCGGCTGCCTTAAGAGAGATCGCGTGCAGCTTAGGGGAGGGTCAGGGTAATAAATTAAAAAGTTTATCTAACAGACTGGGCTTCAATCTGACGCAACTTGCTTCTTATCGAAATCTCACAAAGGAGAAAGTTATGTCTAATTACTCCATATTCATTCTCAAATCTCCTGGTATCATGCATGAAGTTATTAAAGACTTCGATTTAACGGCGATCCAAGCTGCCGCCATGCTTGGCAATATCGGCCACGAGTGTGCCGGGTTCCTGCGGATGCAGGAGCAGAACCCGCGCGGCGGTCGAGGCGGCTACGGTTGGTGTCAGTGGACCGCTTCGCGTCGTTTGGATTTCGAAGCGTGGTGCCGGCGGATGGGGTTGCCGGTCAGCTCGGACGAGGCGAACTACGGCTTCCTTAAGTACGAGTTAACTTCCACATCGGAGAGGCGGGCGATCCCACTTCTCAAACAGACGACGAGGTTGACAGCCGCCGTCAGAACCTTCGAACGAACATACCTACGCGCTGCCGCTGACGCGAAGCACTACCCGAGTCGGGAGCAGTACGCCCAGATCGCGCACGACGCGTTCCGCGCGGCCAACGTAGTCGATGGCGCCGAGACAGGCGCGTTTGTTTCCGAGTTGCTCGCGGATGCGCTCGCGGCTGACGAGGCCGAGGCGATGTTGACCGGGGAGCCGGAGATGGCGGGCGACACCGCAGATGCTGCTGATGACGGGCCCGCGCAGGCGCCAACGGATGCTGCGTCGGTAGAGTTACTGTACCGCTTCACGGGGGTGCGCGATCGGCCTGTGACGAACCGGCTTGCAACGCTGCTGAAATCGGCTGCCGCCCGCGCCGGGATCGATCGCATTGTCATCTACTCAGGCGGCCAGCCCGGAACGACCGGACAATCGACAGGCAGCCCGAGGCACAACGGCGGCAACGCGGCCGACCTGCACCTCTTTGTCAGAGGCCGCATGCAGCGCTTCAGCAACGACAGCGCGCCGCAGACCATCACGCACTTCGTTACGGAAGCCACAAGGCTCGGTGCTACCGGGATTGGAGCCGCCACGGACTACATGGGTCCGACATCGTTGCACGTCGGGTACGGCATGCCACAGACGGTTTGGGGTCGGAACGGGCGGCGCGTTAACGCACCCACTTGGCTCGTTCAGGCCTTCAATGCAGGGCTGGGTGGGGGCGGCGCTGATGCCGATGCCGGAACGATCGCGCAGACTTACATCGTGGTTGCGCGAAGAGGCGCTCCGCTGAGAGCAGGGCCGGGCTCAGAGTACAACACAATCGAAACCATTCATCCCGACACGTGGGTCTCACTTCTCGCAATTGATGGGCCCAACAAAGACTGGGCACGGGTCGACTTGGTCGGCGATGGCTATGTCGACGGCCACCTGCACATCTCCGCCCTGTCTCTAGCTAGGGACGCCCTTGCCGCGGACCATGCGGAGAACGTCGACGGAGACGTTCCGCCAGAAGCCGAGGAGCAATAGCCGGGACAAGCTGGGGCTACCAATCCGGCCGGGCGCACCCACCGGCCCGATCCTAGCCGGCGTCAACGACAGCCGGAAGATGCCGCTGGCGCCTTCTTCGAGCAAGAGCGAGCCCCGTGATCGCGTCCGCTCACGGGGTTTTCCAGCAGCGATCGGGGACGCGCTCGCGCAAGACGGATTAAGCCACGCTTCCAGCTCTTGGCGCGGGACACTACGGCGCGTTACGGCCTCGCGGCCGACGGGCTCGCGATTGGCGATCTGGTGTCAGAGCGCAACCTTATCGGCTTGGCCTTCGTGCTGCCGCCATGACGGCCTTGCATTCCGATCGGGACTGACCTGACCGGTCTTTTGGACCGAGCCGAGTGGGAGGCTACTGCATGGTAGCGGCTATGGGTAGCCGGAAGGCCAGATCTGGGAAGCTGACAGGCGCGGGTGGCCGATAGCCAAGCGACGAATGCGGTCGAACGCGGTTGTAGGTGGATTGCCATAGACCAATCACGATCTGCGCCTCCTTCAGCGAGTAGAAGATCTCTTGGCGTAGGCACTCGTCGCGCAGCTTGCCGTTGAAGCTATCACAGTACCCGTTCTCCCACGGCGATCCCGGTGCGATGTACTGGATCTGCGAGCCAACTTTGGCGACCCATTTGCGCAGCGCCTTCGAGATCATCTCAGGACCATTATCGCAGCGGATGTGCTCCGGGATGCCGTGCAGGCACATGGCGTCGGCCAGCGCCTCGATCACGCCGACGCTGTTGATGCGCCGCGCCACCTTCAGCGCCAGGCACGCCCGGCTGTGCTCGTCGATCAGCGTCAGGATGCGCAAGGTTCGGCCGTCGTGGGTCTGCGCCTGCACGAAGTCGAAGCTCCACACATGGTTGCGGTAGAGCGGACGCAGCCGCACGCACGAGCCGTCGTTGAGCCAGAGCCGGCTGCGCGGCCGGTGTCTTTGCGGGACCTTCAGCCCCTCGCGACGCCAGATGCGCTGAACCCGGTCCTTGCCCACCTGCCACCCTGCTGCCTGCAGCAGCGCGGTGACGCGGCGATAGCCATAGCGCCCGTACTCGGACGCAAGGGCGATGATGGCCTGGGTCAACTCATCCTCGTCCGCGAGCACGGTGGGCACGTAGCGTTGCGTGCCGCGGTGCTGACCGACGATCCGGCAGGCGTGACGTTCCGAGAGGCCGTCCCGATCGGGCACCGCGACGGTAGCGCTGAAGAGCTCGGTCCTGCGGAGAATACAGCGGCGACACTTCTCCCGCACCGCGAGGCCGTCATGTCACCGCTCATCCGCAACGCCGTCCAGTGGCTGCTCGCCGCAGTCCTCGTCCTCGGCTTCGCCTGGGCGACCGGCACCAAGGTGTTCGCCCCGCGCCCCTGGGCCGGGTCCACCCCGCCCGACGTCGTGCTCGACAGCCCCGTCGTGGTGCCCCCGAACTACACCAACTTCGGCTTCACGCCGCGCGAGCTGCTTGCGCTGCTGGCCAAGCGCGGCTTCACCGTCCGCTGGGAACGACAGGGGAGCGAGCGCTTCGTCCTGCGCGTCGGCGGCGAGAACCAGCTGACCGTGCGGCCTCTCGACCTCGCCCTGCAACTGCGCCCGGTGGCGGGTCCGGAGGCGGTCGTCTCGCAGGTGGTCGGCTTCACCGGCCCGGCGGTGATCGTGGAAGGTATCAGCCAGGATGGAGAGGCTGCACACGGGGCAGAGACCACGAATCTGATCGAGAGCTTCCAGACGGCGCTGGTGCAGGAGCCCGGCACACGGCTCAATGCCTTGGTCCAAGCACACCGAGCTGCAGCGGCCGCACGGGCGGCGGAGCGACGCCAAGCCCCGACTAGCACCGACCGTCCGGTGATGCTGACGCCGAGCGTGCCCCCGTTGACGCCAGAGGCCGCGCGGTGAGAGGCCGGAGCAGAGCGTATCCGGGGATCGACGGCATGGATTGGTTCGAACAGATCACAGGCTTCCGCGAGACGTCTCACCAGGAAACGCAGGAGCGGCTGGTGGTGGAGGACGGCCGCCTCGTCCGTGTAGGGGCAGGCCACAGCTACGCCGTCGGCACACTTAGCCTGCCGTCCTTGGCCGAGCTGCGCGCCTCCGCGGCTGCTGTCGCGCGTCCGGGCCGGCTGCGGCTGTCGATTGCCGAGGGCGACGTCCGCAAGATGCACCGGGCTCCGGAGAATCGCGGCGCGCTGTTCCAGGTGGCCTCGCAGTTCAACCTGCTCGAGATGCCAGGCTTCGACGTCACGCCCGAGGATGGTGTGACCGGCTACGCCCACGACCTAACCCAGGGACCAGCCTGCGCCATGGCGGCGGGCGCGGCCACGATCTACCGGAACTACCTTGTGCCGGTGGGGGACGGTATCGGCCAGACCGCCTACCGGCAGCTCGACGCCCTGGCCGACCTCGGCTCTGCTTTGGCCGAGCGCCTCGGCACCGAGGTCGAAGCGCTCTGGACTATGCGCAACGGCTACGCTCTGCCTACGCGAGACGGACTGGCGCGGATCGGCGCGTATCTAAAGGCAGCGGACGCGGCTGAGCTGGACGCGCTACGCAGCCTGCTGCGGGTCGGCCTGCACGCCGATGTCGAGGTGACGGATGGGTCAGCGCCCGGTCCGCTGGTGAGCCAGGTTTTTGCATCGGCCCTGCCGGTGGCCTACGGCCGCCACCCGGGTCCGGCCTGGGCGCCTTTCGCACGGCTAGTGCTGGAGGCAGCCTACGAGGCGACGCTGCTCGCCGGAGTGCTAAATGCGGCCAGCGGATCCTCGAACCGGGCGCTGCTGACTCGGCTGGGTGGCGGCGCCTTCGGCAACGATGACGCCTGGATTCACGAGGCCATGCTGCGCGCGCTGTGGCTCGCGGCCGAGCGCGAGCTGAATGTCGTCATCGTCAGCTACAGGTCACCCTCGCAGGAATTGCGCGACCTCGTGCAGGCATCCGGCTTCGCGGCCGTTGAGTGACCGCAGCATCGACGCCGGCGTCCGTCGAGTGAATTTCATGCCTGGTATCGGGGTTGAGTTATTGAGCGTCGTCGCGTGCCCAGAGTAACTCGCGCGCGCGGGAACGCTCAGGGACGCTCCGGCGCGCCCGCGATGCGATTGAGGCGGGCCAAATGGGTCTGTCGCGCCTGCGCCCGTAGGACGCCAGTTTTGGCCACTGGAACCTCCTTTGTGTGATCAACATCCAAAAGGGACCCACCCGCTTCGTTTTGGATCAAAAACGTTAGCACGTCGATCGGCATTAAATCGCAGTCTGGATTACAGCCAGGGCCATACCGCTCCACCAGATGCGCCTGAGATGAATGGCGACATCTGCCAGAACGCAATACGGGTTTTCGCAGTTACTCACCAGAAGTGTTGGATTAGACCCCTATGGACAATTACCCAGAAGAATTCACTCCGGAGCTTGAAGAGAGCGGTGCCGTTAAGACGCCATTCGATGAATGGTGGGCACGTGTGGCAGGTAATTTTCCAACCGTACCTGAGAATGTCGCGAGGTATTGGCTACACGAGCATTGGAGCCACTCGCCATACGCTTTTCTACAATCGAAAAATTACACGTTTCGTTTGGTCGATTTGCCGACCGATAACCTGTGGCAGATACATTCACGTTGGGACGATTTCAGCTTCGACAATAGAGGCTGCCTAGATCACGGGCAGCATCTCATCCATCAGCATCGGACAAGGCCGCCGGAAGTTTACTTTCACAAAACTGCCGCTTACATGGTGGAAAATCGCGATTTTCCGGCGCCAATTATTGTGCTCGACAATCGTGATGGCCACCTTAAGGCAGGCCAGGGGGTTGTGCCCACTTACGAAGCGCTGCCTCCGTCTTACATACTGATCGAAGGGCACCGGCGTTTTAACATGGCCTTGTGCCTTCAACGCGAGGACAGTCTTAATCCC
>Ga0255028_100144_pt1 | contig 17909 bp, 15 predicted proteins | sample DRGLUT_MetaT_FD_178168 | JGI IMG/M metagenome (GOLD analysis project Ga0255028, IMG submission 178168) | Metatranscriptome of freshwater microbial communities from Pennsylvania, United States - DR:GLUT (Metagenome Metatranscriptome) | ecosystem: Environmental > Aquatic > Freshwater > Creek...
CGGCTACCCGGTCGAGGACCACCTCGTGCACATCCACTATTACCGCCCGCGCGGCGACGACAAGGAGGCCTGGGACAACATCGACGTCACCGGCTTCATGGGCCAGCGGATGCAGATCAAGGTGAACTTCCTCTGTAAGGACTCCATCCTGGCCGCTCCGCTGGTCATCGAGATCGCCCGCGTCCTCGACCTCGCGAACAAGCGCGGCGACGGCGGCGTGCAGGAGCAGCTCTCGACCTTCTTCAAGGCCCCGATGGTCAAGAACGGCCACGGGCCGGAGCACGCCTTTGGCAAGCAGGAGAAGATGCTCCACGACTGGCTGGGCGTGCACTGAGGCATCCCGCATCGACGGGCACGGTATGAACTCGGTACGGCCGCATCGTCGATGACGGGCCGGAACCGGCCCCCTCTCGCCTGCGGGAGCGGGTTGGGGGGACGAGAGCGCTCGGGATCGGGCGCGCCATTGACGTACGGTCACGGCGCGCCCATCCGGACAGATCTGATCCCTCACCCTGTCCCTCTCTCGTACGGGGGAGGGAACCCGCGTCCCGCTGGACGAGGGCTGAGTCCGTCCGAGGCGCCTGTGAGGGCGTCAGAGCCTCATCCGGTCGAAAGAGACGATGCCGAGCGAGAATCCCCCGTCCCAATCCGGAGCTTCCGCGCCCGAGGCTTTGCGCGACCTCCTGATTGAGATGAACGATCTCAAGCGCGTCCGCTCGGCCGGCCGCCAGGGGTCGATCGCCGAGCGGCTGTTCGCGCAGGGCTGGGGGCTGCTGACCGGCGGCGCCGCGCCCGACGACGTCGCCCTCGACATCACCGCCACCACGCTCGCTGCAACGCGCCTCTGCGACCTCGACGCGGCCTTCCTCATTGCGGCGGGACTCTCGGACGAGGCCGCCTCGGCGGTGCTGGTGGCGGGCTTCGACGCCGTGACCCTAGACCTCGATCGGGAACTCCGCGCTCGCCTGCGCGCCCGGCTCGCGCCGCGTCCGGCGGGCCAGCCCGGGCCGCTGCCGGGCTTCGTCGGGGCCCTGGCGCAGCAGCCGCGGGCGGGCGTCACCTGTCCCGGCCGCGCCCGCATCCTGCTCGAGCCGCCGGAGAACCACGCCGAGCATTGCCTGATCGTGGCGGTCTACGGTGTCTGCCTCAGCCCGTTCTACCGGGCCGATCCCGGCACCGTGTTCCTGGCCGCGATGGCCCACCACTTCCACAACGCCGCGATGCCGGATGCCGGCTTCACCGGCGAGATGCTGCTCGGCGACCATCTCGGCCCGATCATGGCCACCACCACCGCCTGGGCGCTCTCCGAACTCGCCGAGCCCCTGCGGGGTCAGGTCGAGCGCGCCCGCGCGGTCCTGCCGGACGACGCCACCGCGGAGGGGCGCGCCTTCCACGCGGCGGATTGCATCGACCGGGTCCTGCAGATCGCCCAGCACCTGCGCGGGGCCTCGACCACGATGGGGATGGTGCTCGACGAGTGGGAGCTGGTCCATGCCGGCCCGGTGAAGGGCTTCCACGACCGTGTCCTCGCCGACATGCGCATCCCTTGATCGCCGGATCCATCCGCCCATCTGCCCGGGCGGTGCCGAGAGCCATGATCCCGTTCGAACTCACATCGCCGGATACCGGCAACCCGCTGAAGGCCGACGGCCCGCACGCCCTGCGCGACGCGGAGACCGGCGCGCGATGGCCTGTGATCGACGGCATCCCGTATCTGCGGATCAACCGCGAGGCGCTGATCGAGCGGGTGCTCGCCCATCTCGACGCCGGCGAGCCCGACGAGGCGCTGGCCGCCCTTCTGGTCGATCAGGATGATTGGTGGAACGGCCCGCCCGCCGATGCCGCCGGGATCATCCGGCTCATCAAGACGCGCCGTGAGGCGACCCTGCGCGACGCGGTCGAGCTCCTCGGCTGGGGCCGCGTCGGCGACTATTTCCTGCACCGCTGGAGCGACCCGACCTTTCTGGCCGGCCTGTCGCTGCTGGAGGCGCACTGGAACGAGCCGATCTGCGTCTTCGAGTTCGCCTGCGGGATCGGTCACTACTTGCGCGAGCTGCAGCGGCGCGGTTGCAAGGTCGCCGGCGCCGACGTCGTCTTCGCCAAGCTCTGGGTCGCGCGCCACTGGGTCGTGGCCGAGAAGGCGCAGCTCGTCTGCTTCGACGCTGGCTCAGCCCATTGGCCGATTCCGGGCGCACCGGTCGATCTGGTCGTCTGCAACGACGCCTTCTACTTCCTCGACGACAAGGCGGCACTTCTCGACTGTCTGCGCCAGAACGCGGGCGATGACGGCTGGCTGGCGCTGAGCCACATCCACAACCGCGACTGCCCGGGCTTCTCGGCCGGCCGGGCGGTGTCCGCCGAGGACATCGCCGAGCTGTTTCCGGATGCCCTGGTCTACGACGACGCGGAGCTGACCCGGGCGCTTGTCGAGGTCCGGGCGCCGGCGCCGCAGGAGCCCACCGCCTTGCAGCGCTGCGAGGCGTTCTCGGTGGTGTGCGGTCCCGGCATGCGCCCGGCGCCGCGCGCTCTGGTCGATGGCCTGACCCTGCCGAAGCCCGGGACGGTCCTGCGGCTCAACCCGCTCTATGCGCCGGTGGACGCAGAGGGGGGAGGGACGGGTGCGGAGCCTGCAGCCCGCTACGTCATCCGCTGGCCTTCGGAGCGCTACGAGGCGGAATACGCCCCCCGCGCCACCTATCCGCTGCGCTCGCCTGGCCCAGAAACCCTGACCTTCGCGGAAAGCCTCGACGCGGCGGAGATCCAGCGCGTCCGCGTGCGCGAATTCGTCGACCTGCCGGAGCGGTGGTGATGGATGTCGTCGGCTGGGGCATCGTCGGTTACGGCTGGGTCGCCCGTGACTATATGGAGCCGGGCATCCGTGCCGCCGGGCACCGGCTGATTGCAGTCTGCGATCCCAATCCGGAGAGCCGCGCGGCCGCCGAGCGGGCCGGCGCCGGCGGGCACGCCGATCTCGCCGGCCTGATCGCCGAGCCCGAGGTCGAGGCGGTCTACGTGGCGACGCCGAACCATCTCCACCGGGCCGCCGTCGAAGCGCTGGCGGCGGCCGGCAAGGCCATCCTGTGCGAGAAGCCCATGGCGGCGACGCTCAAGGACGCCGAGGCCATTACCGAGGCCGTCGAGTCGCAAAAAATCTTCTACGGGACGGCCTTCGACCAGCGGCACCATCCGGCCCACCGGGCGATCCGCGCGCAGATCGAAACCGGGCGGCTCGGCACCGTGACGGCGGTGCGGATCGTCTATGCCTGCTGGCTCGGGCGCGATTGGTCGGAGGCCGGCCAGCCGAACTGGCGGATCGACGCCGCCCAGGCCGGGGGCGGCGCCCTGATGGACCTCGCCCCGCACGGGCTCGACCTCGTGGACTTCCTGCTCGGCGAGCCGATCACCACCATCGCGGCCCTGACCCAGACCAAGGCCCAGGATTACGCGGTCGACGACGGCGCCCTGCTGATCGGGCAGACCGCGGGCGGGGCCCTGGTGAGCCTGCACGTCGCCTACAATTACCCCGACGCGTTGCCCCGCCGCCGCCTGGAGGTGGTCGGCACGAAGGGTTTGCTGATCGCCGAGAACACGATGGGCCAGACGGCCGGCGGGTCGCTGACCTTCATCGACGGCGCCAGCGGGCGCTCCGAACCGCTCGCCTTCGACGCCGACAGCTCGCCCTTCACCGCGCAGGTGCGCGCCTTCGGCTCGGCCCTGCGCCGGCCCGAGGAGCGGGCGGCGTACTCGGCGTCCCGAGACCTTCACACGATGCGGCTCGTCGCCCGCGCCTACGGGCAGGGCTAGCGACTGCAGGACAGGATGAGCAAACGTCGAGCAGCAACCGATTCAGTCCAAGCCGCACCCTCATTCTGAGGTGCCCGCGCCAGCGGGCACCTCAGAATGAGGTGGTGTGTCGGACGAAGGTGGGCAGGCGTTTCGAGGCAGACGGGAACACGACGTGAGCAACGCAGACGCCTTCCACGACCAGGACGACCGCGCCCGCCACGAGCGGATCAAGGCACCGCGCCCCTATCGCTTCGGCGCCAAGCGGTTGATCGAGGGGCTGCCCGAGACCCTGCCCGACCCGGTCAAGGCCTATCTCGACGTTCTGCCCGAGGGCCGCATCGTCGGCTTCCCGCTGGCGCCCCTCGATCGCACCGGCATCCCGGTCTGGTTCGTGGCCCTGTTCCTCGACGACCCGTACTTCGTCGGCGCGATGCCGTCGGGCATCGGCTACGGCGCTACTGACGATGAGGCGCTGATCGGTGCCGTGGCGGAGATCGCCGAGAACCTGATGCCGTCGCTCGCGGTGCTGCCGCGGGCCAAGGAGCGGGCGAGCTACGCCGACCTCGTGCGCGTCTACGGCGCGAAATCCGTCGCCGACCCCCTGACCCTGTGCCTGCCGGCCGGCTCCCCGGTCGGTCGCGACACGGTGCTGGAATGGACGCCGAGCGTCCGGCACGCCACCGGCGAGATCGTGCTGATGCCGCTCGACGTCGCCGCCACCGACTATTTCGAGCTGTCGGAGGGCTACAAACCCTTCACCAACCTGATTACCAACGGTCTCGGCGCCGGGCCCGACGTGCCCTTCGCCCTGGGCCACGGCGTGCTGGAGCTGCTCCAGCGGGACGGCAACGGCCTGCTGTTCCGAGCGCTGGACCAGGGCGTGATGCTCGACCTCGACGGCATCGGCCTGGAGAACGCCGCGATGCTGGCCGGGCTGAAGGAGCTGGGAATCCGGGCCCTGCCGAAATTCGCCACCGACCAGTTCGGGCTGACCAACCTCTACGTCGTCGGCTACGACGAGGATCCGGCGCGCACCCCGGCGCCGATCGCCCTCTCGGCCTGCGGCGAGGCCTGCGATCCGGACCGGGAGCGGGCGCTCCGCAAGGCGCTGCTGGAGTTCCAGGCGGCGCGGGTGCGCAAGACCTTCGGGCACGGCCCCCTCGACATGGCCGCCACGGTAACGCCGCCCGGCTACGTCGATGCGTTCATCCAGAAGGCGCTCCCCAGCCTGGACCTGGAGGAGAGCCGCGCCCTGCAGGCGATGCTCGAATGGATCGAGATGCCCGCGGCCGACCTGCGCGGCGTCCTCGCCGACACCGTCTACTCGCAGCGGAGCACCAAGCGGTTCTCGGAGCTGCCCTCCACCCCGGCCCCGGATGGCCATGCACGGGGCAGGATCGCCTGCGACCGGCTCATCGAGGCCGGGTTCGACGTGCTCTACGTCGATTGCACGCCGCCGGGCGGCCGGGTCGGCGTGGTCAAGGCGATCGTGCCGGGGCTCGAGGTCGAGACCATGAGCTACTACCGGATCGGCGAGCGCAACACACAAAAGCTCCTCGACCGCGATCACCCGCTGATCCGCTTCGGCACCGAGAGCGAGACCCTGCGGCCGGTGCGTCTCACGCCGGAGGCCCTGGAGCGGTTCGGCGGCCAGCCGCTGTTCGACACGGCCCTGGCGGAGACGATCGTCGGGCGGCACTATCCGCTGTACCGCGAGCCGGAATCGCATCACGCGCCGTTCCGCCTCGCCCAGCGGCAGGGGAGGGCGGCATGACGCTCCGGTTCGCCTACAATACCAACGGCGCGGCCAACCACCGCCTCGACGACGCGCTCCATCTGATCAAGGCGGCGGGCTACGACGGTGTGGCCCTCACGCTGGACATCCACCACCTCGACCCGTTCGCCGAGACCTGGGCGGCCGAAGCCGGCCGGGTGGCGAGCCTGCTGGAGAGGCTGGAGCTGACCTGCGTCATCGAGACCGGCGCCCGGTTCCTGCTCGATCCCAACGCCAAGCACGAGCCGACGCTGGTGACGGCCGATGCCGCTGGCCGCGCCCGCCGGGTCGGTTTCCTCAAGCGGGCCGTCGAGATCGGCGCGATGCTCTCCGCCGAGGCGGTCTCGTTCTGGGCCGGCGTGCCGAAGCCCGGCGTCGATCACGACGAGGCCCGTCGCTGGCTGGAAGAGGGGCTGCACGAGGTCGTGACCTTCGCCACCGAATCCGGGGTCGTGCCCTGCCTGGAGCCGGAGCCCGGCATGCTGATCGAGACGCTGGACGACTATGCGGCCCTTGATGTGCCGGGGCTGAAGCTCGCCCTCGATACCGGCCACTGCCTCGTTACGGGCGAGCGCGAGCCGGCAGCAGCGGTGCGCGAATTCGCCGACCGGATCGGCACCGTGGCGATCGAGGACATGACGCGCGGCAGCCACGTTCACCTGCCCTTCGGTGAGGGCGACATGGACGTGCCCGGCGTGCTGGAAGCGCTGGAGGAGATTGGCTTCGGCAAGCTGATCTGCGTCGAGCTGTCCCGTGAGAGCCACCGGGCCGACGTGATGATCCCGCAGGCGCTGGACTACCTGCGCGGCTGCCGGCGCCCCGGACCGGTGCTGGCCGGGAAGCAGGAGACGCGGCGGCAATGGCAGTGAGGGGGCACTCGCTTCTCTCCTCCCCAGGCGACCGCGGGCTTGCCCGGAATCGCTCAAGCTTGCGGGGAGGAGCCGGAGGTGGGGGTAGTGCAGGCTCGAGCACCGCGGGGCCTTCTGCGCCGCCCCCACCCCTGCCTTTCCCCGCGAGGGGGCGGGGAGACCATCCGATTGCGACCCCGGGCGGCGTAAGGATATGAGAATCCTCTTCCTCAGCCGCCGCTACTTCCCGGCTATTTCAGGGATGAGCGTCTACGCGCAGAACCTGCTGCACGAGCTGGTCGATGCCGGCCACGACGTGACGATGATCTCGCAATACCGTGGCGACGCCTTCGGCACCCGCGTCTACGGGGGCGGACCGCCGCCGCCGGTTCCGGGCGCGCGGGTGATCGGCCTGGAGCAGCTCGGCGAGCAGACCTCCGGCGATTTCGAGCGCGACATCGACACGATGGTGGACGCCATCTGCCGGGAACACGCGCAAAAGCCGTTCGACATCCTGCACGCGCAGTACGGCTATCCGACCGGCTGGGCGGTGCTCCTCGCCGCGCGCAAGCTCGGGGTGCCGAGCGTCGTCTCGATTCAGGGCGGCGACGGTCACTGGGTGGGATCCTGCTGCGAAACGCACCGGGTCGCCATGTGCGAGGTGCTGGCCCACGCGAACGCGCTGCTGATCGGCGGCGCCTCCTTCGTGGACGAGGTCTGCGAGCGGCTGGGATCGGATCCCGCCCGCTTCACCATCGTGCCCGGCGCGGTGGATACCGACCGGTTCGCGCAAGGCACGCCCGACGGGCTGCCCGCGCCCCATGCCGGGCCGGTGCGGCTGTTTTATCACGGCCGGGTCGACCGCCGGAAAGGCGTGCTCGACTTCATCAGCGCCTTGGCGATCTTGCGCGAGCAGGGCACGCCGTTCGCCGCCACGATCTCGGGGATCGGGCCCGACGTGGAGCCGGCCCGGGCGCTTGCCGCCGAGCTGGCCTTCTCGGAGCGGGAGATCGCCTTCACGGGCTACGCCGAGTACGGCGCCGTGCCGGATCTCTACCGCCGCGCCGACGTGTTCGTCTCGCCGACCTACGCGGAGGGGTTTTCCAACACTATCCTGGAGGCGCTGGCGGCCGGGCTCGCCACGGTGTCGTGCCACGCGGTCGGCGTCTCGGACTGCCTGCGCGACGGCGAGAACGGGCTGCTGGTCGATCCGGGCGACGTGCCCGCGCAGGCTGCCGCGCTCACCCGGATCATCACGGATGCGGACCTGCGCCGCAATCTGGCGACCGCCGGTCTGGAGGAATGCCGGCGGGTCTATTCCTGGCATGCGGTCGGGCGGCAGATCATGGACGTCTATGCCCGGGTGCTTGGCGACCGGCCGGCCACCGACTTCGCGACGGACCTGCCCGACGATCCGACCTGCCGGTTCCGCGCCGAGCCGCATCTGCTCTGAGGATCAGCCAAATTCCGGAAAGCCAACCCTCCGCCTTTGCCGAGGTGCCCGCGTGAGCGGGCCTCGAAAGTGCTCCAGCCAGTCGCGCGACTCCTGGAGCCGCCCCTCGAGGCCTCCGCTACGCTCCGGCACCTCAGGAAGAGGCGGAGGGTTGGATGTTGAATCGCCGATAGGCCCTGAACCATGTCCACCGCGCTCGCCCTCTCGCCCCATCTCGACGATGCGGCTTTCTCCTGCGGCGGCCTCCTGGCGAGCCTGGGGCAGGCTGGCTGGCGCGTGGTGATGGCGACCCTGTTCACCGGCAGCGTCGCCGATCCGCGGGGCTTCGCGCTGGCCTGCCAGCTCGACAAGGGTTTGGCGCCGGAGATCGACTACATGTCCCTGCGCCGGGACGAGGATGTCCGCGCCGCCGCCGCGCTCGGCATCGCGCCGCCCGTGCACCTGCCGTTCCCGGAGGCGCCCCACCGGGGCTATGGCTCTGCGCCGGAGCTCTTCTCCGACACCCGGGCCGACGACGGCGTCGCGACCGCGCTCGCCCCGGCGCTCGCGGGTCTGATCGCCGCGGAGAGTCCCGATCTCATCCTCGCCCCGCAGGCGATCGGCGGCCATGTCGATCACGTGCAGGCGGTCCGGGCGCTCCGCAGCCTCGCCGTCCCGACGCCGGTCCTGTGGTGGCGCGACTTCCCCTACACGGTGCGGGAGGCCATGCCGAAGGCGCCCCTCGCCGGCCTGTTCGCCGCCCTCGCCGAACCGAGGATACGCCTCAGTGCGGACGCGCAGGCCCGGAAGCGCGCGGCCTGCGCGGCCTATGCCAGCCAGATCGGCTTCCAGTTCGGCGGCGAGGCCGGACTGAACGCGCGGCTGGCCCGCGAGGCGGGGTTCGAGCGCTTCCGCCTCTCGGGCCGGCTCGATGCGGCGATCCCGGGTCTCGATGAGGGCTGAGCCGCAGGCGCCGAAAGCGCTGGCCGATCCCGACGCCCTCGCGGCGCGCCGCGCCCTGATCGGGGCGCCGCACATCGCGCCGATCCGGGCGCTCGCGGACCGGATCGCGGCGGAACGCGGTGCGCCGGTCCCCGTACCGGATCCCTTGGATGGCGGCGTCGGCGCGCGGATGCTCCTCCTTCTCGAGACGCCCGGCCCGGCCGTGCTGCGCACCGGCTTCGTCACCCGCGACAGCGCGAACGGCACCGCCGCCAACCTGTTCCGCTTCCTCGCCGAGGCTGGCATCGCCCGGGCCGACACGCTGATCTGGAACGTCGTGCCCTGGCTGATCCACGAAGCGGGCGCTCTCAACCGCGCCCCCCGCCGGGCCGAGGTCGCGGCGGCCGGACCGTATCTGGCCCCGCTCCTCGACCTGCTGCCGCGCCTCGCCGTGGCGGTTCTGGCCGGCCGCTTCGCCGGCGAGGCGGCGCCGGCCCTCGCGGCCCATCGCCCGGCTCTGCCGGTGATCCGGGTGCCGCACCCGAGCCCGACCAATCTCTGCACCGCGCCGGACGTCCCGGCTCGGATCCGGCGCGGCCTCGCAGAGGCCGCCGCAATCCTCGATCGGCCGGCCAGTTGAGGATAGAACGCCTGTCCGGGCTGTCCCTTCCCTGGCCTTGCGCGCCCGTTCGGCCTACATGCGGGGCAACGGGCCGCGGTCCGGGAGACTCCGGCACGGGCAGATGTCCTGCGGCCGGGCCGCGCAGCCGGAAGGGCGGACGCCGAACGGCATGAATTTTCAGGGACAGCACCGGAGCGCGGCCGAGAACGCCGAGCCGGTCCAGCACGACCCCGCGGCCGCACCGCGGAAAAGCCGGCGCAGCCGCTATGCCTGGATCGGCACGGCCGCCAGCATCGTGCTTTTCGCGGTCTCCCTCGGCGTGCTGTGGAAGCTCGTCCAGAGCGTGAGCTGGGCCGAGGTCCAGACGGCCATCAAGGCGGCGACGTTCGAGCAGCTCGGCCTGGCCTTTCTGTTCGTCGGCATCAGCTACCTGTTCCTCACCGGCTATGACGCGCTGGCCCTGCGCCAGCTCCGGATCAAGGTGCCCTACCGAATCACCGCGCTCGCCTCGTTCACGAGCTACGCGGTGAGCTTCACCCTCGGCTTTCCCCTGCTGACCGCCGGCACCATCCGCTACTGGATCTACGCCCGGCAGGGCCTGTCCACCGCCAAGATCGCGGCGCTCACGGTGATCGCCGGATTCACCTTCTGGCTGGGCATGGGTGTTGTGCTGGGCCTGAGCCTGATCATCGAGGCGGGCCAGCTCGCCGGGCTCGCCTTCACGTCGATCCGGATCAACCAGAGCGTGGGGCTCGCGGCGCTCGCCCTGGTGCTCGGCTACCTCGCCTGGGTCTCGGCCAAGAAGCGCAGCATCACGGTCAAGCACTGGCGCCTGGAACTGCCCGGCGCCTCGGTCTCCATCGGCCAGATGATCGTCGGGATCGGCGACGTCTGCGCGGCGGCGGCCGTGCTCTACGTCCTGCTGCCGCAGGAGACGACGCTGGGCTTCACCACCTTCCTGGCGATCTACGTCCTTGCCGCGATGCTGGGCATCGCGTCGAACGCGCCCGGCGGCATCGGTGTGTTCGAGGCCACCGTGCTGCTCGCCCTGTCGAGCCTGCCGCGCAACGAGGTGCTGACCTCGCTGCTCCTGTTCCGGGGCTGCTACTACGTGGTTCCGTTCGTGATCGCCCTGGCGATGCTCGGCCTGTACGAGATCGTCAAGCGCGCGGGCGGCGCGCGGGACCCCGGACCGCCGGAGGGCACCGCCGGCCCGTCCGGCCGGGCGTGGCACGACGAGTCCGGGCCCCGCTGACCGGATCGGCCGGCCCGCCATGCCCGATCGCCCGCTGCCCGATCGCCCGCTGCCGGAGCATCTGCGCGGTTCCCCGGCCTGGACAGGCGCGGCGATCGCGGCCGGGCTATTCGGGCTCGCGGACGCCCTGGCCGGGCACCTTGACCTGCCTCTGATCCTCGCGGGCCTCGGCGCGGTCTGCGTCGGCGGCTGGCTGGCCGGCCGCGACCGGGCCCAGTCACCGCCGCGACCCGCCGCGGCCGCGCCGCGCAGCGCGGTCGCCGAGGCGCTGCTCGCCCACGTGCCGGACCCGGTGATCCTCGTGGACCGCCGCACCCTGGTGGTGGAGGCAAACCCCGCCGCCCGCGCGCTCCTGCCGGCCCTGCACCAGGCCCGGCCGCTGTCTTTCGCCCTGCGCGACCCGGAGGTCCTCGATGGCGTGGAGGCGGTGCTGAGTTCCGGCATGCCCCGCCGCATCGCCTTCTCGACCCGGATTCCCCTGGAGCGGACCTTCGAGGTTCAGATCGGCGCCTTGCCGATGCCCGACGGGTCGGGCGTCAGTGCCGTGCTGTTCCTGCGCGATCTGACCTCGGCCCGCCGGCTGGAGGCGATGCGGGTCGATTTCGTCGCCAATGCCAGCCACGAACTGCGCACGCCGCTCGCGACCCTGATCGGCTTCATCGAGACCCTGCAGGGGCCGGCCCGCGACGACGCGCAGGCGCGCGCGCGCTTCCTGGAGATCATGCGCGTCCAGGCCCTGCGCATGACGCGGCTGATCGACGACCTGCTCTCGCTGTCGCGGATCGAGCTGCGCGAGCACGTGGCGCCGACCACGGTGGTCGATCTCGGGGCCCTCGCGCGGCAGATGGTCGACGCCCAGGGGCCGCCCGCCGAGGCCCGCGGCGCGTCGATCCGGTTCGAGGACGGGGCCGGTCCCTACCCAGTGCCCGGCGATGCCGACGAACTCGCCCGCGTGATTGAGAACCTGATCGAGAACGCGGTGAAATACGGCGGCGGTCAAGTCAGCGTCGGGCTGGCCCGGGAGGAGGATGCCCGGCTCGGCCGCCGCATCATCCTGTCGGTCGCCGATGACGGGCCGGGCATCCCGCCCGAGCACATTCCCCGCCTGACCGAGCGCTTCTACCGCGTCGATGTCGCGTCGAGCCGGGCGCGGGGCGGCACGGGGCTCGGGCTCGCCATCGTCAAGCACAGCCTCAACCGCCATCGCGGCCGTCTGGCCATCGAGAGCGCCATGGGGCAGGGGACGATCGTGCGGGTCAGCCTGCCGGAATACGGTGCCGCCGCGCCGCTCCAGCCGGCGGCCGATCAGGCATAGGCGCCGATCCCCAGCTTCGCCTCGACGCGCCCGATCCAGCCGCGGACCGCCGGATAGGGTCCGAGATCGAAGCCGCCCTCATGCGCCATGCGGGTGTAGGCGACGAGCGCCACGTCGGCGAGCGTCAGGGCGTCGCCCGCCATGAAGGCGGAGCGCGCGAGCGTCCCGTCCATCAGCCGCAACGCGTCCGCGCCGCGTTCGGCGAGTTTCGGATCCAGATCCTCCGGTCTGCGCTTGAGATAGCGGAGCTGGTAGCGCCGGACCGCGATGTAGGGCTCGTGGCTGTACTGCTCCCAGAACATCCATTGCAGCATGCGGGCGCGGTCGAGCGGCGCCTCCGGGATAAGCGGGGAGCCCTCCGCGAGGTAAACGATGATCGCGTTCGATTCCGACAGCACCGCGCCGTCGGGGAGGACCACGACCGGCACGCGCCCGGCCGGGTTCAGCGCCAGGAACTCGGGCGTGCGCGTCCCGCCGCCCGGCACGTCGACATCGCGCCACGTCGCGGGAATGCCGAGATGGGCGGCGACCCATTTGACCTTGAGGCAATTCCCGGATCCCGGATCGCCGTAGATCGTGAGCGGCTCGGTCATCCCTGTCCTCCGCAAGGTTGGTGAGGGACCCTGGCTGGCCACGTCCGATTCGACAACCGTCGCCTCGGAGTGGTCGCTGCGCACCGCCCAACCGCCCGCGATGCCCCTTGACCTTCCCATGATGGGAACCCCCATCTCACCGGGACTGAAAGCTTCGAACGGAACCGCCGCCATGTCGGACCCCGTCACCCTGACCCTCCCCGTCGCGGGCATGTCCTGTGCCTCCTGCGTCGGCCGCGTCGAGCGCGTCCTCGCGGCATTGCCCGGCGCCCGCGACGTGGCGGTGAACCTCGCCACCAACCGCGCCAGCCTCGTCCTGGGGGGCGGCGCGCGACCATCCGATGCCGCGGCGGCGCTGGCGGATGCCGGGTATCCCGTTCCCGAGACGCAGAGCCTGCTGGCGTTGGAGGGCCTGTCCTGCGCGAGCTGTGTCGGCCGCGTCGAGCGGGCGCTCGCCGCCGTGCCGGGCGTGACCGGCGCCAGCGTCAACCTTGCCGCCGGGCGCGCCGTGGTGCGCCATCCCGAGGGCGTCGTGGCGGTTGCCGATCTGGTGGCGGCCGTGGAGGCGGCGGGCTACGCGGCGCGATCCGTCGATGCGGCGCAGCCGATCGACCCGGCGGCCCGGCATGACGCCGAGGGCCGAGCCCTGCGCCGCGACCTGATCGCCGCGGCGCTCCTCTCCGCACCCGTGGTGATCCTCGACATGGGCGGCCACGTTCTGCCCGACCTGCATGGCGGCGTGGTCACGGCCCTGGTCCAAGCCGTCCTGACAACCCTGGTCCTCGCCGGGCCCGGCCGGCGGTTCTTCCGCAAGGGGATCCCGGGGCTGCTGCGCGGCCACCCCGACATGAACGCCCTCGTCGCCCTCGGGGCCGGCGCCGCCTACCTCTACTCGCTGGTCTCGACGCTGGCGCCCGGCGTGCTGCCGGCGGGCGCGGCTCATCTCTACTTCGAGGCCAGCGTGCTGATCGTCACGCTGATCCTGCTCGGCCGGACCCTGGAGGCGCGCGCCAAGGGGCGAACCGGGCAGGCCATCGGCCGGCTGATCGACCTCGCGCCGAAGACCGCCCGGGTCGTGCGGGACGGCGCGGAGGCTGAGGTGCCGCTCGCCGCTCTGCGCGTCGGCGACGTGGTCCGGGTGCGCCCGGGCGAGCGTGTCGCCGCCGACGGTGTCGTGGCCTCCGGCACCAGCCACGTCGACGAGAGCATGATCACCGGGGAACCGGCGCCGGTGCGCAAGGCGCCGGGCGACCGGATGGTCGGCGGCACCCTCAACGGCCGCGGCAGCCTCGATCTGCGCGTCGATGCGGTCGGGGCTGCCACGGTGCTCGCGCAGATCGCCGCCATGGTCGAGCGGGCCCAGGGCGGCAAGCTGCCGATCCAGGCGCTGGTCGACCGGGTCACCGGGCGGTTCGTGCCGGCGGTGATCGGGATCGCCGCGTTGACCTTTCTGGCCTGGCTGCTGCTCGCGCCGGCGCCCGCCCTGGGGACGGCGCTGGTCAACGCGGTGGCCGTGCTGATCATCGCCTGCCCCTGCGCCATGGGCCTGGCGACGCCGACCGCCATCATGGTCGGGACCGGGCGCGCGGCGGCGCGCGGCGTCCTGTTCCGCGATGGCGCGGCGCTGCAGCGCCTGCGCGACGTGCGGGTCGTCGCCCTCGACAAGACCGGCACCCTGACGGAGGGGCGTCCCCGGGTCACGGATTTCGCCCCGGCCGAAGGCGTCGCGGCGGACGAGGCTCTGGCCCTGGCGGCCGGCCTCGAGACCCGCTCGGAACACCCGCTGGCCGGCGCCGTCGTGGCGGCCGCCCGTGAGCGCGGCCTCCCGGTGCCCGAACCGGACAGCTTCGAGGCGGTGGACGGGTTCGGAGTCGCTGGCCGCGTGGCCGGCCGGGCCGTGGCGCTCGGCGCGCCGCGCTATCTCGACCGGCTCGGGATCGTGCCGGATCCAAAGCTCGCCGGCCGCGCCGAACGGCTGGCCGAGGCGGGACGGAGCCCGGTCCATCTCGTTCTGGACGGCCGCCATGCCGCCGTGCTGGCCCTGGCCGATCCCGTGAAGGCCGGCGCCCGCGAGGCGATGGCGGCGCTGAAGGCGCGTGGCCTCACCGTCGCGATGGTGACGGGCGACGATCCCCGCACCGCTGCGGGCGTCGCCGAACGCCTCGGCATCGACCACGTCGCCGCCGGGGTTCTGCCCGGCGGCAAGGTCGAGGCGGTCCAGCGGTTCCGGGCGGCGCACGGGCCGGTGGCCTTCGTGGGCGACGGCATCAACGACGCGCCGGCGCTCGCCGAGGCCGATGTCGGGCTGGCGATCGGGACCGGCACCGACATCGCGGTGGACAGCGCCGACGTGGTGCTGATGTCGGGGAGCCTGGACTCCCTCGTGGAGGCGCTGGCTCTCTCGCGGGCGGTCATGGCCACTATCCGCCAGAACCTGTTCTGGGCCTTCGCCTACAACGCCGCGCTGATCCCGGTCGCGGCGGGCGTGCTGGTGCCGTTCGGCGGCCCAGCCCTGTCGCCGATCCTGGCCGCGGGCGCCATGGCGTTCTCGAGTGTCTTCGTCCTCGGCAACGCTTTGCGGCTGCGCCGAGCCGGCGGCCGGCCGGCATCGGCCGAGGCGGCGGCATTGACCCCGAGGGCTGCATGAGCGCGGCGATCCTGACGATCGGCGAGGCGGCGCGGCGCACCGGCGTCTCGGCCAAGATGATCCGCTGGTACGAGGCGACCGGCCTGCTGCCGCCGGCCGCGCGGTCCGATTCCGGCTACCGCCATTACGGCGAGGCCGACCTGCACACGCTGCGCTTCATCCGCCGCGCCCGCGACCTCGGCTTCAGCGTCGACGCGATCGCCGACCTGCTGGCGCTCTGGCGTGACCGGGACCGGCCGAGCGCCAGCGTGAAGGCGATCGCGCAGGAGCAGATCGCGGACCTGCGCCGCCGCATCACCGAGCTGGAGGGCATGGCGCGGGCGCTGGAGCATCTGGCGGGCGCCTGCTGCGGGGACGAACGGCCGGACTGCCCGATCCTGGACGACCTCGCCGCGGCGGATCGGCCGCCGGAGGCGCGCCGTCAACGGGCCCGGGGGTTGTCGGAGCGCCGGCGTGCATGAGGCTCGATGTGAGCACATTGAGCGCGTCCTCCGAGCCGGAAGCCCGGCGCAAGCGCGTCGCCGATGAGCGTGCCAAGCTGACGACCACCTATATGAACAGGCTCGCCATCGCGGCTCTCGCTGTCGGTGGGTGCGCGCCGTTTATCGCGCTGCTCGGCATTGCCGCCGAGCAGCGTGGGTTCGTCACCGGCGCACGCCTGCTGCTCGGTGTTTGCTCCTTGACGAGCGGTACTCGACTTTGAATGGCCCGGTCCCGTCTCGGGGCCTCGGACCCGTAACGACATTTCAGTTCGCGGGTCTTCTCGCCGGTCCGCTGGCGGGGCTCGACCTCGGCCGGGGCATGTTCGAGCTGACCGGCAAGGTGCACCGACGCGTCGGGCCGCCGTCGGCTCGCCCGTCCGTCAGCGTTCCGCCCCGAAGCGCGGCCGTTGACGCCGGCTCTGGCCCCGGCTTTGCTGGAGGCCGAGACCCGAAGGCCACGAGAGCCCCGACACGATGCCCGTCCTCGAACGGATCCGCGACTTCGCCGACACGATGCAGGGGTGGCGCCACGACCTGCACGCCCATCCCGAACTGCTCTACGACGTGGAGCGGACGGCCGGATTCGTGGCCGAGAAACTCCGGTCCTTCGGTTGCGACGAGGTGGTGACCGGCATCGGCCGAACCGGGGTGGTGGGCGTGATCCGCGGCAAGGGCCGCGGCTCCAACCGCGCCATCGGCCTGCGCGCCGACATGGACGCCCTGCCCATCCAGGAGGTGCGGGACCTGCCCTACCGCTCCACGGTGCCGGGCATGATGCATGCCTGCGGCCATGACGGGCACACGACCATGCTCCTCGGAGCCGCCAGGTACCTCGCCGAGACCCGCGACTTCGACGGCGCCGCGGTGCTGATTTTCCAGCCCGCCGAGGAGGGCGGCGGCGGCGGCGAGGCCATGGTCGAGGACGGGCTGATGGAGCGGTTCGGCGTCGAGTCGGTCTACGGGATGCACAACATCCCCGGCATGAAGATCGGCACTTTCGCGGTCCGGCCGGGGCCGATCATGGCGTCCACCGACCGCTTCACCATCACCATCGAGGGCCGGGGTGGCCACGCGGCCCTGCCGCAGAACGCCGTCGACAGCGTGCTGGTGTCGAGCCACGTGATCATCGCCTTGCAGAGCATCGTGTCGCGCAACCTCGACCCGGTGCAGTCCGCGGTGGTCTCGGTCTGTACCCTGGAAGCCGGCGAGGCCTTCAACGTGCTGCCGCAGACCGTGACCCTGCGGGGCACCGTCCGGACCCTGTCCCAGGCGGTGCGCGCGCAGGTCCGGGCGCGGATCGAGACCCTGGTGGCCGAGATCGCCGCGGGCTTCGGCGCGACCGGCGTCACCGAGTTCGGCGGCAGCTACCCGGTCACCGAGAACCACCCGGCCGAGACGGTTTTCATGGCCGACGTCGCCGAGGCTGTGGTCGGTGGGGAGAACGTCGACCGCGCGGTGGCGCCGATGATGACCGCCGAGGACTTCTCCTACATGCTCGAGCGCCGCCCCGGCGCCTACATGTTCATCGGCAACGGCGACAGTGCCTCACTCCATCACCCGCATTACGACTTCAACGACGCGGCCGCGCCGTACGGGGCTTCCCTGTGGGCGCGCCTGATCGAGACGGGGCTGCCGCTCACGGCCTGACACGCCTGCCGACCCTCGCCGAGGCCGTCCCGGTCTGGCTGCGGGTGGCGGCCCTGTCGTTCGGCGGCCCGGCCGGGCAGATCGCCGTGATGCACCGCATCCTGGTGGAGGAGCGGCGCTGGATCTCGGAACGGCGCTTCCTGCACGGGCTCGGCTTCTGCACGCTCCTGCCCGGGCCGGAGGCGCAGCAGCTCGCGACCTATATCGGCTGGCTGATGCACGGGCCCGCGGGCGGCCTGGTGGCGGGCGGGCTGTTCGTTCTGCCGGGGCTCCTCGCCCTAATGGCGCTGAGCTGGCTCTACGTGCTGTACGGCCATGTCGACGTCGTCGCCGGCCTGTTCTTCGGGCTGAAGGCGGCGGTGCTGGCGATCGTGCTGCATGCCCTCTGGCGGCTCGGCGGCCGCGCCCTGCGCGACCGGACGGACCGGTTCGTCGCCCTCGCGGCCTTCGTGGCGATCTTCGCGCTGGCGGTGCCGTTCCCGCTGGTGGTCATCGCGGCCGGCCTGCTGGGCCTCGCCCGCGGCCGGCGCCCGGCCGCCGAGACCGGCGCGGCGCCTGCGGACGAG
>Ga0255028_100145_pt1 | contig 17776 bp, 18 predicted proteins | sample DRGLUT_MetaT_FD_178168 | JGI IMG/M metagenome (GOLD analysis project Ga0255028, IMG submission 178168) | Metatranscriptome of freshwater microbial communities from Pennsylvania, United States - DR:GLUT (Metagenome Metatranscriptome) | ecosystem: Environmental > Aquatic > Freshwater > Creek...
CCTGGATGATGAGGCCCTTCACGTCGTAGTAGCGGGACGGGATCGAGCCGCCGAACTGCTGGGCGTCGAGCTCCATCGCCACGAGCGCCGTGTGGGGATAGGTGAACTGCCCCTCGACGATCGTGGTGTAGCTCTCCCAGATCAGGCCGGCCTGCATGTAGTCGACGGTCGGATCCGGGCTCTCCCGGCGCACGCGCAGCGAATACGGGTGGCCGCCCGGCGGCAGGCTGACGACGCTCGCGCGCTCGTAGGGCGAGGTGGTCTTCTGCTGGAGCAGGAGCTCGCGGTGGACCTCGGTCCACTGGCCGCCGTTCGGGCGGATCTCGATCATGTAGTCGAGGTCGTTCGGCAGCAGCGAGCCGTTCCGCGGGTTCTGCACCACGAGGGTCGGGATCTGGCAGACGACGCGCACCGAGGTCGCGTTCTCGTCGGCGATCGTCCGGACCGGCGGCTCCTGCGACTTCTTGATCTCGACGCCGACCGAGTAGGTGGTCTCGGACGAGGCCATGCCGATCAGCGGCGGCTGCTCGGGCTGGCCGTGCCGCTCCTGCCAGGTCACGCCCTCGAAGTTGTAGGTGCCGTCGGCGTTCTGGAGCGAGGTCTGATCGAAGAAGATCGACTGCGCGCCGTTGACCAGGCCGACGATCTCGCCCTCGCCCAGCACCTCGACGAGGCGCGCCTTGGCGTCCGAGCGCAGCGTGTTGGAGGCGTCCGACTTGCCGGCGCTGCTGCCGCCGAGCTTCGCCGAGCTGCCACCGCCCGAGCCGCTCACGTCAGCGCTGACTGACTCCAGCGCGCGCAGGTCCTCGATCATCGCGTCCATTTAGAAGCCGCCCTTCGTGTCGCCGGAGCCGGTGGTTCCCGTCACCTGCCCGGTCTTGATCGAGGTCGTGGTTGAGCCATCCTCGTTGATCTTGGTCACGGTGCCGTCCGGGCTCGCGCCCATCGCGATGTCCTCGACATCGAGGCCGGTCGAGGCCGCGATCGAGCCGCACATCACGCGCCCGTAGATGAGGGGCACGGCCGTGCCCTGCTCGGTGCCGTTCGTCGGCCCGGAGAAGGCGAAGCTGTCCTCCTTCTTGCCGGTGTCGGACGACTCCTTCTTGGTCATCATCTGGGCCGCGCCCGAGACCGCGAGGCCGAGGCCGAGCACCGCGACCGAGCCCCACATGCCGCCCGAGGTCAGACCTGCGAGCGGGGCGGCCAGCGTGCCGCCCGAGGCGAAGATCGCGACGCCGACCAGCGCGACACCCAGGATGGCCTTGAGCGCGCCGCCCTTGGCGCGGCCGGCCGCGACCGGCACCAGGTGCAGATCCGCCTGGCCGAGGCGCAGGGTGTTGATGTCCTCCTCGCCGAGCCGCAGCCCGGTCCGGCGCTCGCCGCGGATCACCTCGTAGGAGCCCTGCTTCAAGGCCTCGAGGAAGCCCTTCACCTGGACGCCGATCCCGCGGATGCACTCGCCAACGGTCGCGGCGTCGAGCCGGAACTCCGGGCCGAACTCGCGCTTCAGGCGGCCGTGCAGGATGACCCTACGCATGGGCGTTCTCCTTCAGGAGCGCGTCGAGGCTCTCGTGGCGCAGCCACTTCTCGACGGCGCGCAGCCAGATCCCGATGGGCTCGCGACGCGACACCCGGGTCGGCAGGTGGTGGAGGATGAGGTTCGAGCCGAGGTAGACGCCGCCGTGGTTGAGCTGGGTCACGCCCGGCCCGAGCTTCACGAGGAAGCAGTCGCCCGGCATCACCTCGGAGACCGGGATCTCCCGGAAGCCGACGTCCGCGAAGGCCGCGTAGAGGTCGCGCTTGTCCGCCTCGTAGTTCGGATCCCACCAGCCGTCGGCGCGCGCCTGCGGCCGCAAGCTGACGGGCGGCAGCGGCCACTCCTTGGTGACGTCCTGGGCGGCCAGCCCCTCGCGGCCGAGCGCGAAGGCGTGGCGCACGAGCTCGTAGCAGTCGGTGACGCCGTGCCGGAACGGCCGGCCGATCAGCGGCCCCTGGTCGACCGTGTCACCCCAGATGATCGGGTCGGCGCAGTCCTTCCCGTCGGTGGCAAGGATCACCCAGGGCAGGTCCGTGTCGATCTGGCCCTGCATGTCGGCCTCGGACGGGAACAGCGGCCCGTGCGGGTGGCTATGGATGACGGCCTGGACCTCCCTGCCCTGCTCGCGCAGGCGCGCGAACACCTCGCCCGGGATGACGAAGTCGCGCTCCGGGTCGGCGGCGTAGTTGGTCACGGGCTTGTAGCGACCGTTGACCAGGAGCCCGCAGGCCTCCTTGGGGAAGTCGCGCAGCGCGTGGGCGCGCGCGGCCTTCAGCGCGGCGTTGGGGAGCTTGAACATCACTGGGTCCGCACGCGGGCCATGCCGGGGAACGACCAGGTCGGCAGCGCCGCGTTGGTGCCGAAGCGGGCCTGGCAGTCGACGAGGCGGCGCCCGCACACGTCCTGGGCCGGGTCGGAGACCGGGTTGGCGTTGCGGTCGAAGCAGGCCGAGCCGGTGTAGGGGCAGCTCGCCTTCTCGTAGGAGAAGGCCCCGTTCTTGAAGCGCCGGTAGCGGGCGGTGCAGGTGTCGCGCAGCATCTGCCGGCCCGGCAACTTGCGGCCCTGCTGGTCGAAGGAGGCCGACAGCTCGAACTCGATGTAGACGGGGTTCTCGTCGGTGAGCTGCTCGACCTCGAAGGTGTCCGGGCCGTAGAAGGCCGTCGGGTCCGCCTGGGCGCCGCCGTCGAGGAACTGGGCGAAGGTGCGCACGCGCTGCACCGTGCAGCCGATCAGCTCGTCGCCCCAGGTGTTCACGAGGTGCTGGATCACCTCGTTGGAGTTGGCGAAGCGGATCTTGGGCTGGGGCAGCGAGCCCTGGCCGTTGGTCTCGTAGTCCGAGAAGTCGATGTCCACGGCCGTGTAGATGACGCCGCCGAACGACACCTGGCCGTCCGGGTTGGCCGACTGTGTGAAGTAGTAGACCGGGCCGCCGATCGACGTCGTGTCCAGGCGGAACAGGTAGACCTGCTCGCCCGGGCTCAAACTCTGGACGGTGGCGTGGATCGACGACATGGCTGCCCTTGGGTGAGCGGCCATCATAAGTCAGCGCTGACTTATCGTCCAGGGGTCAGACGAGGGTGAAGCACTGCCGCAGCGTGGCTTCCATCGTGTTCGGGGTCCCGCGCTTGCGGCTCCACTCCTCGCAGGTCCACAGGATCGGGGCGTCGTCGTCGGAGAGCGTGTAGTAGAACGGCTCGTAGCCGCCGCGCGCGACGAAGAACGCCTCGATCTCCTTGGCCTGGGCCGGGGTGAGGACCTCCCAGGAGAGGTCCACCACCTTGCGGATGTGGTTCATGCCGTCGCCGGCGACCTGCGTGTAGCCGTCGCCGAACTCGGCCTTGAGCAGCTTCAGCTCCGGCTTGTCGTTGCTCTCGGTCGGCGGATACGCCGGGGTGAAGGTCGGAACGGCCATCTCGCGGTCCTCAGTTGTTGAGCATGTTGCCCGGGCGCTGCTGCGTGGCGAGCTCCTTCTGGATCATCGCGCGCATCATCGTCTGGACCTGCGTTGCGGTCTGCTGGGCGAGGTCGGCGTTCTGCTCCTTGGTGCCGCCGGCCGCGTTCATTGTGATCGCGGGCGCGAGGGTGATGACGTTGCCGGCCTGCGCGCCGCCCATCGCCTTCATCTGCTCCTTGGTGAACACGCCCTCGCCCCGCTGGGCGATGATCGGCACCTCGTCGGCGCCGATGATGCCGCCCGTGTGGAAGCGCGGGGCCTGGCCGAAGATCGACGGGCTGACCGAGCGCGTCATCGAGAAGCCCGCGCCGACGATGCCGCCGGTGTGCATCGCGCCGAACAGCTTGGCGCCGCCGCCCGTGGAACCGGCCGCCTTCGCGCCGCCGCCGAGGAGCGACTTCGCGCCCGAGCCCAGGCCGGTGCCGCCGATCACCTGCGAGAGGAGATACTTGATCCCCATCTTGGTGATGTCCTTGGCGATCGACTGGAACAGGTCCGCGAAATTCGCCTTGCCGGTCGTCACGAAGGTGGCGAGCTGGTCGGTGGCGCTGTCGAGCCAGCCGGTCGCGGCCTTCTGCATGTTGTTGCCGAGGTCGGCCCACTCCTTCTGCTGCTTGCCCAGCGGCGAGGAGGCCTCGATGCGCTTGCGCTCCGCGATGATCCGGTCGGCGAGCACCTTCTCTACGGCCGCGCGCTGGTCGGCGTTGCCCGAGACCTGGTTGAGCAGGTCGTTGAGGCGCTTCACCTCCTCCTGGTAGCTCGCCTCGCGCGCCTCGTCGGCCGTCATCAGCCCGCGGTTGATCTCGCGGGTCTTCTTCTGCTCGGCCTGGATCGTCGAGGAGACCTCGTAGTCCTTCATCCGCTGGAACAGGGCGTCGTTGGCCTTGGACAGCGCGTCGTAGCCCTCCTGGGTGAAGGACGGGTCGACCTTCATCAGCTCCTGGTAGCGCTGCTGGTCGCGGAGCTGCTCGGCGCGGGCGCGCTGGACGCTGGCCGGCAGCTTGTAGGTGCCCTCCTCGTCGAGACGCGCCTTGAGCTCGGCCTCCTTCACGTCCAGCTCGTCGCTCTGCTTGGCGCGCCGGTCCTCGGCCTGCTTCAGCCGATTGCGCTCCTGCTGGGCGCGCGAGGCCGCAGCCTCGACCTCGTCGAGCTTCTGGGCGGCGGCGATCAGCTCCTTGTAGCGCTCGGCGTCCGGGTCCTTCTGGCCGTCACCCGAGCCGAACTTGCCGTCGCGGATCAGGCGCCGGGTCTCGGACACGCGCTTGCCGTAGCCCTCCTCCTTCTCGGAGGCCTTCTCGGTCAGGTTGATGATGTTCTTGAGCGCGTCCTGCACCTCGTTGTCGTTCTGCTCGATGGTCGCGAGCTGCTCGGCGGCGCGCGCCATCGACAGCTTCTCGGCATCGGCCTGCGGGATCGTGGTCGGGATCTTGGCGCGGCTGTCCGTCGGGTTCACCGGGTAGTAGCCGGAGTCCTGCTCGACCGTGTTGCCGCCCTGGCGCCGGATCGTGTCGCCATACCAGTCACGCGCCTTGCCGGCGCCGGCCTGCGACTGGAGACCCTCCCAGGTGCTCTTGAGCGCAGCGACGACCTTGTCGGAGAAGCCGTTGTCCTGGAGCTCCTTCAGCAGGTCGCCGCCGCCGGTGTTGCGGGCGAAGTCCTGCATCGCGAGCTTCCAGGCCGCCATGTCCTGGTTCTGCGGCGTGAAGGGCTGGCTGCCCATGCCGAGGCTGTCCCAGGTCGAGGCGACGATCTGGTAGCGGCCGGCAGCCGACGACGGCCCGTTCGGCGAGGGCTCGTAGATGCGCGGGTGCTGGTCGTAGCTGTCGAAGGTCTTGCCGCCGTCGGGCGAGTAGCGGACGTTGTAGCGGCCAGCGCTCTCCGGGCCCGAGATCGCGTTGAGGAACGCGAGGGCGGCCGCCGGCAGGTTCGTCGAGACCGGATCGGTCGAGGCGCCGCCCGTGACCGAACCGTTGCGGCTGACCGGGGAGTTCGGCACGCGGATGTTGGCGCCGATGTTGAGCTCGGTGAGCGCCGAGGCATCGCCCCGGACCACGCCCATCCAGCGCGCGAGCTCCTTCATCTTCTCCAGCGCCTGGTCGGATCCGCCGACGCCCTGTCCGCCGAGCAGCTTGCCCCACACCGCGGAGGCGGCGTCGCCGGCTTCCTTCTGAGCGGCCTGGAGCTGGGTCCGGGCAGCCGCAATGGCGCGCTCCATCGGGGTCTGGTTCGAGCCCATCCCCTTGTAGAGGTCGTTGTTCAGCCCGACGACGATCTTGTCGACCGCGGAGATGTTGCGGTTGCGCGCCTCGAAGAGGTCCTGCTCGGCCTTCTGCTGGGCGTTGGTGGCGTCGCGGTCGAACTTGTTGCGGCCTTCCATCAGCTCGTCGAGCTTGGACTTCTCGGCCTGGGCCTGGAGGAGCTGGCCGATCAGCTCCTGCACGCGGCCGGAGTCGATCGGGCCATACTTACCGGCCGCGAGCTTCGCCTGGAGCTCGGCCACCTCACCGGAAGCGCCGGTCAGGTTCGCGCGCACGCCCTGGATCGAGGCCGTCAGGTTGTCGAGCGCCTGCTTGCCCTTGGCGTAGAGCTTGTCCTCGTCGAGGGGCTTGGCGAGCAGGGTGACGCCCATCGGCTGCTTGGCGAGCGTGTCGCGCGCCTTCTGGGCCGCCTGCTGGCGCTGGACGAGACCCTGCAGGACCTGGTCGGTCTCCTCCTGGTTCAGCTTGGCGAACTCGCCGGCATGCGCCTTGGCGTCCTCGTAGGCTGCCTGGGCGTTGGCGATCTGGAGATCGTAGGTCGCGAGCTCGCGGTCCCGCTCGTTCTTGGCGTATTCCGCCTTGAGCGCGTCGGTGGACTTGCCGGCCTTGGCCGCGGCGGCGAGCGCCGCCTCCTGCTTGTCGGCGAGCTCCTTGCCGTAGAGGTCGAACAGCCGGAGCTGGTCGCGGCCGTTCTGGTCGAACAGGCGCAGCTTCTCGTTGGCCGTGCGCGTGGCCTGGTTGATCTGGTAGTCGGCGCTGACCTGGGACGCGCGCTGCTCATCCTGCGCGATCTTCTCGCGCTGGTCGGAGATCTGCTTGGTCAGCTCGGCCAGCCGGTCGTTGCGCGAGCCGGCGCCGACGTAGATGCCGACGCTGGACACGCGCTTCTTCTCGGCCTCGAGCGCGGCAAGCTGCTCCTTCTCGTCCTGGATCTGCTTGACGAAGCTCTTGAGGCTCTCCTTGGAGGCCGCGGCGCCGAACTTCTCCACCTCCTCGCGGGCAGCCTTTGCCTTCGAGCCGAACAGGTCGAAGTAGGAGACCGCGAACGAGATCCCCATGCCAACGGCGATCAGGACCGGGGCCAGCTCGACGAGAGCGACCGCGGTCGCGGCGATCGCGGTGCGCACCGTGGCGAGCGTCGCCCGGAAGGTCACGAAGCTCGCGCCGGCGCCGGACAGCGCACGTTCCACCGAGGCGAAGCTCGCCGGCAGGTTCACCATCGAGGCGTAGAAGGTCGAGACCTGGGCGCCGGCCGCCGAGATGGCCGAGCCGATCGCGGTCAGCCCCTGAACGGCCCGGGACGCGACGAAGCCCACGGCCAGTGCTTCGCCGACCGCGAGGATCTCGCTCTTGAAGTAGACCAGCCGGCCGACGACCGTCTCGATGATGCCGATGACCCGGGTCAGCCCGACGCCGAGCTGCGTCGCGAGGTTGGCCGCGCTGGCGCCCGACAGCACCGTGTTCAGCTCGGAGGCCTTCTGCTTGACCGTGTCGAAGAACTGCCCGCCCTCGCCGACCTTGACCGCGAGCTCCTGGAAGGTCGAGCGCAGCTTGGTGACGGTGCCGTTGAAGGTGTCCATCTGGGCGGCCGCGGCGCCACCGAAGGTGCGCTCGAACTCGCCCGACATCGCCTGGATGGCGTTCTTGGCCTCGACGGTGCCGGTGGCCAGCAGCTTCGTCAGCTCGGAGTAGGTGACGCCCATCGACCGGGCCATCAGCTCGGCCGCGCGCGGGACCGCCTCACCGAGCTGCTGGCGCAGCTCCTCCATCTGCACGACGCCCTTGCCGGACATCTGCTGGATCGCGAGCGAGGCGCGCTTGAGCGCGTCCTCGGAGCCGCCGAACGAGGCCACGGCGTCGACGAGGCCCTGCATCGAGCCCTTGGTCGGGTCGATGCCGGCGCTCTTGAGCTTCACGAACACGTCCGTGAGGCCCTGGAAGGTGTAGGGGGTGTTCTGGACCTGGCTGCGTAGGTAGGCGAAGCTGTCGCCGACCTCACGCACCTTGTCGGCCGAGGTGGCGAGACCCTCGAGCACCTTGCGGGTCTGCTCGAAGCCGGCGTTCACCTTCACGATCTCAGAGACCCAGCCGGTTGTGGCCGACTGGAGGAGCGAGAAGGCGGCCCGGGTCTGGCCGAGGATCACGGTGATGTCGCGAAGGCTCGAGACCAGATCGCTCGAGGCGGTCTGCATCGCGTTGATGGACCGGACGCCCTGGCCGACCTGGTTGCGGAAGTCCTGGATCGACTGGCCCGCACGGACCATCCGGGTCGTGAAGGAGCCGTCGTCCAGCTCAAGCTCTACCCGGATCGCAGTCATCGTCTACCGCCTCGCCATCGCTTTCAGGTCTGCGAGACCGCCCCGATCGAGCTTCTCCTCCTGTGCGTCCTGTGCCTTGACCTTGACGATCATGCCCAACTGCTTGCGCAGGCTTTCCTGCATCGAGCCGTAGGCTTCCGACGAGGTCGCCGATGCTACCAACTGCAACTGCCGGAGATCGACTTCCGAGAGGATGCGGTCGATGTTCTTGGAGTAGAGCCAGAACGTCTTGAGCGGGAGCCGCATGACGTCCTGGAACTTCATCCCGTAGTGATACGAGACGCGGGTGACGAAGAAGCCGAAGTCGATCGCCTCTACGCCGCCGCCGCCTGGTTTCCCTCGGAGGCCTCGCCCTGCACCTTCTTGGTGCCGTCATGGTCCTGGGCGATGCCCATGAGCTTGTTCAGGTTCACGAGCGGCAGCTTGCGCAGCATGTCCTCGGTCATCGTCGGGAAGGCCCGCAGGATGATCTGGATCAGGCCCGAGACCTCCTGGTCGATGTCGCCGTCCTTGCCGAGCGTCTGGAGCAGCTTGGTGTTGGCGATGAAGTCCTCGACGGACACCGGCACCAGCTTGTGCTTCTTGCCGCCGAGCTTGGCCACGACGTCGGGGAACTGGTCGACTGCGTCGAGGTCGATGATGGTTGTGGAGGAGGCCATGCTGCCCTTCTGCGCTCGTGAAAATGACTTGCCGAGCGGATGCACGGCAAGTCAGTGGTGACTTATCTTGCCCCGAAAGGCAAGGGCTTACGCCGCGACGGCGTCGTCGCCGACGTAGAACAGCGTGCCGTCCTTCGGGTCCGGGTAGCCCTTGAACGTGCAGTTGAAGATCCGCTCGTTCTCCAGCTCGTAGGCGAACTGGAGGCCACCGGCGGTCGCCGCCAGCGGGATCACGAAGTCGTCCGAGGTGTCGTCGGCCGCGTTGGACTTCGGATGGAACCGCAGCTCCTTGGCGATCTTCAGCAGCGAGGTGCCGACGCCGTTCGGGATCACGACCTTCTTCTTGGTCGGATCGGTCTTGTCGGTCACGATCACCGCGCCCGGCATGATCTTGACCATGTTCTCGATGGTCGTCTCGGCCAGCGGGACCTTCGCGGTCACGGTCCGGCCCATGATGACCTCGTCGATCGGCGACTTGCCGAACTGGTCGATCTCCACCTCGTGGGTGTCGGTCGTCACCTCGACGGACACGCCGCCCTTGGTGTAGCCGAGGTCTTCCTCGCCGAAGAAGACGGAGCACACGCCCATCTTCACGTTCTTGGTATCGGAGGGCATCACAAATCTCCTTCGCTGAGCCGTCGCCAGTTGCCCTTCGCGGATCGTCTCACGCGAAGTTAAGTCAGTGGTGACTTACATTCTAGCGCAGCACGTAGCAGGCGTCCAGGTTGATCGACCACTCCTTCCCGTTGCCGTCCGAGCGAGGATAGATGATCGGCAGCGTGCGCGGGCGCAGGTAGTTCACGAACATCACCTCGGCGCCCTTGTCGTCGGCAAAGCTCCGGTCGGTGAAGGTGAGCGCGTCCATGACCTTCTTGGCCAGCGTGTCGCCGGTGGCGACCTTCTGGGCGCGCACGATCGCCTGCACCTGACCCTTGAGGTAGCCCGGGATCTCCCAGTCGATCGGCACGCCGAGGAGCGGCAGCCGCAGGAGGACGCCGGCCCGGGCGTCGGCCGGCATCTCGTCCTCGAAGATATCCTTGCCGGGCGTGCCGATCTTGGCGGCCGCGAGCAGGTCGGCGAGCAGGTCGATGCGCATCAGAGGGACTTCCCGCGGATGGCCGCGAGCACGGCCTGGATCAGAGAGGGCTGAACCTTGGGCGCCTCGGCCTGGGCCGCGCGCTCGAGGAACTTGGAGCCGATGTGCCGGCCGGGGTTGGCCGCCATCTTGGCGAGCGTGCCCGGGCCGGGGTTGCGGCTGTCGTAGTTCTCGTGGACCTCGAGGGCGTAGAGGTCGACGTTCACGCCGTCCACGAAGCCGCCGACGTCGATGTCGATCTGAAGCCGGCCGCGGAAGGTCGAGTAGCTCTTGGTCTGCCGGATCGAGTCCTCGAGCGCGTGGGTGTCGACCGGCGCGTTGAGCTTGGCCTCCTTCTCGATCCGGTCGGCGGCCGCCTGCATCACCTTGCGGGCGTTGGACGGCACCAGGAGCCCGACCGAGCGGAGCTGGGCCTGGAGCTCGGCGTCCCCGGTCATCCGCATCCCGATGTTCACGACACGACCTCCTCGCTCTCCTCGTCGTCGTCCCAGAGCACCAGGCTCGTGTCCCAGTGATCGAGCTTGCCGAACACGTCGCGCCGGGGCTCGACGCCCTCGATGCGCAGCACCACGCCGTCGATCTTGAAGCGGTCGCCGCGCTGCGGGTGGGTCTCGACCCGGAACAGCACGCGCGCGTCGGCCACCTGCTCCTCGGCGTTGCCGTGCGTGGCCGACTGGTCGGTGCGCACGCTGGTCGGCGCCACCTGGGCGCGAAGCTGGATCAGGTCGCAGCGCACGATCTCGCTCTCGGCCGCGTAGAGCGGCTCGCCCCGGCGTGAGGTGCCGATCTTGCGGGTGAGCGTGCCCGTGGTGTTGCCGATCAGGTTCATCGCGTGCCTCGGAGCGCTGCCGGCACGCGCAGGCGCGCCTCCGCATTCGGGTGGAAGATCTCGTTGCGGACCTCGCCGTAGGACGGGAGCGCCGAGCTCGGGCCCAGCGCGAGCTGGAGACCGTGGACGCCGGCCTTGCCGTGAGCGTGCTGCACCTCGGCCACCGTGATGCCGGCCTCGGAGAGCACGGCGAGCACGACCTCGTTGTAGGCGGACAGGAGCGCCTGGCGCCACGTCGTGCGGATGAACAGCCGGGACGGCCACTTCGAGGAGCGCCGGTCCCGGAAGTAGAAGGCCGGCGCCTCGGCGGACGCGATCTGGTGCTCGATCAGCGCGCGCCGGACCGTCGAGCCCTTGGCCCGGGCCGTGAGCTGGGCCTGGAGGAAGGTGTGCCGGATCGCCTGCTGAAGCTGCGCGACGTCGCGCTCGATCTGTATCGTGATCTCGCGCAGGAGATAGTGCTCGGTCGCGCTGAGCAGCTCGCTGGCAGCTTCCGTGAGCGCGCGCTCAGTCGTGTTGCCCAGATCGTCGCTCGCGTCTGAGAGCGCGTCTGCTGAGACCTGGCGGATCGCGCTCGTGACGTGACCCTCCTCGGCCGCGAGGTAGGCCCGGGCGAGCTCGTAGGCGCGGCTCCCCGCGCGCTCGACGGCCGGCACGTAGCCGGCGTCGCGCTGACCCAGCGCCTCGGTGTAGAGGGCGCCCCAGGCGTCCACGAGCGCCTGGTAGCGGGCGCCCGCGGCGTCGGCCGCCTGGGTCATGAGGTTGAGCGTCATCACGCGCGGGCGAGCCTCGAGCGGATCTCGATGAAGCCGGTGAGGTGCGCGAGCGTCTCCTTCGAGATGCCGAGCTCCAGGGGCTTGCCCGAGCGGAACATCGCCGAGCTCTCGCCGGTGGTCTTCGACAGGAGCCCCTCGGAGCGCGCCTCGTCGGCCGTGCCCGTGGTCAGGATCGCATTGGCCTCCTGGACCTGGGCGCGCAGCAGCGCGGACCGGAAGTCGGGGTTCAGCGTCTCGAACCACTCCGGGGTCATCGCCTGCCACTCGCGCGGCACGATGCGGTCGATGATGCCGCCGATGGTGTTGAAGCTGCGCTCGCATCCGTCGTCGTAGCCCGGCGGCAGCACGCGGTAGCCGAAGCGGGTCAGGCGCCGGAACGCCTCGATCAGCGCCGGCTCCTGGGCGGACTGGTCGAGGGCGTTGAAGCTCTCGATCCGCGGCATGTCGGCCGCGGCCATGACCAGGCGCTCGTAGGTGCCGAACGAGTTCACGAGGTAGCGCAGGCGCAGGCCCGCGCGCAGGAGCACGCTCTCGCGCGCCTCGATCACGCCGTCGGTCGTGGTGAGCTCCACCTCGACGACGCGCACGGCGAGCGGCACGTCGGCCGGCAGCACGTTGACCGCGGCCGGCACCTTGTAGGTGATCGACTCCTGCTCGAGCACCGAGGCGTCGGGGATCTCGGGCCCGTGCAGGACCTTGCCGTCCTCGTTGAGGACGGTGACGATGATCCCGGTCGGCTGGACCGCGACGCCCTGGGCGTTGACGAACGGGACCGTGACGGAGAAGGCGCAGCCGGCCGGGAGGTTCTTCATCGGGATCAGGCCTGCTGGTTGCCGTCGGCGCCCGGGCCGGCGTCGGAGTTCTTGGCGCTGGGCGGGGTCTGGGCCGGCGGCTTGCCGTCCTCGTCGGTCTCGGGCTCGTCGGCCTTCTCGCCGGACTCGCCGCCCTGCTCGGCGTCCTTCTTGTCGTCCTCGCCCTCGATCACCTCGTTCGGGGTCGAGGCGCCGGCGTTGGCCTGGTCCTCGCGCACCAGGTGCCCGGCGTGCTCCAGCTCGGCCTTGAGCTTCAGCTCGGCCTTCAGGATCACCTGGATCGCCTTGTTGATCGAGACCGCCTTGACGTTGAGCGGGTCCATGATCGCCCGGAGCCCGTTGAGGCCCTTGGTCTCGGCGAGCTTCTCCAACTCGTCCTTGGTGTGGAAGGTGATCGCGGTCGGGTCGATCGCCTTGGCGGCGCGGGGCGCAGCCGGGGCCTCGTCGGTGGCGCGCGCGAGCGGCTTCAGGATCTCGGCCGGCATCGACATCGAGCCGTCGGAGAGCATCCGGTGCTGGAGCGCCGGGTTCTCGCCCTCGTCGCCGTCGTCGTCGACCTCGATCAGGGACAGCGACGCGCCGATGACGACGATCTCGCGGCGGCCGACGTGGTCGACCGAGATGCCGTCCTTGAACTGGGTGATCCCGATCTCGCCGGTGAAGCCGGCCCAGCCGGGCTGAATGATCTTGATGCGTGCCATGTCAGGCTCCCGCGATCATCTGCTGGAGCGAGCCGTCATTGTCGGCCAGCGCGAGCTGCGTGAAACCGCCGACCAGGCGCTCGCCGACGAAGATCTGCGGAGCGGTAAAGGTCTCGGCGCCGACCTTGCCGGCGACGTAGGCGCGGGCGCCCTCGTCGGCCTTCATGTCGGTGTAGCTGTGGTCGTAGGCGCGGGTTTCGCAGAGCGCCTTGGCGCGGGCACACCAGATGCAGTCCGGCTGCCCGTAGATGCGGATCGCTGGCATCTGGGTCCTTGCAGGGGTTCGAGACGACGAAAGGGCGGGGATCGCTCCCCGCCCTCTGATGGTAAGTCAGTGGTGACTTATTGTCGAGACCTTAGATGTTGGTCACGCCCTTGAGACGGGCCACCGAGGTGGTGCGCTTCAGGGCCGTGCCGCAATACCACTTCAGGCGCCAGCGCTGGGCGTCCTTGCCCTCGAGCTTGCCGATCTCCTCGACCCGCAGGCCGGCAGTCGCGCCGCCGTAGAGGCCGTGGACGCCGTCGACCTCGTTGAGGCGCAGCGCGTAGATCGAGGTGGAGGCGGTCGAAGCGCCCTGGACCTCGTCGGCGGTGATGTAGTCGTTGATGATGACCGGGGTCCCATCGAACGCCGGCAGGGGCTTGCCGAAGTCCTTGACGATGATCGTGCCGGCGTCGTTGCCGCCCATGGCGCGCAGGAGCGCCTTGATCGCGCGCCAGGTGCCCTTGCGCATCATGAGCACGTCGGCGCCGCCGATGACCGCGTCACGCAGCTCGTCGAGCATGGTGAAGGAGACGGCCGCGCCATCGGCGCCGGCGATCAGCGTCTGCTTGGCCGGAACCAGCATCTTGACGCCGTCGAACTCCTTGCGGTTCTTCGTGGAGTCGCCGTTCACCAGCGTCCGACGGAACTGCATGCCGAGGGCCTTCGCCTTGGCGGCGAGCTGCACGGCGAGCTGGTCCTGGGTGTCGGACTGGGTCTCGACCAGGAAGTTGTCCAGGTCGACGTGGCCAGCCAGGATGCGCAGCTTGGCCTGCACTTCCTCGAAGGTCGCGGCGCCCTCGGTGATGTCCTCGTAGGGGTCGAGGAACGAACCCTCGGACAGCGTGGCCTCACGAATGTAGTCGTAGGCCTTGCCGTTGACGTGGACGAACGGGAACAGGGCGAACAGGTCGTCCTGGACGATGATCTCTTCGATGATGCCGCGCTCGAGCTGATCGACGCTCAGCTTGGCGGCCTCTTCCACAAGCAGGGGCATACCCATTCTCCTTGGCGACTGCCCGTGCCGGGCATAAGTCAGCGGTGACTTACAATAGGATATCCGGCACGGGTCTCATCGCCAAGCAAAATCAGTCAGCACTGACTGACTTTTTTGCACCATGCAAGGGAAATCAGGCGCCCAGGGCCGCCTTCTTAGCTGCGAGCGCCGCGCGGATACGGGCAGCGCCCGTCAGCTCGGTCGTCTCAGCGCCCGTGGTCTTGGCCTGCTTCGTGTTGTCGGTCGTCTTCGATCCGGCGCCGGTCGGCATGGTCGAGCGCAGCATGTGGTCCTTGTCGGGATCCATCTCGACGAGCTTGGCGATCGCCGCCTCGAAGCCGAGCTTGTTGCCCTGGGCGTCGACCAGCGGGGTGCGATCGGCGGCGCCGCGCGGCTTGTCGTAGGCCACGACCTTCGTGCCCTCGGTCTCGAAGTGCGCGCCGTAGACGGTCCGGGCCTTGGCAGGCGTCAGCACCAGCTTCTCGCGGATGAACGACGAGTTGCCGAAGGCCGAGCCCACGGTGAGCTCCGAGATCGTCGCCTGCGCGGCCGACAGCTCGGTGTCCTTGGCCGCGACCTGGCTGCGGATCGCCTCGAGGGCCTGGTTGTGCTGCTCGGTCATCGACTGCTTCACGCGGTCGAACTCGCCCCGGGCCTCGGCCGCGGCCAGCTCGTCGGCCGCCTTCTTCTCGGCAGCGGTGCGCTTCTCGGCGAGCAGTGCGGCGACCTCTTCCGGCGTCACCTGGCCGAACGCGGCGAGCTTCTCCTGGGCGGTCTGGGCCGCCTTCTTGTGCTTCATCGTGTCCTTGAGGAGCTTGGCCACCTCGTCGGTGATCTGGTCGCCGGCCTTGGGCAGCGTCGGCTCGGTGCCGGGCTCCGGGGTCGCGGGCGGTGTCGCGGGCGGCGTGGCCGGGGGAGTGGCCGGAGGCGTCGCGGGCGGGGTCGCCGGGGGCTCTCCACCACCGCCGGCGCCGCCCTCGCTCGGGGCGTCGTAGACCGGCCGGGAGTGGCCGAAGGGGTGGGTGAAGATCGAGTGCAGCGGGAAGCTGCGGGTGGCGTAGAACTTGGTCACTGTCATGCTCCTTGCGCCACAGTCTCTCGGGCGCGCGGGGTGATGCCGGGTCTGGGGATCAGGCCGCGGTCTTCTTCTGGGTCTTGTCCGTCACCTGACCCTGCCGACCCTTCGTCGAGGTCTTCTTGGTGTCGGACTGCCCGGAAGTCTTTGAGGCCGTGGGCGGCGCGTTACTGCGGCTCGCGGTCAAACTCTCGCCCTCGGCGCCGGCTGCCGGCGTCGTGGCGTTGAACATCAGCCGGGCCTGCTCGATCGGATCCTTCGGCCAATCCTTCAGCTCGGCGATCATCTTGTCCTTGATCGCCTTGGCGATGCCCGGGAACAGCTTCTCGATGACCTGCTTCATCTGCTCGGCGCGCACCGTCTGCGGCGCATCCATGAGCGCGAGGTTCTGGGCGACCGTGAACTCGTCGAACAGCGAGCGGACGTCGAAGGTCTCGGGGTAGGTGACGAGCTGGTCCTCCGGCACGCTCTCGCCGGTCCAGAGCGCCACGAGCTCCACGATCTTGTTCTCGACCTGCTGGAGCGACTGCGCCTTCGAGGTGAGGAGCGAGTTCAGCTTGTCGAAGTCGTAGGCCTTGGCCACGCCCGAGGAGTTGTCGATGCCGACGGCGTTGTCCTGCTTGGTCCGCTCACCCGATGCACCGGCCGTCTGGTAGATCTCGGCGATGATCTTGTTGATGACGGTGATGATGAGCTGCGCCTGCTTGGGATCGGGCGACAGGAACTTCGGCTCGCCGCCCTCGCTGTCGTAGAGGAAGGTCCGCTTGGTGCCGGCCTCGATCAGCGCGTCGTAGCCCTTCTCGCCCGGCAGCACGGACTGGGCCGGCATGGCGAGCTGGGAGAAGGTCTGGTCCTGGATGATGGCATCGAGGTTCGACAGGTAGTTCGCGGTGGCGCGATCCAGGTAGGCGATCTCGTCGATCAGGCCCGGCGCCCAGTAGAGGTTCTCGCCGATCAGGTGGTCGGCGAAGAAGCACGGCACGCGGCCGATCGAGACCTCGCCCTCGCCGGTGAGATCGACGCGCGCGTTGCCGCCCCGGGTCGTGTTGACCTCGAAGAGATACCAGTTGGTGCGGGTCCAGAGCCGGTAGCGGACCTTGACCTTGCCGGTGGCCGTGATCGGATCCTTGTCGTCCCGGTAGGTCTCGGCGACCAGGATCCAGATCAGCTCGCCATCGTCGTCGTCGAAGCCGTAGTCCAGGATGTTCTGGGGCTTGACGATGTAGGCGTAGACGCGCGCGCCGGACCGCTTCTCGTCGGCCTTGGTCAGGGTCTCGTCGGTCTTGGTCGAGTCCACGAACACCGCGCAGCGCCCGAGCTGCGACGTGGTCGACGACACCAGGCGGATGAACTGGTCGATGTTGAGGTTCGAGCGGGTCGAGGCCTTCCAGAAGGTCTTGACGTAGTCGGGCGCATCGTCCGCCCGCACGACGTCGCCCTTGAACAGATACTTCTGGACGAGCTCCACGATCTCGCGCGTGTGGTTGAAGCGGTAGGCCCGCGCCACACGGTCGTTGAACTCCTTGCGCCCCTCCTTGAGATACTTATGGATGTTCGCCTTGAACCACTCGCGCGAACCTTCGTAGGTCGCCTCGAGGAAGTTCCAGTGCTTGATCCGGTTCTCGTATTCGGGATGGCGCCGCTTCAGGAACTCCTGGAGCTGCTTCTGACTGGCTCCAGAGAGCATGTTCCGCGCGCCTCACCGATAACAGGGGTCTGAGGCCACAATGATAAGTCAGCGCTGACTTGTCTGCAACCTCAGACCGAAACGCCGAGCACGCTGATCCGCCGGACCGGGAACTTGAAGTCGATGCAGTAGCCGATCGCGTCCATCGGGTGCTCGACACCCTGCGACTTGTCCACCTCGCGGGTGCCGGGCTTGTAGATGGTCTGCTCGAAGCCGGCGATGACGTGCTTGCAGCTCCGGTCGACCCGCAGCTTCACCATGCCGTCGGCCGCCTTGAGCATCCGGTTCACCGCGTTGACGCGGTCGGCCACGGGCGGGTGCTTGCGCTTATACTGGAGCTTGCGGAAGCCGCCCTGGCGCAGGATGTCGAGATCGCTCTCGCCGCGGCCGTGCCCGCGCTGCGCGCCGGCCGGGTCGGGGAAGATGATGACCGACTTCTGCTGCTTGAAGTAGCGCCGGTCGAGCTCGAGGCAGACCTCGGCCGTCGAGGAGTTGAACAGGATCGCCTCGCCGACCACCCACACCTCGCCGTTGTCCTGCGGCTGCATGATGACCGAGGACATCGGGTCGATGTTGAAGTCCTGGCCGACCCAGATCGGCAGGTGCGGGTTGAAGGCGTAGTCGCCGACGTGAATGTTGCGGTCGAAGGCGTAGTAGACGCGCCCCGACATGGTCTCGAAGCTCGCCTCGAACTCCTGACGGAACGACTTCTCGTCCATGTTCTGGCGCGCGGCTGCGATCTCCTCGAGCGGGATGAACGGCGAGGTGATCGTCGGAAACTGCCAGGACTTGTGGTCGTTCTTGCGCAGCCGGCC
>Ga0255028_100146_pt1 | contig 17526 bp, 21 predicted proteins | sample DRGLUT_MetaT_FD_178168 | JGI IMG/M metagenome (GOLD analysis project Ga0255028, IMG submission 178168) | Metatranscriptome of freshwater microbial communities from Pennsylvania, United States - DR:GLUT (Metagenome Metatranscriptome) | ecosystem: Environmental > Aquatic > Freshwater > Creek...
AACGGGCTGACGTTACGATAACGTTATGAAGCATTTGCGTTGGCGGCGTGGTCTGCTGGGCTTACGGCGTCGATGCCCTCTGGCATCTGATGCTCGGCGTTCGCGATGGGCGTTTCGGGCGGCTGCCTGATGCGCGCGTCGCCAGGGCGACCATGCGATGACGCGGGCAAGTGAATGCGCCGCTGGGCCAGCCGCCCGGCCATGCGGCGGATCTCCTGGACCGAACGACGGATCTGCAATCGGGCAGTCTCGGCCGAGCCCGGCTTGTTGGGGGCGGCGCGTCGGGATGAAGGCGGATCACCGCCAACAGGGCGAAGGCCATCGTCACGAGGCCGACGTACCGATGCCAGCCGTGCCAGGAGCGGGTCTCGTTGTGAGCCTGCCCGCGTTCGGCCTTGGTGGTCACGAGGGCAGCCTCGATCGCACAACGCTGGCCCTCGACCGCCATCGGGGCCGCGGCCGGCGTGCCGGCCGGGCACCAGGTCGTGAAGTCTGCGAAGCTGCGGCGGATCAACGGGCCGCACGCCCTTCGTGCCCTCGCCGGCCGGCAGACGTACTCAGGCGGATGGACCCAGAAGGCGATCGGCTAGAATCAGCTGCGAAACAGGATTGCTGACAATACCGAGCTTACGCCGGACATGACTGGTCAATTTCAGTCGTGTCGATCAGCAAAAGCGGGAAGACCTGTACTCCGCGAAGGAGCTTGGTCGGAGTGGCAGGATTTGAACCTGCGACCCCCACGTCCCGAACGGGGGTCGCAACCGCATCGCCGCCCTCTCGCATGGCCCTCCGCAGAGCGCAAGGGGTGTCCGCTCGTCACCGCCGGACACCCCTCGTGATGGCTCGTCATGACATGTTCTTTGGTCGTTCTTTGGTCGGGACAGGGATGCCATGCCCTCCGTGTCCCGTTCCAGGTCACGCGAGAATCACCGCCTTAACCGGACCGCAAGGCGGGCCGTGGCACACCTGCGGTCAGGCAGACCTCTCGCACTCCGGAAGCGGCGCATCTCGATGCTCGTCGCTTTTGACGGGCTAAAGAGCGAGGTAACCAGGTATGCCCGTCAGATCGAACCTTCCCGTGAAGGTGAGGAAGGCGTTCGCAACTGTCCGAGACGATATCCGCAACATCGCTGAGATGGAGCGGGGCAACTTCGAGGAGATGTCCGAACGCTGGCACGAAGGCGACCGCTCTGCGGAAGTCTCCGACTGGCTGGACGCACTCGACGACGTGGTGAGCGATCTCGAAGAGATCATCCTCCCCGACGACGTATAGTGTCCCAGAGGGCCCCGGCATCGCTGCCGGGGCCCTTTTGATTCCGGGTCAGCCCAGCGGTAGGTGGCCGGGTTGGTTGGTCCGGCCATGCCCATTGCACGGACGGGCTGAACCTCCGCATCAGGACACCCTTCGCCGCGCGGACACGGCCCCGGTTCCTCCGCCGGGCACGGCGTGACAGGGGCTTGCCTATCGCGGGGCGCAGCGCCTCGGAGCGGGCCTCCTTCGTCGCGAAGTCCTCGTAGACCCGCATGCCGTGCAGCAGGGGCGACGGCGACCCCGCGGGCACCGTCGCGGTCTCGATGTTGGGGTCCGCCACGAGCAAGTCGAAGGTCGCTCGATCCTCGCAGTAGAGGCCCGGCGTTAGCCCTCCCGCTTCCTCCGTCACGTGCCAAAAATCGCCCATCCAGCCCTCCCGAATCCACCGAGGGAGAGTCTACCGACCGGCCAGGACGAGGACGAAATTGGAGCTTGCGTTAACCGTAATGGCCCACTAGGATGGACATTACAGCTACGGGTCATCCGAGCTGACGACGCATAGTGATCAGGAAAGCCCCCCATGACCGACAAGCTCATTAAATCTTTGTCCAAGATCGTCGTCTGCGACGAGAACCGCGACGCGCTAAACGAGGCGCTCAAAGCCCTGAAGGGGTCCAGCAGGAAGCCTTTCCCGGACGCGGACGACGTGGCCTACTGGATCGGCCATCAGGACCCCAAGCTGGCCGATGCCGGCGTCGCCCCGACAAACCGGATCGGCTGCACATACGAGTACCGCGGCGCCGGGCCGGAGGCGGCCGCTTACAAGTTCGCCAAGGCGGTCATCGCATTCGAGGCGAAGCGGACCGCGAAGGGCTGGGTCGTCACGTCCGCCAGCACCGCGCACGTCCATCCGCGGCAGCCCATGATCAGCCGCATCTCGCTGACCCCCAAGGCCAAGGAAGCCGTCGTCCGGGCCGCGCTCGACCCCTTCGGCACGCTGCCCGCCCAGGCCGCCTGACGCGGCGCTCCCTTCTCCCCCGGGCGGGTCCGCCCACCGGGGGAGCGGGGAGCGCCGAAGCGGCGATTCCTCCGGCGCTGGGCCTTCCGCGCCGAGATACGGAGAGCGACATGACACTTCCCCACATCCAACGCATCGAGGCGGCCGCTGACAACGCCCGGGCTGCCCGCTCCCTCCTCCGCCTGTGGGACGCCGTCGAGGTCTACACGGAGCTCTGCAAGGCCGAGGGCGTCTGCCCCGACGAGAACCTGGACATGAGCGCTCTGCCCCGCTTCGGGGGCAATGCGCCGGGCTGGGTCACGGACCGGGGCGTCGACGCGATCCTGTCCTGGGACCGGACGCACGTGCTCTGCCGAATGGAACACGGCATGCCGTACCGCATCATCGCCCGGGCCGCCCAGGCCGCCTGACGCGGCGCTCCCTTCTCCCCCGGACGGGCATGCCCACCGGGGGAGCGGGGAGCGCCGACAGGGGCGACTTCTCCGGCGCTGGGCCTTCCGCGCCGAGACATGGAGACCAGATCATGGACACCCATCTCGACACCGCCCTCCTCACCGTGTCGCAGGCCAAATACCTCTGGTGCCCCGAGGGCAGGTCTACGTCTGTTGAATACCCGGATCACGTGCCCCCCCCGACAGTAAATCGCCGCGCGTTGGGAGGTGCCGATGTCGGCTGCATGTGCCTCGGCGACGGCTGCATGTTCTGGCGCTGGCACGACCAGTCCACCCGCTGGCAGAAGCCTGCCGCGACCGTTAAGGCCGAATGGGATCAGGTCCATGCCCTCGACGGCGGCGCATGGCTTGGGAAGCCGGACGACGGGCGCGAGTGGGAGCTCGACGAGGATCAGGGCGTGTGGTTCCTGCCCTCAGATCCGCTCCCGCCCCGGGGCTACTGCGGCAGGGCGGGGCACCCCCACGCCGCCGCCCTGGTCGAGGCGCAGTTGGAGCTTGTCCGCTACCAGCTCCACGACCACCGCCGCGCCGAGTAACACTGGCCACGAATCAACGATTTCCTGGGCGGTCCTGCGGGGCCGCCCTTTCCCGTGCGAGGATCCCGACATGCGCATCCACCTCCGCCCCATGCCCCAGCCCGACGATGGCGTCTGCATCGGCATCCTGGACAAGGGCAAAGAGGTCCCCCTCGTCATCCGGGAGCGCAAGCTGTTCGCCGGCGGCCGAGAGTACGATCAGGCCGACGTCGCCGACTCCTACGTCGAGGCGGTCGACCGCGCGGCGAGCGCCGTCTTCGGCTCGGACTGGGTCACGCCCCTGGCGCGCCTTATGCAGATCAACCGTCGGTCTACCGCGAAGGACAGAATAGCCAAGTTCGGATTGCCCGAATACATTCTTCTGTTCTTGGCAAACGCTTCGGCCTATCCGGTCCCGAGGGCACTCGGCTACGCACTGCTCTGCGTCGAGGCGGTCCAGGACGCCGCGGCCGTGACGGAGACAGCCATCACCGGGCGTCCGCTTGCCGTCGACGTGCACGCCCGCAGCGTGGTCGTTTCGGACGTCGTCGACCGGGCGACCGGAATCGTCGACGGCGTCCTCGCCGCCCGCGACGAGTTCCGGAAGCGGAAACCGTTAAGGGACGAGTAACCCGCATCGTGTAATCAGACCTCAGACGACCGCCCATGGGACATCCGGGGCGCCGGCCAATGGAGACCGACGATGAAGAACGACCGTACGAGGGCGGCTGCGTCCGCCGTGGATCTCGACGCCTGCCTGAGCGGGCTCTGTCCACCCCCCTCCCGCCACGACAGCCCTTTCAGGTTGCTCGAACTCGTCGTCGCCGCCCGGTGCCCGAGGGACCAGCCGCGGCGTCGCGACGTCACCCGATTCGGCGACGACGACCGCGCCCTGGCGCTGTGGCAGAGCGCCTTCGCCGTCGTCGAGCGCGTCCGCGACGGCGGTTGGCAGGACCCCCGCCGGGCCCACACGGCATACCTGCAGGCGCTCTGCCTGCTGGAGACGACCGAGCGATTGCTCGAAGAGCTCGACGAGCTCCTCGGCCTCGATCCGGATGACGTCCAGGATGCCGTCGCCTACCGCGTCGAGCTCGACCAGCTCGCCGGCGCGGCCGCGGGCAGCCTCGCGGATTGCGGCGACCGCTGCGGCTGGGACTACTGCCGGGAGCGTGCCGCCTGGTGTGTCGAGCACGGCCAGGACGGCTACCGGTACGCGGCCGCCTTGCTCGGCCTCTCGGGCGAGGTGCGGTGGACATGGCGGCCGGGGCAACCCGGTTTGGGCGCCTTGGCGGCCGCACTGCAGAGCGGCGATGACACGCTGCACGGAGCGGCCCGGGCCAGCGCGCCCGAGGCTGACGAGCCGGAGCCGTCGTGGGCCGCCGAGGCCAAGGCGGCGGCCGCCCATAGGAAGGCGGAGGTCGCTCAGCTCCTGTCCGAACCGTCCCTGCTGGTGCTGGCCTCGGTCGAGCACCTGCCGGGATCGGCGCGCGATGGCGAGGGCAAGGCCGGCAAGACCACGGCCCACAACGCCAGGGCCGAGTGGGGGCCGTTCGCCGGCAAGAGATGGCCGCTCGCACGCGTGCCGGACCTGGCCGAGGCGCGGGAGAAGCTCGTCGCCGAGTTCCCCTACGCCGCGGACGTCGTCGACGCCGTCCTGCGCGACCTCGTCGGGCGTCCCCACGTCGTCGTCCGGCCGCTTCTCCTCGTAGGCAGCCCGGGCAGCGGCAAGACGCGGTTCGCACGCCGGCTGGCCGAGGTCCTCGGGCTGGGGTGGCAAGTCCACGCATGTGGCGGGGCGTCGGACTCGACCATCCTCTCGACCTCGCGCCAGTGGAGCACCGGCCGTGCTTCGACGCCGCTGCAGCTTCTGAAGCGCCTCGGTGCTGCGTCCGCCCTCCTAGTGCTCGACGAGCTCGACAAGGTCGGTACCGGTACCCAGAACGGGAACTTGCTGGACGGCATCCTCCCGCTGCTCACGGACGACGCGGCGCGGTTTCACGACACGTACCTGGAGTGCAACACCGACCTCAGCGGCCTGAGCTACGTCGCTACGGTGAACGGCGTCGAGGGCCTCCGTCGGAGCCACCCGGCGCTCGTCGACCGATTCCGTGTCCACGTCCTGCCGGCACCGCGGCGCGAGGACCTGCCCGTGGTGTGCCGCACGATCCTGGCGGATCTCCGGGCAGAACGCGGCCAGGACGAGACGTGGTGTCCCGATCTGGACGGCGAGGAGCTCGCACTGGTCGAGCAGCACTACCGCGGCGGCAGCCTGCGTCTCGTCCGCCGCCTCTGCGAAACCGTCGTCGCCGGCCGCGACGTCCTGGCAACCCGGAACTGAGGGAGGCGACCGTGAGCGATCAGACACTCGCCCCCGTGTGGGAATATCTCGCCTCGACGATCCGCGGCTACCGGCTCGCAGGGACGTGCGATGCCCGCGTTGGCGTCGTCCTGGAGGACTACGTCGGCCACGCCGGGCGCCTCGTCCGGGACCGGCACCTCACGCTCTCGGAGGGGCTCGTCCTCGCCAACCGGGCGGTCCGCGCGGCCCGGGATCTCCACGCCTTGGAGGAGGCCCGCCGTGCGCCGCGTTGACGTCTACAGAAACTTGAACCGGGCCTGCTGGTCGGTCCGCGAGAATCGTCGGGTCGTCGACCACGTCGACAGCATCGCCCTCTATGACGTCCGCTTCCACGTCAGCGAGGCCGCTCGGCAGCGCGTCCTGCGCCTCGGGCAGCGGGCCGTCATGGCCTGGGCGTCCGGCATCGTCATCGACGCGCCCCTGCAGCGGTCGAGCGAGAGGATCAAGTTCGACCCCTTCGAAGGTCCCGACTTCATGATGGGCGAGTGGCCCGTCCACGAGGCAAACCTGATCCATTTCGACCGCCATGGCCGCTGCTGGGGAGTGCTGTGATGCGCGCATTGATGATCGCCCTGGTCCTGCTCGCGGCCGCCCCCGCCGTCGCCGGCGAGCGCTTCCCGTTGGAGGGGGACACGTGGCGCTACGAGGGGCGCGCCCCGGCCCGCGACGGCGTGGCGCGATTCCTCCGCCTGGAAGCGACGCCGGCCCCGGCGTCCGGCTGGACGGTGGTGCTGACGTGCGGGTCCGTCTCGCTCCGGACCGGGAAGGAGGTCGTCTCGTACCGGGGGATCGGGGCGGCCGGACGGTCGCGCTGGGGAGCTCTCGGGGGCACGGCGACGTCGCCGGGGCATACCACGACCGGCTGGCTCATCGAGCCCCGGGGCGACGGTATGCTCGACCAAGCCGTGCAGGCCCAGGATGCCGTCTGTGCGTCCGGGCGGGGCGACCTGTCGTCGGGGGACTGAAGCCTGGTGCATTTCGAAGGGGAGCCCCAGGGTCTCCTCAGATCTGAGGAGACCCCATGCGCTTGCGCGACCTTTCCCCCGACGAGCTCGCCAACGTCGCGGTCCTGCGCCACCGGCTTCGGGCGAGCCATGGCGCCGAGGCCGCGACCGCGCCCTTCCTGACTGAGTGGTCGACGAGGCCGGTGCCGGACGGTGGCGTCCGCCTGCACGGCCTCTGCTGGGGGCATCCAGGCCTGGGCGACACGCTCGTGACGACGACGCCGGTCATCGAACTGTCCGAGAGCCACGCCCGGACCGAGAGCGGGCGGCTCTACCTCCTGGGTCCCGAGGATCGAGACCACCGGCGCCGGCGCGCCCTGACCGGCCAGCGCGGCGCCTTGCTCATCGCGCCGGCCGGCGCGCCCGAGGACACGACGACGTTTGGGCGGTAGCTCAAGACTCGATGGCGCGCCGGATGCGGTCGATATGGCGCTGGCCGAGGAACCTGATCCAGGCCACTTTCGCCTCGGTGGGCCGGCACTCTCAAGCCTCGTTCGTGGAGAGGGCACCGCCGGCCGCGAGCCGGATCGGGCGGACGTTGGCGGGCTGGGCGAGCTTCCAGGGGCACCGGCGGGCGGCGAGGAGGCGGCTCTTCGCGATGGGGGCGATGCTGACGGCGTCACCCTGGTTGCCGCCGAGGACGAAGTACGTCGTGGCGCTCTCGCCGACGTAGATCCCCACGTGGCCGCCGCCGCCGGGGCGCTCGAAGACCAGGACGTCGCCGAGGGACGGGGACGCGGCCTTGGTGCCGAAGGAGGCCCAGTTCCGGGCCCAGAGCGGCGCGGCGACCGGCGCGAATCCCGCGCGCTTGACGACGGTCGCGACGTAGAGACCGCACCAGGCGATGCCGTCGTTGACGTAGGCGCCGGCGACGCCGACCTCACGGGCCCAGCCGAGGATCGCAGGGTTCGAGGCGGCGCCGGGGACCTCCTTGGTCCCGAACAGGGCGAGGCCCTCGACGAGGACGCGGGGACCGGCCTCCTTGGAGAGTTAGGCGTAGGCGGAAGGGAGTTGGGGCACGGGGGCGGCCTCTGGGGACCGCGACGCGGCCGGGATGCTCCCACGGTGCTCGTCGCCCCGTGACCAGTTCCAGGCCACGGCAGGGACCGTCATTCCCGTCCGCGAACCACCAAGGTCACGACGCGGTCCCCGGCCATGAGCAGCCCGTAGCCGTCGATGCAGACGAGGCGCGCCCCGTACCGCGCCCCCGGCCAGCCGTAGAAGGCGAGCCATTCCCGGATGCCGCAGACGTCGGCGTCGAGGCTGCGGAGGACGTCGAGGGCCTCGCGGTCCGTCAGGCCCTCCAGGATCGTCTCCAGCCCGAGGACGCGGTCGGCGAACCGCCTGATGGCGTGCAGCGTCGGCTTGGCTCGATACCCCTCCGACCGGTCATGCCGGACGCACGCCGGCACCGGCGAAGGATGGGCAGGCGGAGCGGACACGGGACGCAGGGACAGGGCAGAGACGGGCACGGGAGACCTCCAGGGTGTGGAGGAAGGCTGCGCGCGTCGAACCGATTTGGGCAGGGATGCGGGGCCGTCTCGTGCCCCTCGCGGTCCCGGGGAGAGGGAACCGGAAACGACGACGCCCTCACGCCGATTTCCCGGCGGAGGGCGCGTCTCAACTGTGGTGCAGTTGGCCAGGTCGAGGCATGATGATTCTAGTCGCGGGACAGGCCCGGCACAAGGCGAAACGGTCTAGAGACCGGGCGAAACCCTGCCTTCGGTGGTGAAGTCGAACGGGTCGTGGCCGAGGGCCATCAACTCGCGTGCCCGGGATTCCATGAACACGGTCGGCCCCGTGACGATGCGACCGTCCATTTCGCGGATGCGCCAGCACCGCTCCTTGGGGGCGTCGAACGCGGACCTGGGACGGGGGGCGAGAGACTGATAGGGCGAGGGAGAGGGAGAGGAGGGCTTGACGATGTCCGATGCGAGGTGGGGGATGGGGAGACGCGACGACTTGGCCACCGGGACGCGGGGGCCTGTAGACCCGACACCCCGGAGACCTAGGGGACGGGGACTAGGGAGAGGCACGGAGGGCACCTCCGAGGGTTCGGGGAAGAAGCCCGCCAGGAACGCGGGAAGGGTCCCCACGGGCTCCGCAGCAGGGGTGCGCGGCTCCGCAGGAAGGGGAACCCGGGGCTCCGCCAGGAAGGCCCCCACGGGCTCCGCAGGAGGGGTGCGCGGCTCTGCAGGAAGGGGAACCCGGGGCTCCGCCAGGAAGGCCCCCACGGGCTCCGCAGGAGGGGTGCGCGGCTCCGCAGGAAGGAGAACCCGGGGCTCCGCCAAGGGGGCTTCCACGGGCTCCGCAGGAGGGGTGCGCGGCTCCGCAGGAAAGGAGAACCCGGGGCTCCGCCAAGGGGGCTTCCACGGGCTCCACCCGGCAGGGAACCATCGGCTCCGCCGACCGGGGGGCTCTATGAAGGCGAGCCTCGACCGAACCCTTTGAAGAACCTTGAGAAAGCCTGACGCGGGTACGGTCTAGGACCTCTCCCATGAAGCCCTCCACGATGTCCGTCTTTCCCCGCGGGGAGACGAAGCTGTCGTGGACCGGGAGCACGGGGATGGCGGCCTTGGCGGACAGGTCCATCACCTCGCCGGCCATGTTGGAATCGATCCGCATCAGCCTGACGCCGACATCGGAGCCGAACAGGCGCTTGATGGATTCGTGCCGCTCCTCGATGCGGTCCAGCGCCGCCGCAGTCGCCTCCCACGTCATCCGGCGTGGCCAGACCGGCTTGCCGTCGCGTCCGATCTCGAACCGCTTCTGTAGGAGCGACCTGATCGTGGCGGTGCGGTCGGCGGCGTTGATGTACGTGTTGACCGCCCCCTTCAGCTGGTTGCGGGAGACGCCGCGGATCTTCTGCCTCATCTCGTAGGCGTCACCATCGAGGCGGTGGCCGCACATGGCGTAGGCCAGGTCTAGGTGGAGGCAGGACCAGTCCGGTTCCTCGACGGGTTCGCCGTCGAGAAGAAGCTCGGCCCGCCGAATTTTCGGCAGGTTGCTCCACTGACCGTACATCCGGCCATGCAGGCCGAAGTCGGATCGCGCGAACATCTGGACCGCCATGGGCATCTCGATGGACAGGACGCAGGTCCAATTCCCGGAGCCCGACATGGCGTGCCAGTGATGGTCCGAAAACCGCCACGCCCCGGACGCGGCCGCCTTTGGATCGACAGTGACATCGATTCCGGCGATGACCTCGTTGCGACGCTCCATCGTGCGGACGAGGCGCCGGACCTTCTCCGTATCCGGGAGCGGCAGCGGGTCGCCGTCGTCGTCGCGCAGGAGAACCGGCACGCGCGGGGGACGGTGCCCGATGGGCTCACCCCGCATCCGCGCGACCAGGCCCTCGGTGGCCCAGATCGCCGACTGCATCCGGTCGCACTCGCGCTCGGCGAGATGAGCGCCGGGCTTGGCGCGGTGCTGATGGAACAGGCCGGCCTCGGTAATGGCGTCAGCGAACCCAACGACCCGATTGCGCCCGAGCGGCGTGCACGGGTAGCGATTGAGCCCCCACCACTTGCCCGACCTGGAGATGGAGATGCGCCGGCCGGCGCCATCGGCCTCGACGATGGCCTGGCCGATCATCGCACAGGCGACCGCTAGATCGTCGCGTGTCCGGCCCAGCGGCACGCCTAGAGCCCGCACCGCATCCTCGGATGCATAATGCATGTAGCTGAGAGGCGCATCGTCGCCTCGAATGAAGAGCACGGGGGTGGTCCTGACCTGGCTTGTCGCTCAGCCGGGGCACCACACCCGACGCGACAGGCAATTCTTGACCGCGGAACCGCCTTCCACCAGAGGGGCTTAGCCGCCCCTGGCCGCCCCCGCCTGCCCCAGGTGCCAGACCCTAGGGCACGGCATCCAGCCCCATCGATTTCGGCTTTTGGGCCATCAGATCCCCATGACCCGCGCGACCCGAGGGTGATTTCCCATCGGCTCTCGAACCCCCCTGTTAGGCACGTCCCTGTGCCTCACGCGGGCCGAGACTTTATTTTCGGGCCTGTGGACCGCCCCATGCCGGCCCATGATTGGCTTCATGGGCGAACGCATGGCTCCATGGGCCGCATGGGCCAAGGATGGACGATCCATTCCTTCGGAGCATGGCACGACGATTCGGCGACGCCGTGGCCTGGAACGTGTCACGGCGGCCGGGGCATCATCGGCCCATGGCGCCTCGCACCGACTTCTCCTTCCTCTCCGACCTCGGCCTGCAGCTAGCGGCCTGGGAGGAGACCTACGTCTCGGAGGCCGGGCTCGACCGCTATCGGCGGGCCTGCGCCTGGGTGACGTCGGAGAGCGCCAAGCAGGTCGCGACGTCGATAACCGACGCCATCGCCTCGACCATCGACCGTCCGACGCCGTGGATCTCGCGCGCCTACCAGTACACCCGCGCCCTGACCCGCGGGACGTCCGACGCGGTCTCGGCCGACGCGTTCGTGCTCGACGACCAAAGTATCGTGCTCAAGCACCTCTTCGGCGATGGGCGGAACACTCGCCTGCCCGGCGACGTCGGCTTGGCCAAGGAGCACATCCTGGTGCACGGCAAAATGATCAAAGCCTATTACCGGCCCCGGGCACCACCCGGGGCCAACGGAACAACAGCGGGGCGGCCTCCACCAGGGGATCGCTCCTTCTCGTTGGCCCATGGCGCCCATGACGGCCCATGGGCGCCACACCCCATCCCATGGGCGCCATTGGGCACGCGATGGACCCCATGATGAGCCGGGGATGGGGCATTCATGGGCCAGCTATGCGCGCCGCGCTGGGAGACATAGGGATCGATGGGCCACTCATGGGCGTGAGATGGGGCCGACGCATGGCTCTGTGACCTAAAACTAGTCACGGGCGGGGCGGCAGGCTGATCCCAGCCAGCCAGTGCCCAATGGGGGTGTGGTGGTGCCCGATTATCCCGACCATTGAGCTTGGCCGTCACGCTCTGAGACCCCGACGTCCATGGAGGCTCGCCAGCCGCCCGTCATCCCCGGATTGGCGATCACCCACGCTACGAACGCGAGGCCCGCTGCTGGCCTCGCCGGCGCCTAGGCCCGATCCATGGATGGGGTCCCCTGGACCCACTTGAAAACTTTTTGGTAGGCATTCGCCCTGTGTCCGCGCGATCTGTGAAATTTCCTAGAAGGTCTCCGCATTCCGCATTTGCCTCTGGCGAATGGCCAGACCGGCCAAGGGGATGGGGGATTTCCGAATGCGGCGGCACCCGTAACCGACTATGGACCGCGACATGCCCCGCGGACCCGCCCCCCGATCAGGTCCCCGCTGCCGTTGACTGAGCCGAGGGCGTCGCCGCGCCGGTCGATGCAGCCTCCGTCGCCGCCGGGATCTCGGAGCGGGGCAGGCGCTCGCCGAGCCAGTCCAGCGCCCGCATGAGCGGCATGTGCACGTCGCCCGCGATTACGGCCACGTCGAAGCCGCCGGCCGGCGCGTGCGCGGCAGGGTCCCAGGCGTTCTCGGGGCAGTCCTGAGGCAGGTCCGACAAGATCCAGAGGCGTGTGGGGTCGCGCGTCATCGTTCGCCTCCCGCGGCCGTGGCGTTCTCGGCGAGGCGTACGCGGATCTCGTCGAGGGTCACCGGCATGAAGTCGAAGCAGTTGACGCCGACGTCGGTGCTGCCGGCCGTGCCGGGAAGGCTGCCTCGCGAATGTCCGAACAGGTGGAGGTCGCCGTAATGCTGGCGCGGCCAGACGCGGTGGGCGTAGTGAGAGCACCAGACCCCGGTGGTCGTGCCGTCGGAATTCTCGACGACGACCCTGACGACGTCGACGACGGGTCCGTCCCAGGGCAGCCGCGACGCGATCTTATCGTGGTTGCCTCGAACCAGTCGTCGCACCCCGTTCAAACGGCGAAACACGCTACGGGCGCGGGCCTCGGGGCAGCGGTAGCAGAAGTCGCCGAGGTGCCAGACGGTGTCCTCGGGCCGCACGACGGCGTTCCATCGCGCGATCAGGGTCTCGTCGTGCTCCTCGATGGAGGCGAACGGTCGGGGCGCCAACATCCTGTTAGAGAGGATGCGGGCGTGGCTGAAATGGGTGTCGGAAACGAAGAAGTGGGTCACAGGAGCCTCGAAAAATCGGAGGCTCAGGCACGCTGCGGCACTCCGGGATCAATCGGTCGGGCGCTGGCTCAAGCGTATCATCGTGGGGCTCCTCGAAGGGCGGCGAAGGTGACCTGGCCGGTGCCGATAGGCAAGGCCGGGAGCGCGGATCCACAGGGCTCGCGGGCCGGGATTCGCGACTCCGCGGAGGGCGCGTAGCGGATAGCGCTATGGGCTACGCGCTACGGAATCGGCAGGTTTCTTAACCATGTTCGCGTCCCCTGCGGGCTTAAGTCGGGGGGACGACGATGGCGGGCGGCGTGGCAGATCATCTGGCGCGGATGGATGACCCGCGGCGATGGGAGGTCTTCAAGGCGGCTGACCAGATCCGGGCGGAGGGCAAGGAACGGGTCGCGCTCCGCAACGTGACCGCGCGGGTCAAGCGGAACAACGGGGTGGCAGGCAGCAACCAGCTGGTCGGCAAGCACCTGTCGGCTTGGGCGGAGGAGCGGCAATACAGCCCGATCATCGAGCTCGCCGGGCTGCCGGGGTCGGTGTCGACGGTGCTGGCGAAGGCCGGCGTGGCGCTGTGGGAGGCGGCCCAGGCGGAGGCGGCGAAGGTCCTGGAGAGCGAGCGCCGGCGCATGGCGGAGGCCATCGAGCTCGAACGGGAGTTTCGGAACGAGGCTCTCGGAATCGTCGACGCGCGCGACGCCGTGATCGAGGGGCTGCGCGCCGAGGTCGCCCGGCAGGCCGCCGAGATGGAAGAGATGCGGGAGCATCTCCGCATCGTGCGGGCGCGGGAGTTCTGGCCGCGGGTCGCGCAGGAGATCTGGGAAATCCTTCCGGAGCGGGAGGCGATGCACCTGAACGAGATCACGGGGCGGATCGGCCACGAGTTCATCAAGGAGGCAGAGGATTTTCCCGGCGAGTGGGGGCCGGACCTGATCCGGGGCGTGATCGACCAGCGCATCAAGTACCAGAAGCTGTTCTGGAGCGAGGGCCGCGGGCGCTATCGCAGGCGCAGGTCGGAGGATCCAGTCAGAGCCTGAGACCAAGGCCGAGGCGGCTCGGCTTCCACATCGGCCGCCCCGAGGCGGCGAACCTCGTCTCCGATCCGCCTGGCAGGTGGACGGCGACCGGCCTGGGTCGCGTGATCGCGATTGCGGGAAAGCCGGCGGCACTTGGCATGGGCCCGGCCCGGGTCGGCACTGACCCCAACTCCAAAGCGTCCGTTGCCGAGTGATGGTCGGCGAGCAGGCGGCCTCCGAGCGAGGCTGGGCGCAAAGCCGCCCTTACGTTCTGCATAATCATACGCCACTTCTGCAAAATGCGTCTTATATAGAAAAGCAGAAAACAGTTGGCCACGTCCCCCACGCGTCGGCATGATCGGGGTGTCCAGAAGGAGAGCCCAATGTCCACCACCAACGAAACCGTCGAGAAGCTGATCAAGGATGCGCTCATGAAGGCGACCCATCCCGAGGCCCACCTGCTGCTGATCGCGGAGGCGCTGCTCGACCCGCTCTCGTCCGATCCCCTCCCGGCCGGAGCGGCGAGGAAGTTGGGCGAGGCGGACGCCTACGCGGCGGCGACCGCCGTGACCCGCATGATGCGGCGGCATGCGCTGAAGCCGTCCGAAGTCTGCAAGGCCGCAGGGGTGGCCAACCAGCAGAACGACTACTTCAAGTTCCACCTTACCCAGGCCGAGATGGACGCCGGGGGAGCGCTGTCGGCCCCGCTCAAGAGCGGCCGCCGCGTCCACAAGGGGCTGGCGCCCTACGTGCGCATGGCCCGCGACATCGCGGCGAAGGCCGGCGTTCCGGAAACCGACCTCCTGCAGGAACTCGCGGTTGCGGTGGTGGGCTACCTCGCTCCGTTCGCCTCGGCCGACCGCGACCCGTGGGAACTGCTCGCGGAGGATCTCGCGATGCTGTCGACCTACTTCGGTCGGGTGCGCGACGGGTCCGATGGGGAGCCCGTCGACCTGAGGCGGTTCTTCTCCGACGCGATCCGCGCCGGGGTCGGCTACAGCATCGTCAAGGACCGCATGCTGCCCGAGCCGGAGGAAGCGGTGCCGGATGCGGGGTTCTGGCTGTCCCCGACAGTCCCGCTGTTCGCCCGTACGGTGGCCGTGGGTGCGGTCGACTGCCGGACCTATGACGAGACCCTCGACGGCGAGCGCTTTCCGGTGCCGCTCGGCGAGATGAAGGCCAACGTCGTCGAGGTCTATTCCATCGGCCTGGTGCCCGATGGCAAGGGCCTGAGGACGGTGATCTTCGCCGAGCCGTGGACCGCGCTGTTCGGCAAGCCGGGCGACGGCCACGCCAGGTCCTGGATGGACAGGGGAAGCTTCGCCTTCGTCCAGGGCACCCCGTTCTCCGGCGGCCTCCACGTGCCCAAGGGGGACGATTCGTTCGACGTGTCGTTCGCCGACGACGGGCCGGCCTTCGGGTGCCGGGACTACGAGCGGCACGTGCGTTCGCTGCTGGTCGCCGCCGACGAGGCCGGACCCAACACGTACGAGTCGTCCTATTGCTACGAGATGGTGAACGTGGCTCGCCGGATCGACCTCGACCCGGAGGTGCTGAAGACCTTGTTCGAGCGTTCGGGCGGCGACAAGTGGGGCACGTTGCTCGGCTTCCTCAAGGAGCCGCCGGCCTTCGCCCGCGCGTTCGCCCTGCCTCCGTCCGTCGTCCTGACCGGGGGCGCCATGTCCGAGGCCCTGCGCGACAGGATGGAGGAGGCGCTGCACGGGGACGGCCTGTCCATCGTGAAGGGGCTGACCGAGGCCGTGACGCGGCGTGCCCGGGCCATGGACGCCTTCATGTCCGAACGCCTCGATGCCGAGCGTTGGCGGCGCGACCGGTTCCGCAGGCTGATGCGGAGCTGACGGCCTTCGCGGTCACCACGGGCCGCGCGGGGCGCATCGATCTCGAAGGTCGATGCGTCCGGTGCGGCCCGCCAGATGCCCCCATGCCCTTAGGAACCGACACCGATGCGCGACGAATACGACGTCTTCCTCGACACCTGGGAGCCATCCCGGCAACTCAGGCACGCGACCCTCGAAACCAATCTGAACGACCCCGTCATGCGTGACCGCCTCCTGAAGGGTGACGATGACCCCGACGCCGTCGTCCGGACGGTTTGGGCTTCGGGGACGAAGGTGATGGACTCGGACGAAAGCTATGCTCGACAGGCCGAGTTCTTCCTTGCGAAGCAGCCCTTATGGTCGGCCGAATTCCGCGACTTGGCCATCTCGACCGGCGTCCCCGCGGCCGCTTTCGATCAGATCGCGAATGCGTTCCGGTCGGACTGGGTCGATGGGCGTGCACGACGTCAGAAAACCGACGTCATGATGGGCCTGAAGGCTTCCATCAGGGATCTCGACCGCATCGATCATCCGCGTGGTGCCGGCCGATACGTGCTCACTCCCGTGCCGGACGGCGTCGCGGCCCTGCTGAGCCCCGCGCAAACCCGCGCTTTCTTCGAGGCGAACAGCAACCTTTTGCACGCACGCATCCCGGAATACATGGACTGCTTCGACGAGCCGAACTTCGCGGGCCTCGCCAACCTGGCGGTCCGTCGCGGCGTCTTCATGCCCCTGCCGACGGACCTTGTCAGAAGGGAGCTCCACTATCTCAACTCCTATTCCATCGCCCTTGGCCCGGTGGAGCAGTTCGCCCAGACGATGAGCACCGCGAACCGCGGTACCGGCGAACCCATCATCTTCTCGGCACCGCTCCCGGCCGTGCAACAGAGGGTCGTGGCGTTCGCCCCGTTCATCGACGGCATGGACCTCAGCCAACTCGAACTCGTCGTGGCGCCGCCCGTCTCGGAAATCAGCCTCGTCGACCAGGGCGAACACGGCGGCATCCGGGAATTCAGCTTCGATTAGGCTGCCGACAAGATCCGAATGCCTCGGATCATGCATGGTGGAAACGATCAGCGCGGCAAGGCGCCGTTGATGGCTCGTATCACCTTCTCTGCGCCATCTACCGTGGCTTCGACGCCGGGGGTCTTCGCATCGAGGAATGTCGGATTGCGGATGAGCCAGTCCGCCGGCGTGAAGTGGTCGAATTCCGGCGTGTCGGGTGGCAGGAGCTTGAAGGCCGCCTCCACCCGCTTGACCAAGCGGACCACGCCCGCAGCCTCCTTGTCGAGCTTCGCCGGCGTGAGAACTCCCCGGCCCCTCAGGCCGTATGCCTCGTTGACGATGGCGAGGTAGGTTTCCGGATCGAAGATGTCCTCGACATCCCCTTCGGGCAGGCCGAGCACGTCCGGGTAGTTCATGATGCGGTCCTCCGGGATCGCGCCGGCGGCGCGAAGCTGTTCGAGCTTGCGCTTGTCGCCCTGCGCCCTGTCGGACATCACGGCGAGGTACAGGTTCGCGCCCTTGAAGAGCGAGACGAACGACTGGATCTTGTCGAGCCCGCCCGCCGGGCAGATCGTCCAGCGCGGATCGAGCGCCGTCCGCCGACGCCGCTTCAGTTGGGCCGAAAGGGCCTTGAGGAAGACGAGGTCGCCGGGCCCCTCGACCAGCAGGGTGTGCTTGCCGACGAACAACGCCTGGGTGACGTCGTAGCCGAGGGCCGCCTGCAGGGGAAACAGCGTGTCCGGATCGGTCGCGAGGACGTCGTCGCGGACCTTGGTCCCCTTGGTCGTCCAGAAGCCACGCCTCTGCTCGATCTGGTCCTCGACGATGCGGGAGAGTGTGAGGTCCTCGGGCGGCACCATGAAGGGCGAGTGGGTCGAGAACACGACCTGGTGATGGGGCACGAGCTTGTCGTCGAAGTACCGCAGCAGGTCGGCCTGGGCCTTCCCGTGCAGGGTCAGCCCCGGCTCGTCGAGGAGCAGCAGGAGATTGCCGCT
>Ga0255028_100147_pt1 | contig 17516 bp, 13 predicted proteins | sample DRGLUT_MetaT_FD_178168 | JGI IMG/M metagenome (GOLD analysis project Ga0255028, IMG submission 178168) | Metatranscriptome of freshwater microbial communities from Pennsylvania, United States - DR:GLUT (Metagenome Metatranscriptome) | ecosystem: Environmental > Aquatic > Freshwater > Creek...
GCTCCTGCGCGGGTCGGATCCTCGGGCGATCCGGCGGGATATGGTGACGACGCGCGGCGAATTGCGGATGCTCGTCACGGAGCGGATCGCGCTGGCGGCCAAACAGGCGCGGCTCGACGCGGAGATCGCCGGCGCGGATTCCATCACCTTCGGCGAGGATCTGAAGGGAGCCCCCGACAAGGCGCGGGCCGATCAGGCCATGCGCGGCGAGCAGCTCCTGTTCGAGACGCGGCGCAACTCGGTCAAGGCGGAGATTGCCGCGATCGAGCAATCCATGACCAGCTTCCGCGCAGAGATCAGTGCCCTGGAGAACAAGTCCAAGTCGCTTGATCGCCAGATCGAGCTGAGCCGAGGCGAATTGAACCTCGTCAACGACCTCGTCGCCAAAGGGCTCACGATCACGCCGCGGAAACTGGCCGCCGAGCAGAGCCAGGCCTCCTTCGAGAGCAACCGGCTGGACGTTCAGGTCGCGATGCTGCGCGCACAGCAGAGCCTGACGCGTGCCGAGCGGGATGTCATCGAGCTGCGGTCCCGGTTCCGCCGCGACGCCCTGGCCGACGCGGCGGATACGCGCTTGAAGCTCGGGCAGAACGACGAGAAGGCGCTGACCGCGGGGCGGCTCTCGGCCGATGCCGAATCTCAGGCGCTCGGCAGCGGCGAGGACGGCGGCGAGATGCTGATCCCGCGCTACGAAGTGACCCGCAGGGTCGGCGACCGGTCCACCACCTGGCTCGCGCAGGAGGATGCTCAGGTGGAACCGGGCGATGTCGTCCGGGTCACCCTCGTCCGGCACCAGAACGGCAAATCCAGCGAAGCGCCGCAAGTCCCCGCGCCGCAAGTCCCCGCGCCGCAAGTCTCGGCACCGCGTAGGCCGTCCGAGGGCGGCAACGCCAACCGCACCGCGCCGGCCTCCGCGGAGGCCGTGCGCCGGGCCGCGGAAAGTGCGGATCGGTAGGGCGCGGTCGAAAGGGATGCCGGATCGTTGGCGCCAAGCCGCGATCCTCGGTTGAATCGGTCTTAACCTCAAGGCAAGCGGATCATGAGCTTCGAGCCGATCGGCGCCATCACGATCGTCGTCGGGCTGTTCTGCCTGCTGTTCGGCACCCGCTCGACGGTCGTGGCGTTCGTCATGTTCTGCACGCTCGGGTCCGCCGCCGCGCTGCTGCTCGGCGGCGCCAACGTTCAGCCGGCACACCTGTTTTTGGTCTTCCTGGCCATCTCGACGCTGTTCTGGCGGAAAACATCCATCGCGATGCTCGAGGCGCTCAAGATCACCGAACCCGGCTTCTGGCTTCTCTGTCTCGTCCTGTACGGCGTGCTGAGCAGCTATGTCATGCCGCGGCTGTTTGCCGATGCGACCTATATCATCCCGCTCGGCACTTCGGCGCATCTGAGCACCACTGACGGCGCCGTGCCGCTGGGACCAGTCTCCAGCAATCTGACCCAGCCGATCTATCTGATCGGCGATCTCGTCTGCTTCCTCATGATCGCGACCGTCGGATCGACGCGAAGGGGCCTTGAGACGCTCGCCACCGCCCTGATCGCCTATGCGGCCACCAATATCGCCTTCGGCATCCTCGACCTGGTCACGAGCGCGACCGGCACCCAGGAGGCGCTGCAGTTTATCCGGAACGCCCAGTACACGTTCCACGATGAGGAGACCGTCGGCACGATGCGGCGGATCATCGGCTCCTGGCCTGAAGCTTCGGCTTTCGCCAGCATGACGCTGGGGGCGCTCGGATTCACCGGCATGCTGTGGCTCTGCGGACGCAAGCCGCTCGTCACCGGGCCCCTGGCGCTGCTCTCGCTCCTGTTCGTCGTGATCTCGACTTCGTCGACCGGGCTGGTCGGCTCGGTGGTCGTGCTGGGACTACTCTACGTTACGGCAGTGCAGCGGTGCAGCCTGCGCCCGCAGGATCGCTTCAGCGCTGCAACGGTCGTCCTCGGGCCGCTGCTCCTTTGCCTGATCGTACTGCTGGCGCTGGTGACCGACGGCGTGGCCGAGAGGATCTACGAATATGTCGACACGCTGATCTTGAGCAAGGCACAGACGGAGTCGGGGGTCCAGCGCTCGTACTGGAATGCGCTCGCCCTTCGGAACTTCTTCGATTCGTGGGGCCTCGGGGTCGGCCTCGGGACGAATCGGACCTCCAGCTTTCCGTTGGCAATGCTGTCGAATGTCGGCGTTCCGGGCGCGATGTTCTACTTGCTTTTCATCGCGACGGTATTCGGCGTCCGCCGGGGCGAGCCCCGGAGCTATCCGAGCGACGTGCGCGCCGCGTGTCGGATCGCCTGCCTGTCTCTGCTGACCGGGAGCGTAATCGCCGGGCCCACGGTCGACCAGAGCCTGATGTTCTACGTGTTCGCCGGTGTTGCATCCGCGTGGCCGGAGCGCGCGCGCCGCTCCAACGCGCAGGCTGCAGCGGGACTCCTCCCCGACACGCTCGCCCTGGCCTCTATGCGATCGGCGCTGCGGTAGCAGCTCTGAGGACGAGTACGAGGGGCGATCTGCGCGGACCAGAAATTCCGTCACTTCGAGAACAGTGCTGTGGGCGCTTAACGCCATCCATGGTCAGGCCGGGATTGCTTCGCTGCGCCCGCGAGGTCGGCCGATCATGCCGTCGAAACGGCTCCGACGGCCCGCCTGATGGCGTCCGCGTGGATTTTTGCCGTGTTCTCAACGCTGTACTGCTCGATATTTTGGCGCCTGAAATCGGCAGATGTCCTCTCTTCGGCGATATGATCGCAGTAGTGGTTCATGGCCTCCACGAGCGCCGCTTCGTCGTTGAGCGGGACGAGTTGCCCCAGGCGGCGGTCGACCAGGATGTCGCTCGGGCCGAACTCGCAATCGGTCGCGATGACCGGGAGCCCGCAGCGAAGCGCCTCGCAGATCGCCAGCGACCAGCCCTCCCATCGCGAGGTGGCGACGAATACGTCGCTGGCATAGAGCACCCGCTGCGGACTGTCTGGATGGTATTCGAGCGTGACGACATCCGATAAGCCGAGGCGCCGGATCTGCTCGGACAGTCGCGTCTCGTCGGCACCGTGGCCGACGAGACGCAGCCTTATATCCTGGCGTCGTTTGTAGAGCCGTGCAAACGCCTCGACCAGGATGTCCTGGCCCTTCTGATAGTCGTACCGCCCGACGTTGACGAAAGTTACGAGGCCGTCTGTCGGTTTTTCGTCGGGCCCCGGCGGATCGAACTTCCGGACCGGGTTCGGCACCCAGACCGTCGGTCTATGGCAGTCGAAATCCTCGGTGAAGGCTCCGAGCTGCCGGGGCGAGGTACCGAACACGACCGCCACCTGCCTGAGAACGAGATGGCGGAGGAGGAAGAACAGGATTTTCGCCTTGAGATGCCCGCTTTCCCGGCGCGGATTTCCATGGAGGTGCAGGGCGATCGGCCGCTTCAAGCCCAGCCGTGCGAACCAGAAGATCACCGTTGGATCGATCTGCGGGACTACGACGAGATCGTAGGGCTTGTCCCGAACGACGCTTCGGAATGCCCGCATGAGACCCAGGCGTGACGAGACCGAACGCCTGACGATGTTGTAGGCCCGCGGCGTGGCGGGATAATTGCGGTGCTCAGAGACAAACAGGACGTCGACATCGAACGCATCGCCGTATGTCTTGGCGAGTTCCGTGCAGATCTCGTCGTTGACACGTTCGATGCCTGCGAAAACCGTCGTGCCGGGCTGGCAATAAAGGACTTTGATCTTTCGACCGGGGGCGACGGGCATCAAGGATACTCCGAATGATGGGCGACAACCGCGACGCTCCCCGGAAGACCGTCGCGCCGCTGAGGCGTCGCTCGGATTGCCACGCATGCACCGCCGAACCCGAGGCCGGTTCGCCCCGGGAAGGCGTGTTGGAGCATGGGCAAGACGGCACCAGTCGATCAGACGCGGTTGAGGATCGCGCCGATGACGCTCGCGCCGGCGCTCCGCAACCCGTTCACGGCATCCGAGAGTTCGTCGACGGTCGTGCGTCCGGCCTCGGCGACGATCACCACGGCATCGGCCCGCCGCGCGGCGGCTCGCGTCTCGGCCGAGACCGAGAGGGGCGGCAGGTCGAGGATGACGTAGCCCGTCTGCCTCATGTGATCGATCACCTTGTGGAAGGACGGCGCGCCCAGGTAGACGCGGCTGTTGACCGCCGTGTTCGGGAGGCGAGCGGGCAGCACCGCGATGCCGCCGTAGTCGAGGAGCTTGGCCCCGGGAATGCGGGCTGGATCCTCGATCAGATCGGCTAGGCAGGTCCCTTCCCAAGTATCGAAATCGTAGGTCAGCGACCGCGGCGCGGACCCATGGATATCTGCGTCGATCATCGTCACCGGGCGCCCGCTCTCCTGGATGATCCGGGCGAGATTCAGCCCGATGAGCGAGGTTCCGGAATTTGCCGTGCAGCCGACCAGCGCGATGACGGTCTCACCGTCCCCGGGGCGGCTCGACAGGGCGAGCTGGATCGAGGTCCGCAGGTCGCGGATGCCCGAGGCAAAGCCGCTGTTGCCGAGCCACAGGGTCGTGGCGGATCTCAGGTCGCTCGGGCCGCGTCTGCCGGCGACGCCCTTGCGCGCAACATCGGGCATGACCGCGAGACACGGGATTCCGACGCGCTGCACGAGGTCCTGCGGCGTCCGGATCCGCCGATCCAGCGCTTGCCGCAGGGCAACGGCGAGCAATCCGCCGACGAGTCCCACGGTCAGGCCGAGGCCCAGGATCAGGGTCTTGCGCGGCGCCGACGGGCGAAGCGGCTGGAGCGCGGCGCCGATCACGCGGGCATCGGCGTCCGGGGTTGGCGCGTCGGGCAAGCTCCCGTTGGCCACCGCGGCCGCCGCTGACCGCGCCTGCGAGGACAGGGCGTTGACGCGGCCCTGCAGGAATTCCGCACCGTTCTTGGCGGCGTCGGCCTTCGCGGCGATCGATTGCCAGAGATAGGCCGAGACCGAGGCGTTCGCGACCCGGCGTGCCAGGGTCGGATTCGTGGAGGTATAGGACACCTCGACGACATAGGATTGGCCGACCCGGCGCACGGTGAATTGCTGTGCGAAGGTCTCGAACTGCCGCTGCTGCACGACCTCAGGGCTCGGCGGCGGCGGGACCGGAATTCCGAGCAGGGACTTGAGGCTGAGCCCCGATTTCTCGGCCTTGTCGGAGGGCGGAAGCCCGAATTCGGGATCGTTCGCGAGCCCGAGGCTGTTAAACACGTTGGCTAGGAGGCGCTCGGAACGCAGGACCTGGAGCTCGCTCTCGGCCCGGCCAACATCGAGGCTCGGGGCCAGCGAGCCTTCCGGCGATCCCGAACCGGCCTGGCGGCGTGGCTCCAGGAGCAGCGTCGCGGTCGCCGTGAAGAGCGGCGTGGCGGTCATCGCGTAGATCAGGGCGACGCCGACGCAGAACAGGACCCAGAGCGCCACGACGAACTTGTGGCGCTTGGCCGCCTTCAGGGCCGCCGAGATCACCGCCAGAGGGCCGTCAGGCACGCCGACGGAGGCGGATTCGGGGAACGGCCAGACCGCCTGCGGCCGCTCCGGCGCGATCCGATTTTGATTGTGCACGCTCATCTCACGGCTTTCCGTCGGATCTGCAGGGCCCGCTCGGGTTCGAGGCGTCCCAGGAGCGCGTCGGCCGCACCCCGTAAATTGCCCCGCAAACGGCCGCGCCGATCGATGAACGGTTCCGGGACTGCCGATCGCGCCAGATTGCTGGTGACGTTCCGGAACAAGTGGTCGATCACCTGAGCATAAGTCATCGTTCCCTTACGCAGCATGTACAAGGGATTAACCACCTGCGAATAGCCGAGCCGATCGCCGGCGATCCGGCCGCCCTTCACACCCATATGGACGCCGCGCGCCGCCATGCATTTCACGAGCCGCCCGCCCTTCGCCCGTAGGGCAGCGCCGAAATCGCGATCCTCTAGCCAGCCGTACAGGACCAACCGCTCGTCGAACCGCAGGGTCCCGATCGCGGAGCGCCGGAAGGCCATATTGCAGCCGTAGGGGCTGAACGGCTCGATCAGGGGCGCCGACTCGACCGGCCCGATCGCCGCAAGGAGGCGATCGACTTCCGCAAAGCTCAAGCCGGGGCCCTTGATGCCGTCCGACAGTACGTCGCCCGTGAAGCCGACGATGTCCGGCTCGTCGCGGAACATCCGGGCCGCGACATCGAGCCAGTCGGGCTCGGGCACGAAGTCGTCGTCGAAGAAGGCTACGACCTCGATTCCGTCGGGTAGGGCGGCGAGCGCGGTGTTGCGCTGCGCTGCGAGGCCGGGCCGTCCGGTCACTACGGTGACCTCCCTCCAGCCGGCCGCATCGCCGGCATCCTCCGGCTTGATGCAGGAGATGATGACGGATGCGGGCTTGTAGGTCTGCCGATCGAGGATGCGCCGTAGCGTCTGCGCGACGACGTCCGGGCGTCCCAAGGTCGCGATGACCACGGCGATGTCGGGCGGTGTGGATGCGGTGCGGGGACGCCCGACATCGCGCCGCCCGGGCGAGTGCAGCACGTCCAGGTAGCCCTGTGCCGTATCGTTCCAGGAGAACCGGGCCGCCTGGACGTGACCGCGGCCGATTAAGTCGTCCCGGAGATCGGCGCTCGCCAGCAGCGCCCGGACATGCGCCAGCCAGAGTTCCGGCTGGTCTGGAGGCGCCAGTAGCGCGGCGGTGCCGCAGATTTCCGGCAGGCTGGCGCGATCGGTCGAGATGACCGGGCAACCCTGCGCCATCGCCTCTAGCGCCGGAAGGCCGAAGCCCTCGGTCAGCGAGGGAAAGGCCAGGCACAGGGCGCGCTCGAGGAGGTAGGCGAGATCGTGATCGGTGACGAACCCGAGATGCTGGACGTTGTCGCTGCGCTGCAGCTCTTCCGATGCGAAGATACCCGCCTGGCCGCCGGCGATGATCAGATCGACACCGAGTCGCGCGAACTCGCCCGCAAGGCCGAGCAGCAGGCCGAGGTTCTTGTGGCGCGCGCGCGAGCCGAGCGCCAGGATGAACGGACGCTCGGTGCCATCCGGATTGCGGCGCAGCGCGGAGGGTGCCCGGATCGCTTGGTTCGAGTCCCAGGCGTGGACGTGCTCGTGCCCGTTGGGCAGGACGAGGATGTCGGAAGTCTTCAGCGACAGATGCTGCGCGATCTGCCCGGCCGAGAAGCTCGAGACGGTGGCGATGCGGGCCGCGCGTCGGGCCAGCAGCGGCTGGAGCGTCTTGTAGAAGGCGCGGAACGACGCGCTGTAACTCTCCGGCTCGAGGAACACGTTCGCATCGTGGATGCAGACCACCTGATCCGCCCTGAAGGCGGGCGCGGTATTGCAGAGGTTGAGCAGCCGGCCCGGCCAGGCGCGCGGCAGGACGACCTGCTCCCAGGGATGGCCGCCTGAGCGGCCGACGACCTTGAGCGACGTTCCGGCGAAGCCGGGATCCGGTGTGCCGGGTGGTGCGAGCAGGGGAATCGTTGCCCCGCGCGCGGCCACGGCCTGGCTCATCGCTCGGGTCACGTTCAAGGCGTAGCGCTGAACGCCGGTCATCGATTGCGTCAGGAAGCGACCATTGATCCCGAACGATTCAACCGCCGTCATGCTGACGATATACTCCAATTGATATTCGATATATAAACCATGAATCGCGCCAACACGAGCGAGAGTGCTTCTGAATAGTTCGGGTGCCCAATGTCACTCTCTCAAGCCGATGCTTCCGTTTCAACTGCTACAGCCCGTTTTGCACAATCATGCCGATATTACTAGTAAATGGCCCTTGCGGCAGAAATCCTTACGCTATCACCCGACCACTTACAAAAATGGCCGTTGCGCATGAGGGCGCGCGGCTGTGTCATGCACCTACGGCCGAGGATCGTACAGGTCGTGGCCGGTCCGAGGGGAACGCCGGTCCGGATCACTCGGCCAGCACCAGCAGGGAATAACCGCCGAGAATCCGCACGGTGAGATCTTGGTTCAGCGCAAACAGCGCCCGGCGCGGGATTCTCATGAACTGACTCGACCTGGCCTGATTCGGCAGTTCGAGGCGTCCGGCCGTGTAGGCGTGGTCGATGATCTTGTATCCGCAGCTATTAAGAGTCGATAGCGCCGACTCCTTGAAAAAATAATGTAGGTGGCCGACGTTTTTTCGAAGATTCATGATTGGATGCTGCCGAAGCAGCGACTGCACTGACAGATCGAGCGGGATGTGAAAAATTTTGTATTTGGCGAGGGGCCGCAATTTCTGCGCAAAGCCGATGTAATCCTCGACATGTTCGATGACGTCGATCACCAGCATCACGTCGAACGGCGTTGCTGCGGAGTCGAATACGCTCTCCAAATAGAATCTGGTTCGGTTGGTCTCCTTGCTCTTGGCTCGTCGATAGGCGTGCGGAGAAACCTCATAACCGTAACCCTCCGAAAAACTGAAGGACTGCTCCAGGTTGAGAAGAATGTCCCCGGTCCCGCAGCCGACCTCGCAGAGCCGATCGAACGTGATCGCGTTCTTGCGGATGATCTGAGCGATCTGCTTCGCTTTCCAAGGTGCGTCTTCCTCGTGCCAGCCTGGATTGTTCTCAGCGTAGGTCTCGTTCTGATAGATTTCTAACATTTTTATCCTTCCACGGCGTCTGCATGATGGCGAACTGAGCTCGTCCGGTTATTGACGTTTTGGCGGGGAATATGACCTCACCACACATCTGATTTTTGTAGCTTTCGCGGCTGCCAGCGCAACCGTCTCGTTGAAATATTAACTGATTGATGGAGCGAGCGTTAATGACGCAGATGTTCATGATTTTCCAAATCAACAACTTTGGGGCGGATGATCCGGTCAGAAGCAATCATCGGCGAATGGGTCGAACCGAGTTCGCCCCATTCGCCGACAAGCAGATCGTTTGACTTGATTTGCTGTTACCAACCTATAGCGGCACACGGAAGCAGACTGCGTGCGGGTTAGTACTTATATCCGCGCGCGATCCAGAGATTGTGGTCGAGATCCGGATGCCGGTCGCGGAGGATTGCTGGCCGCGGATCGCTCAAGCTGTTCGGCCGCGCCGCCGCAGGGCCTGCATCTCCGAGCGCAGCGCCCGCGCGGTATAGATCAGTTCGATGAGCGGGAGCGCCAAGCGGCCGCCCCGCGGGAAGCTGCGCACGACGGCACCCTCGCGCCAGAGGCTTTCGCGAATCTGCTTCAAGGGGCTGGTGGTGTCTGGGCCGGCAAATTGTGCCTGGAGTTCGGTCCGTCCGAAATCCCGGGATCTTTGGCCGAAGCTCAAGGTCGCCACCGCCTGCGCGTTCGGCCAGACCACCGCGTCCTTGAGGTGCCGCCAAGCGCGCGCCGCATCCTCCGGGACGCGGTAGAGCGTCTCCGGCGCGAGGCCGTCGATGTAGGCGAGGACACCGGTGAACAAGCCCGGCTGCTCCGGCGCGATGCGGCTTTCCCACCCGGCGACCTGAAGGTTGGCCCGCGGGGGCCCGCCACCGGCTGCGGCCGTGAAGGTTCGCACGCTGGACAGCTCCGGCTCGAGGCAGGACTCGATCAGCTGCCAGAAGCGGAGCGCCGAGGTTCGAACCTCCCAGGGCTTATACCCGTCGCTCTCGACGCTGAGGCCCAACGTGCGCGCAAAATGCGGGGTCGGAAGCCGCTTGTAATTGCAGCGGGCGAATTGAAGCCCGGACCATTGCCGATCCGGAATGCCCTCCTGAAGGATCCGGACCGTGCTGCCGTACAGCCCGGTATCGACCAGGACGCCATGGCGGCGCGCGCCCGTGCAGGCTGCCAGATGGGCGCGGAACAGGGCATCCTGCTCGGCGACCGCGCGACGGAGCATCGCAACGCCGGGCTCGTTGCCGGCTAATAGGGTCGTGAAGCGTGCTTTCTCGAACGGCGCTTGCCATGGGGGCGGCAGGTCGAGGTCGTCGCGTTGCGCCAAAGCGGCGGCGATCTCGGCCATCGACTGGCCGCTGAACTCGCGCTCCAGCTCGGACAGGACTCCTGGGCTCGGTGGATCGAAGGCGGTCCGGGCCGCGACGAGGCGCGAGACCATCAGGTCCGCACGCGGCAGCCGCTGCGGCAGACCCGTCCGGGCGAGAAAACGCTCATAGGCCAGCCGCAGCCGCAGACCGCCCCGGGCGCAGAACAGGAGGACGGCGTCGTCGCCCTGGAGGAAGCGCTCGAACAGCCATAGGCGGAGACAGAACTCTGCCAGGATGGGTCCCAGCGCGATGCGCCCGAACGTTTCCGCGTCGAGCCGGTCGGTATCTGGCGCCGTCATGCGGGCGCGCCCGAGCGCGGCGCCTGCGCCGCGCGGATCCGCAACCGGTGCAGGATACGGGCGCGCAGGGCATCGGCCCGGCGCCGGAACACGAGGTGCTTCGGCCGCAGCACCTGCAGGGAGCGCAATCCCGCAGCCTGGGCCATCGTCACGTCGGCGGTCGTGTCGTCGCCGATATGAAGGATGTTCGCAGCCGCGACGCCTTCCTGGCGCAGCACGACCCCGAACAGGGCGCCCGTCCGCTTGGTCGCGTTGTGGTCGGCGCTGGCATAGATCTGGGCGACGGGATGGTCGGGCGCGTGCGCGGCGAGCAACTGCGCGATCGTCTCGCCCCGATGATACGTGTCGCTCACGGCGATGATCCGGCATCCCGCCCGCGCCTGCTCGGCAAGCCAGGCCAGGAGCGGCGTATTGGCCTTCAGCTGCGCGATCTCGATCGCGATCTCGGCCTGGTGGAGGATGTCGGCCGCCTGCGCATCGAGGCTGAGGATCCGGCCCATGGCGTCGACCATGTCGGCGAACCGCACGTCCCCCGTCGGACAGGACAGGTCCAGCGCCCGGTAGGCCTGCTTCTGGACCTCGATCCGGGCGTCATAGATCGCCCCGGGATGCCGCACGATCCGCCGCTCGGCGGCCAGACGCTGCGCGGCGCGCACCGCGATGTCGTTGAACCGCTGGCGTTCCGATCGGTGATCGCGATGGAGCAGCGTATCGAATACGTCGCAGGAGATGATCCGGGCGGTTGCCGTTTTGGGAAGGATCATGATGCCTTTCAGCCCTGGAAGCCCGTGCGTATCGCCGCCGCTCGTGCGTGACGTGGTCGTGGTCCCACATGCCCGACCCGTCAGAAGCACGGCAATCGCGAGTCTTATTTATGTTGACTGGGTCGGACATGAAGAACGATTATTCATGAACCTTCATCATCGCGAGCGTACTCGATCACGCGATATCCGTCGCCCGACGGGTGAAAACGGCGGATATCCAGATCGCGGTATTCAGCCTCACTCCTTGCAGACGGCATCGCGCTTCGTCTCGTCGGGGGCGAAGGCGTAGACGTAATCGACCAGCAGGTCGGAGGGATTCGGGGTCTTGTCGATCGGCCATCCGGAGCCGAGGGCGAGGTTGACCAGCATCATCAGGGGCTTGGTGTGCTCGGGCGGAGTCGGCGTTCGGCCGATCTCGCGGCGGTCGAGATAGAACACGATCCACTCCTTCGTGACGTTCACCCCGTAGGTGTGGAAGCTGTCGTTCAGCGAGCCGCTCGGGACCGAGGTGATGATCTCGCCGCCGCGGTTCTTCTTGGGGTCTGTCTTGTCCCAGATGTGCCAGACCGAATGGAATCCGTCCGGGAACTGGCCATAATACTCGATCACGTCGATCTCCACCGACGGGGTGGGATCGTCTTTCGGCTTGTTGGCGTTCAGCCAGAAGGCTGGCCACACGCCGGGTCCGGGCGGCAGCTTCATCCGCGCCTCGAAATATCCGTACATCAGGGCGAAGCCGGCGGTGGTGGGATCGGCCGAGGACAGGAGACCGGATGTCCACTTGCCGTTGTCATGCTTCCGCGCCCGGATCTTCAGGATCCCGTCCTTGACGATGAACGGCGCGTTCTTCTCGGGATCGGCGAAGATGTCGATGGGGTCGATGAATTGTGCATCGCCGAAATCACCGTTCCAGGGCGTGTGCGCCGACCACCGCGCCCGCTCGTTGTTGGATTTCGAAACGCTCAAGTCGTTGAAGTCGTCGGCGAAGACCTTCTTGAACCGACAGAGCTGCAGCGGCTCGCCCTGCGCCTTCAGCTCCCGACATCCCGCGACCGTTGCGAGGCCGACCAAGGCTGCAACGGTTGGGAATACCCATTTATTCCGCATCAAGCGCACACCCATTTGGTTCACCGGCGTTTTCAGCGGGATTTAGGGTTCAAGCTCCGCCCTATTAGGGATGTATATAGTTTTGGTCCAGGGGTAAGGGCGGGGGACTGCCGAGCCCCCCGGATCGGGCTTGGCGCGGGCTGGCGAGCTTGCGCGGCATCGTCCCGAGAGACGCGGGGATCGCCGCGGATGTGCCGGTTTTGTGCGCCGCAGCAACGAGGTCGATCCAGCTGCAGAGGAACGCCCGATCTCTGGGGTCAGACATCTGGGTTCGGAAGACATGCGAGTACGGGGCGAGTAACCCAGTCGCCACGCCGTCATCGCGAGCGTAGCGACGCGGTCCACAGAGACGCGACGTTCGGGGGCCTGCGCGGCTCGGGTTGCTTTGGTATTTCCGCAACGGCGGTGAGGAACCCAGCGAACCCGACACGCACCGTCAGACGGGCGGCCCGGATGATGTCGCCGCCGGCCGGAACCGGTCCCAAAAGCTCAGAACGCGAAGCCGACCTCCGCCGCGAAGGCGTCGAGGAGCGGCAGGGAGGCGTCGAACAGCGGGCGCGAGCCGAAGGCGTCGCCGGCGCGGACAAACAGGGTTGCCTTGGCATTGCGGTGTGGGCCGAACACGCAGGCAAGGCGGCCATCGTCCTTGAGCTGGTCCAGCAGCGCCTGCGGCCGGACCTCGACCCGGCCGTTGATCAGGATCACGTCGAAGGGCGCCTGCTTGGGGGCGCCGGCCTGCAGCGGTCCCTCGATCACCGTAGCCGAGACGCCGAGCTTGGTGCGGGCCGTTTCGGCCAGGTCTGTCACCGATTCCAGCGCGGTCACGTCCGCCCCGAGATTCGCCATTACGGCGGCGGCGTAGCCGGTGCCGGTGCCGACATCGAGGGCTTTGGCACCGGGCCGGATCTTCAGGGCCTGGATCAGACGGGCCAGCACCATCGGGGCCGGCAGGCAGCGGGTCTCGCCGCCCGCGCCGTCGAGCCGCAGGGTCTGATCGATATAGGCGAACGGCTCGCGGCCCTTGGGCACGAAGGCCTCGCGCGCCACCGTGTCGAACGCGTCCAGCACCGCGTTGTCGTTCACGTCGAAGGTCCGCAACTGGCAGTCGACCATCATCCGCCGCGCCTGCGCGTAATCGATCATCGATACGTGTCCTCGAACCGGATCGGAACGCCGCGTCACCCGGGCCACGGCACGCGCCGCGGTCCCCGGCCAAGCTCAAGCGTTCCGGACGCGCGCGTTTTCGGAGATCACTCGTCAAAACGCAAGGTTTTCGCGGGTGGACCCGGCCATGGGTATCGACGGCTGGCACCGCACGCGGATCGGCCGGCGACGCTGGATCGCGAAAGATGCGTTACGGGGGCATCCCCGCTGTCGCGCCAGGGTTGTCGAAGGGGTCGCATTGCGCCGCCAGACGTTGAATAGAGAATGCAGATCGGACCGGGCGATCCAAGATGCCGGCCGTCTCGGGAGACATCATGACGCCAGTCACCAAGCCGATTCTGACCCGCGGCCTCGCCGCCGCACTCGCCTGCCTGGGCTTCGGGACCGCATCCCCGGACGCGGTGCGTGCGCAAGAGACGAAGGCCAGCTCCGCGCCGCCGGCCAGCGTGCAGGTCGACCGCGGCTCGGCCCTCTACGGACGTCCCGAAGGCGGAGACGCGGCCAAGCTCGCGCCGGTCGCGGGGCCGCCCCTGGCGACGGCCGCCGCCAAGCTGCCGCTCGACAAGCTGAAGGTGCCGGAGGGCTTCAAGGTCGAGGTCTATGCCAGCGGCCTCGCCAATGCCCGCTCGATGACCCAGGCGCCGGACGGGACGCTGTTCGTCGGCACCCGCACCGTCGGCAAGGTCTACGCGGTGCTGCCGCAGGCCGGGCCGGACGGCAAGCGCGAGGTCAAGACGATCGCGTCGGGGCTGCACCGGCCGAACGGTGTCGCATTCCACGAGGGCGCACTCTACGTCGCCGAGCTGTCGAAGATCTGGCGCTACGACGACATCGCCAACCATCTCGACGGCTCCGAGAAGCCGAGCCTCGTCTACGATGATCTGCCCAAGGACGAAGCCCATGGCTGGAAGTTCATCGCCATCGGGCCGGACAACAAGCTCTACGTCCCGGTCGGCGCGCCCGGCAACATCGTGATGCCCCCGGACACGCACGCTCAGATCCGCCGGATCGATCTCGACGGCAAGAACGCCGAGGTGATCGCCCGCGGGGTGCGCAACACGGTGGGATTCGACTGGAACCCGAAGACCAAGCAGCTCTGGTTTACGGACAATGGCCGCGACTGGGTCTCCGAGGATATCCCGAACGACGAGCTAAACGTGCTCACGGAGCCGGGCAAACAGCATTTCGGCTATCCGTTCTGCCACCAGGGCACGTTCACGGATCCCGAATACGGCTGGGGTCATTCCTGCGCAGAGTTCACCGCGCCGGCGGGCCTGCTCGGGCCGCACACGGCCTCGCTCGGGATGCGGTTCTACACCGGCGCGCAGTTCCCGGATTCCTATAAGGATGCCGTTTTCATCGCCCGGCACGGCTCCTGGAACCGCACGACCAAGCTCGGCGGCGACGTCGTGGTCGCGCGTCCGGGCCCGGACGGCAAGGTCGCAGCCGTGGAGCCGTTCCTGACCGGCTTCCTGCAGGACAACAAATATGCCGGCCGCCCGGTCGACGTTCTGGTCGCCAAGGACGGGTCTCTGCTCGTCTCAGACGATTACAACGGCGCTATCTACCGTGTCAGCTACGGCCAGTGATGGGCCACGCAGCGAGGATTGGGCTGATCCGGGGACTCGCCTCGGCCCTCGGTGTCCTGCTGGCGGGTGCGGCGCTGGCCGCGCCCGAGGCGGCGATGCAGGAGCGTCTCGCCCCCTGCGTCGCTTGCCACGGGGGCGGAACCTCGGAGACTGAGGGCGTGCCCTCGCTGGGCGGCCAGCAGGCGGACTATGTCGTGACGCAGCTTTTCCAGTTCCGGGAGAAGCAGCGCGCGGCGGAGCCCATGAACGACGTTGCCGCTGGCTTCTCCGACGACGACCTTCGTGCCTACGCCGATGCGGTCGCGGCCCTTCCGGCGCCCGCTTGGTCGGGGCCGGCTGCGGAACCGGCCCTGGTGGCGCGCGCCCAGGCGCTGGTCTCAAAGCACCAGTGCAATTCCTGCCACGGCGCCGACCTGGCCGGCCGGGAGGCGATTCCCAGGATCCGGGCGCAGCGGGAGGAGTACCTCGCCCGTTCCCTCGCTTCCTACAAGTCGAACGCCCGGCCGGGCTACGACCCCGCCATGAACGAGGTCGCGCAGGGCCTGAGCGACGCCGACATCCGGGATCTGGCAGCCTACGTGGCGCGGCTCTGACCGGCCCCGCCTACCCCGCCACGCGCAGCCTATCGCCCACCGCGAGCGTCCCGCCGGCGATCACCTCGGCGTAGACCCCGAGGTCGCGGTGGCCGAGGCGCGCGTCGAGGGTCCAGGGGATGTCGTGGTCGCGCACGCCGCTCACCGGGTCGACGTTGGTGGCGGCGCAGCGCACCGTGCGCTTGGTGATCTTGAGCCGCAGCCCGCTCGGCGCCTCGATCACCTGGCCGACCATGTCCAACTCGGCGAAGGGCGCTAGCCCGTCGACCAGCAGGTTGCCGCGGAAGCGCAGCGGATCGACCGGCGCGCCGAGGTAATCCTCCACCGCGGCCACGCTCGCCCGGTTGATCAGCGAGACGTAGCCCGTGGGCGAATCGGTGAACCGGTATTGCGGCGGCGCCGCCAGCACCTTCGGCTCGCCCCGCAGGCTTTCCGGCAGGGTACGCCGCATCAGGTCGGCGAGCCCGTCGCGGCCGGCCTCCGTGTCGAGCCGGAAGGCGTCCGTTTCCCCGGCGTGCTCCACCGTGAGCGTGGCGGTTGAGTCGTCGTAGCGGGTGCGCAGGCGGGCCAGGGCCTCGTCGCGCATCAGCATCAGGTACTTGGTCTTCGGCTGGTGCCGTGGCGCCACTGCGTTGAAGCCCGACGGCCCGTTCTCGATGGCGTAGAGGCGGTCCCCCGGGAAGAAGCCACTGGTCTCCAGCTCCGCCCGGTCGAGCGGCTCGGGGCTCAGACCCTTCACGGGGTAGCGGTAGAGGCCGAGGAGGCCGATTTCGAGGGCGGCTTGCATGCGCGGAGGGTGGCTCGGAAAAGCCGTGTCGCGCAAGGCCTGAGCCCCTTGTGGTGCGCAAATACAACACCACATCGGACCTACCGGTGGCTTTCGGCGCCGGGGCCCCTTGCGGCAGAGTGCCGGGGGGCGACGTTTCGGCAGGGCCGCGCCATCTCGGGCGGCGAATGTCGGCACGGGAGGGTGAGACACGCATGAATTTCGAACTCTACACCGAGCGCGCCCGCGGCTTCGTTCAGGCTGCGCAGAACCTCGCCATGCGCGAGGGCCACCCGCAGCTTCAGCCGGGGCACCTGCTCAAGGTGCTGCTGGACGATCCCGAGGGCCTGTGCGCCGGCCTGATCGACCGCGCAGGCGGCCAGTCGCGGGTCGCTTTGGCCCAGACCGAGCAGTGGCTGGCCAAGCAGCCGAAGGTCTCCGGCAACGCATCCGCTCCGCAGGCGACCCGCGAGCTGATGCGGTTGTTCGACACGGCCGAGCAAGCGGCCAAGAAAGCCGGCGATTCCTATGTCACGGTGGAGCGCCTGCTCCTGGCCCTGGCGGTGGAGAAGGAGTCCGAGGCCGGTCGCGCGCTCCAGGCGGCGGGCGTGACGCCCGCGTCGCTGAACGGGGCAATCAATGCGCTCCGCAAGGGCCGCACCGCCGACAACGCCTCGGCCGAGAACGCCTACGACGCGCTCAAGAAATACGCCCGCGATCTCACCGAGGCCGCCCGGGAGGGCAAGCTCGACCCGGTGATCGGCCGCGACGAGGAGATCCGTCGGACCATCCAGGTCCTGTCCCGGCGCACCAAGAACAACCCCGTCCTCATCGGCGAGCCCGGTGTCGGCAAGACCGCGATCGTCGAGGGGCTCGCCTTGCGCATCGTCAACGGCGACGTGCCGGAATCGTTGAAGGACAAGAGCCTGCTGGCCCTCGACATGGGTTCGCTGATCGCCGGTGCGAAATATCGCGGCGAGTTCGAGGAGCGGCTGAAGGGCGTGCTCTCCGAGGTCACGGCAGCCGAGGGCGGCATCATCCTGTTCATCGACGAGATGCACACGCTGGTCGGCGCCGGGAAGGCGGACGGGGCGATGGACGCCTCGAACCTGCTCAAGCCCGCGCTCGCCCGCGGCGAGCTGCACTGCGTCGGCGCGACCACGCTGGACGAGTACCGCAAGCACGTCGAGAAGGACGCCGCGCTCGCCCGCCGCTTCCAGCCGGTCTTCGTGTCCGAGCCGACCGTGGAGGACACGGTCTCGATCCTGCGCGGCCTGAAGGAGAAGTACGA
>Ga0255028_100148_pt1 | contig 17479 bp, 23 predicted proteins | sample DRGLUT_MetaT_FD_178168 | JGI IMG/M metagenome (GOLD analysis project Ga0255028, IMG submission 178168) | Metatranscriptome of freshwater microbial communities from Pennsylvania, United States - DR:GLUT (Metagenome Metatranscriptome) | ecosystem: Environmental > Aquatic > Freshwater > Creek...
CTGCCGGGCTCGCCGCACTCGCGGCCAGCCTGCTGCCGCCGGGCGCGCGCCTGCTCCACAGGGCCGGCGCCGAGCGCAAGCGCGAGCCGGCGGCGACGCTGATCGCGGCCGGATTCCGGATCGCGACCGTCGTGGCCTACGCCGCCGAGGCCCTGCCCGCCCTGCCCGACGCGGTCGACGGCGCTCTCGCCGGCGGCGGGCTCGACGCCGCCCTCCACTATTCGCGGCGCAGCGCCGCCGTCGCCCTCGCGTTGGCGGATGCTGCAGGTCACGGCGGAGCTTTCCGCGCCCTGAAGCATTACTGCCTGTCGGTTGACGTCGCCGCCCCTCTGGAAGCGATTGGCGTCCCGGTCCATTTCGTTGCGGCGCGCCCGCGTGAATCGGACTTGCTCGACGCCCTTACGCCAAGCCGCACATGACCGTGCGGTGACAGGGAGGCCAGGCCGCCGTATCTCGCCCTCGCGCCGGAGGCTGCCGCGGTGCTAGGGGGGCGCGGCGACGCCGTAGAGTTGGAGGACTTGCCCGTGACGCCACCGCCCAGCGACGCCGACAAGCCCGGCCCCGGCGGCCGGAAGCCGGACACCGCGGCCGCGAAGCCCGGTCAGGCCAATCCGTCCGTGACCGACAACCGCTCCGCGGCCGCGCCGGCCGCCGGCGGGAAGCCGGTGACACCCGCGCCGTCCGAGGGCGCCAAGCCGAATCCAGCTGCCGGCACGCCGCCCAAGCCGGCGACCGAGCCGGTGGTGGCCGCCAAGCCCGGCACGGCCGAGGCGAAGCCCGAGACCGGCAAGCCGGGTTCCGGGACCGTCATCGCGGACGCGCCGAAGCCGGCGTTCAGCACCGGCGCTCAGCCTACGGCCATGAAGCCCGACGCCATCAAGGTGGAGCCGGGCAAGATTGATCCCATCAAGGCCGATCCGGGCAAGATCGACCCTGCCATGGGCGGCAGCCCGGCCTCCGGGGCTTCGGAGGCCGCGAAGGCCGCGACCGGCGCGAAGCCCGATCCGATCAAGCCCGACGCCGCGAAGCCGGATGCCATCAAGGCCGAGCCGCCGAAGGCTGGCCAGCCCGGTTCCGGCCCGCAGCCCGGCAGCCGGCCGGGTGGACCTGCGGCCGGGGCCGCTGCGGCCGCGAGTGCCGTGACGGCCGGGCCGATCATCGACCTGAAGGCCAAGCGCGTCCCTGACGCGACGTCCACCGGCAAGGAGCCGCCGAAGGACGGCGTGAAGGATGCGGCCGGAGAGCCGCCGAAGGGACCGATTCCCGCCGTTGCGCCGAAGGCCACGACCCCGCCGGTAACCCCACCCGCGACCCGCGCCCGGGCCGGGTTCGGGTCGATCGCCGCCGCGGGACTGCTCGGCGGCGTGATCGGGGCGGGCCTTCTGTTCGGGGCCGAGAAGGCCGGAATCGGGCCTGATCCGCGCTTGAACGCCCTCGACCAGAGGTTGTCCAGCCAGCTCGCCTCCCTCGACAAGCGCCTCGACGGGCTTGCGCCGCGAGACGCCCTGGCGGCCCTCGACAATCGGGTCGCCTCCGCCGAGTCGACCGCCAAGCAGGCGCTCGACAAGGCGTCCGGTGCCCCGGCTCCGGCCGCGGCTACCACGGACGGGCAAGCGGCTGGTCAGGTGTCAGGCCCGGCGTCGTCCGTGCCGGCCGATCTCGTGGCGCGCCTCGACAGCCTGGACCAGCGCGTGGCCGCGCTTCAGGAGGAGCCCGGCCAGGAGCCGGGCCGCGACCAGCCGGCGGGGACCAAGCTCAACGCGCTCCAGGACACCACCAAACAGGTCGCCGACCTCGATGCGCGCCTGAAAGCCCTGGAGGAGAACGGCGCGAACAAGACGGCGGCGGAAGACGCGTCCAAGAAGGTCGCCGCACTGCAGAGCGAGGTGGAGCAGAAGACGAAGGCGAATGCCGAAGCCGACGCCGCCCTCGGTCAGCGGCTCGACGCGCTCCAGCAGAATCTCGACGCGCGGGTGAAGGCCGCCACCGAATCGGTTCAGGCCGCTACACAGGCGAGCCGCACGGCCGCCGAGGCCGGACAGGCCCAGGTCGCCGAGGCCGCGAAGGCGATCGACCGGCGTCTGCAGGAGCAGGCCGATCAGATCGCCGCGCTCGACAAGAGCGTCGCCCAGCGCGCCGAGGTCGGGACCGTCCAGGCCGCGCTGCGGGTGGTCGCGGCCGATCGCGTGGTATCCGCCCTGGAATCCGGGATGCCCTATGCCGAGCCGCTGGCCACCCTGCGCAAGCTCGATCCGGCGACCGAGGCGCAGGCGAAGGCGCTCGCGCCCTTCGCGGCCTCGGGCGCCCCCACGGCCGGCCAGCTCGCCGACGGCTTCCGCCCGATCGCCGAGCGGATCGCCGCCAAGAGCCGGGCGCAGCGGGCCAGGAGCGCGGCCGAGACCGGCGATTTCCGCTCCAAGCTCCTGAGCATGGCCGACGGCATCGTGCAGGTGCGCAAGGTCGACGCGCCGGCCCCCGAGGCTTCCGACGATCCGGAAGCCAAGGTTCAGGCCGCCCTCGACCGTGGGGATCTGCCGGCGGCCGACGCGGCGTTCGCGGCCCTGCCGGCTGCGGCGCAGGACGAGGCGGGCGATTTCGGCGCCAAGCTGAAGGCGCGGGCGGCCGCCGAGACGGCCGCGCGGACGCTGCTGGATACCGCCTTCAAGGCCCTGCCGACCGGCAACGCGGCGGCTCCGGCCACGCCCGCCGCGGCACCGGGGCGATAGGATCGTGACGGTCCCGAACCGCGCAAAGCGCGGCTGCACTCTCTCCGGGCGGGCGCGCAGGTGCCCCGCCTCTCCCGCACCCAGCGGCGGCCGCCAGGCGGCCGTCGAGAGGAGACTTTGACCCCATGTGGCGCGCCCTCGCCTTCCTGGCCCTGCTCGCACTCGCCGCCTTCGGCGCGGTCTGGATCGCCGACAGGCCCGGTACCGTCACCGTCGTCTGGAACGGCTACCAGATTGGTACCAGCCTGGCGGTCGCCCTCGTCGGCGTGATCGCGGCCGCGCTCGTCCTCGGCCTGCTCTGGGCGATCGTGCGCGGCGTGATCGGCCTGCCCGAGTCCCTGGTCCGGGGCTCCGCGGAGCGGCGCCGGGCCAAGGGCCTCTCGGCCCTCTCACGCGGCATGGTGGCGGTCGGCTCGGGCGATCCCCTGGCGGCGCGCCGCTACGCGGGCGATGCCGAGCGACTCCTCGGCACCGAGCCGCTGACCCTGCTGCTCAAGGCACAGGCCGCGCAGATCTCCGGTGATCGGGATGCCGCCGAGAGCGCCTTCCAGCGCATGGTCGACGATCCGGAGACGCGGGTGCTGGGCCTGCGCGGGCTGTTCGTCGAGGCAAGGCGCCGGGAGGACGAGATCGCCGCCCGCGCCTACGCCACGGAGGCCGCGCGCCTCGCCCCGAGCGTCACCTGGGCCAACGAGGCGCTGCTCGAGGCGCAGAGCGCGGACGGCGATTGGGCCGCGGCTCTGGAGACCATCGAGCGGCGCTCCTCCCTGGGCCTGATCGACAAGGCGAGTGCCCGCCGTCAGAGGGCCGTCCTCCTCACGGCCGTCGCGGGCGAGCGCGAGGCCGGCGAGCCGGAACTGGCCGCCGAGCGCGTGCTGCAGGCCGTCAAGCTCGCACCCGACCTCGTTCCGGCCGCCTGCATCGCCGGCCGGCTCCTCGCCCGCCGGGGCGACCTTAAGAAGGCCGCCCGCATCGTCGAGGCGGCCTGGAAGGCCAACCCGCATCCCGATCTCGCAAAGGTCTATCTCGGCCTCCGGTCCGGCGATTCGGTCCGCGACCGCCTCGCCCGGGCCGAGACCCTGGCCAAGCTGTCCTCCTGGGATCCGGAGGCGCGGCTCGCCGTCGCGCAGGCCGCCCTCGACGCGCGGGATTACGGTCGCGCCCGGGAGGCCGCGAAGCCGCTTCTTGCCGATCGACCGACCGTGCGCGCCTGCCTGATGATGGCGGCCATCGAGGAGGCCGAGCACGGCGCCGCCTCCGGCCAGGCCCGCGAGTGGCTCGCCCGCGCTGCCCGGGCGCCGCGCGATCCCGTCTGGATTGCCGATGGCGTCGCCTCCGACACCTGGGCCCCCGTCTCGCCGGCCACCGGACGTCTCGACGCTTTCGCGTGGCGCGAGCCGCCGAACACCCTGGTTGCCGCGCCCGCCGTGGAGCCGGAGCCGGAATCCAAGCCCGCCGCGCCTGTCCTGGCGCCGGCCACTCCCAGTGACGGCCCGATCCTGCCGCGCGCGGGCGTGACGGGCCAGGATGCGTCCGGATCGAAGGCGGCAGGCCCGCTGCCGACCCTCATGCCGGCCCCGGCAAGCGGGGACAAGGCTGACGGACCCGACCCCGTTTCGGCCGGCATGGCGGCGGTCGCGTTGCCGGCCGCCGGGCCTGAAAGCGCCGTGCGCAGGACCGGGTGACCGGCCTGTCCGGCGCGCGGGGTGCTGCCGCGACGCGCGAACAGAGGTTCGTGGCGTCGGTTTTGCCACTATGAGTTGCCGGACCCCCTGTACCGTGTAGCTTGTGCGTAGCGTCACCGACCGAGGGCCCGATCATCTGCCGCACCGTACCCGCCCCGGACACGTCCCCGCCCCGGTCGGATTCGGCGCGGAATCCGCGCTGCGTGCCCTGGTCGTGATGGTCCTCGACGACGACAACGAGCCCCGGCGGCAGGTCGGCGCCCTGCCGTTCCGGCTTGGGCGGGACGGGAAGCCCAAGATCCTGCTCGTGACCTCGCGGGAGAGCCGCCGCTGGGTCATCCCGAAGGGCTGGCCCATGAAGGGCCGCAAGCCGTTCCAGGCCGCCGCCCGCGAAGCCTACGAGGAAGCGGGCCTGCGCGGCGCGGTCGGCAAGCGGCCGATCGGCCACTACCTCTATCAGAAGCGGCTGAAGAACCTCGACGCGGTCCTGTGCCAGGTGAAGGTGTTCCCGCTCAAGGTGCGCAAGCAGCTCAAGCATTTTCCCGAGGAGCATCAGCGGGAGCTGCGCTGGTTCACGCCCGCGGAGGCGGCCGAGGCCGTGTCAGAGCCGGGGCTCGCCGCCATCATCCGGGCTGCGTGCCGCACGTAAAGCGCGCGGATGCGCAACACGGCGTTGCCAACCCGTCGGCGATCCGTTATGGCCCCACTCGGCCGGACGGACACGCCCCTCGCGGGGCGCCTCGGTCACCTGCTGCGGTAGCTCAGTGGTAGAGCACTTCATTGGTAATGAAGAGGTCGAGAGTTCAATCCTCTCTCGCAGCACCAGCAATTTCAACAACTTAACTAGTGATTTAGGAAGTGCTCAGAGGTTCACGAGAACCTCGGGCGCTTCGGCGAACCCGTCTTCGGGTTCACTCCGGGCCCGCGGCGCTCGCGCTCCGCTCGCATAGACGCCCCTCCCCTGCCCGCGGTAGCGTCGCTTTATGAGCGAACTGCACGATCCGATTCTCGAAGTGGTTGATGCCCTTCGGACCTATGGCCTCAGGGTCGAACCCTGGAGCGAGAGCTACCCGCTGTGGCTCGTCGACGGTGAGACCCTGACAGGCGGCGATATTCTCGCACTCGCCGTGCGGCTCGGCCTCATGGACTCGCCCGGCCGGCTGCAATAGGCCGCCGCCATGGCCGACGAACCCGCTGAGCTGATGGACCCCTACGAGGCCCTTCGTATCATTGAAGTGTTCGTGAAGGTGGCCGAGGAATCCGACAACCCGGATGCCGCCGGACAGCTTGTGCGGGAGATCCGGAACGTGCTGGATAAGGCGCTGCCGAAGAATCCCAGGCGTGGGCTGCGAAGAACGTGACCGACGATCCCGACCCGGTCCTCAAGGCTGTCACCGCGCTGTGGGCGTCCGGAGTCACGGTGACGCCGATCGGCGACGATCTCGACCGCTGGCAGATCGGCGACCTGACGTTCTCGGATGCCGACCTGCTGCGCCTGGCCGTCAGTCGCGGACTCGTCGAGGAAGGCGAATCACGATAATTCGGCGGGGTCATGCCCTCCGAACCGATCGCGCCGGTCCGCGGCCGCCAGCTTGAAGCCCTGCGCGCCTGCCTCCTCTATCCGAAGGGCATGCGGCACGAGGCCTACCCATCCGCCATGCCGGCGCTTGCGAAGCTCGGGCTCGTCGTTTCTCGCCCCGCGCACGGGCCCGGGCGGAGGATCCCGGCGTGGTTCATCACGCAGGCCGGCCGAGAGCACCTCGCCGAGATCGATGCCAGCAAGCCGTGGGTGGCGGCGCGAACACCGCAGGCCGAACCGTAACCGGCGCGAGGAAGGGCTACCTGCTGGAACCGCACGCGCTGGCGCTATGCGAAGGCACCTCCTGCTTCCGCACGATCCGAGCCCTGTCCCGCAGAGTGACCATGTGCGTCGGCCACTCCAGGCACGCCGCCTCGAATGCCGCGATCGCCACGTTTAGCGGGTAGATCGTGGCGAGGTGCAGCTCGATGTTGCCGCCAGTCTCGCGCCAGATCTCGACCGTGTAGGGGACGCCCGGTGGCACAGGCGGGATCTTCTTAGCTGGGGGCGGTAGGGTGATCGCTGCGAGGCAGAGGTGCTCGTATTTCCGCGCGGGCGGCGCCCCGGGCGCGCGCTGGTAGCGGCACGAGGCCGTTAGGTGCCGCAGCAGGTCGACCGTCGAGATGTCGGCCCCGTAGCGACCGATCAAGCTGGCCACGGTGTAGCGGCCCGAGCGCTTGCAGGTAGCGCAGTCGACGTACACCCGACCGGGCTCCGCATCCCCCAGGCGCCCCATTCTGGTGGCCCTCCGCTCGCGAACGAACACGGAACAAGCCTGAGGCTGGGGCTTCCTTCAAGGCATCGGCGCTGACGATCTTCGCGGCCGGTGGACGAATGTGAATGGCCGTCGATTTCGGCAGCCGCTGCATTGGCTTGCGCGGGAATCGCGGGTCGATCAGAACAGGCCGCCGGCCGGCCCGCCGGTCAACGTTCGACCTGCCCGGGTCACCAACTTGGCGAAGGCCAGCGCTGCGGCTGAGGCCTGCGTTTCGGACGGGAAGGTTCGATCCGATTCGAGGACGGTAATCTGCGCCGCGTCTAGCAGCGCCCAGGTCCAGAGGTGCCGACCCGTGGAGCGGATCTCGAAGTGCATGGCAATCTCGGTATGCAACTGGACATACCGCATGATGCACTGCGAAAAATGTCGGCGTGTTAATGACTTGGCCGCTGCAACATCCTGTGTCGGCTAAGATCGAGGTTGCGCCCGATATCCCCGCAGGTCACAGGCCGGATCAGCCGCGCCCCTTCGCCGCGAACTCCCAGACCGGCGGCCCCCAGGTCTGACCCGGATTCGTCCGGTAGCCGCTGAAGCGGTCGAACACGATTTGGTCGGGTTCGACGGCGACCATTCATGGAAGAGGCGCTAACTGCGAAGCGCTCAAGGGGGCGTACTGAGTATGGCCAAGGATCAGAACGTCTCCGACCGGCCGGTGCGCCCGCTACCGGAAAGCCTTAACCGACTGCTGCTAAGCGACCCCAATCAGCCAATTGATTGGGTCGCGGATCCGCTTGTCGGACTCCACAAACCCACCCGGTTCGACCGGGTGCTGTGGTGGTTCAGCGTTGTGGCTTTCGGAGCGGCCGCGTTTATCACCGGTGCGACCATGACGGTCAGGTTGCTGAGGTGAGCCAGATACTCACCGAGCACCTGAAGGCAAAGGGCTATCTGAAGTGAGGCGCGGCACTAGAGCCGACTTACGCGACACCGTAGTCTGCGAATGCAGGTATGCCATCAGCGGTGCCTAGATCCAGCATGTGTTTAGCTAATCGATATAATATTGGTGATAAGCCCAATGCTACCAGATAATATTGTAGACTACATCAATATTTTAATTGGTAGAATTTCGTATATCAATACTGTAGACAGCTATGAATTATGGAAAGTCATTTTTACGGTGGCCATCCCATTTGTTGGCGCGCTAATAGGTGCGTTTGTTGCTGTGCCTTTTACTGAGTGGAAAAAAGATGAAATCGCCGCCAAGAGGCAGTCAACAAATCAAAGGCAGGAAATCATTGAAAGACTACGGATTGTTACAGCGTACCTAAATTCTTTCGCGGAACTGATGGATCGCTGCAACGGATGGGCATCAAAAACGTTTCCCAATAATATCGAGGTTTATTGGAAGGCTATGACGCAATTCAACCTCGATCATCTTGAGTTGGTATCTCAGCAATTAAATGCTACAACTTCTGAAATGTCTGAGAATACAGTCAGCGGCCAATTGCTAGTTGAGCAAGTTGTAATCATAGTATCCCTCATGAAAGTTGCAAAAGAACAGACAAGCGATAGAGATCTAAAAAGCGTATTGGAACAGATAGAATACAGATTTAAGGCCTACAATCATCTCGTCGAGACTTATGTCACAAAAGATTATAATTTGCCCAGCCTCATTGTTGGGCCGGCTATACAAAAAGCAAGATTGTATAGTACGATGTCTTCGGTCTTTGACAAAAAACCATCAGAGTCGGCAGAAGATTTTCTGATGTATCTATTCCAATTCATACAAGATCGAAAGTTCATGGATTACAAATTCCGCTCAGGTCTTGGTATAGATTTAGCGGACCTCAATCATAACTATGAAGCAGAAGCTTTGCTTGCCGTTATAAACGCAACAGTAGCAGCCCTTCCGCGTCGAGGGCTTAATCGCAATAAATTCGTTCAGCTACTGACGGAGTATAGCAAAACTGTCCCAAACAGCGGCCCCGCTGCTATTCAACATAGCATCTTGTTGAATGAGTCAAAAAAATTGCTGCGAATAAAAGAAACGACATCGCTATGATTTTCCATTGTGCACGAAAATATCTTCACTAATAATATTTCGAGCAATAGCCGGAACGGCAACTACGGGCACGGTCAGCGGACGAGAGCCGCCGCGGCCATTCGGCAAGAATGCCAGAAGGTGCTGGCAGCGTCACTCCAGCTGCTCATGCGGTTGTCGTGACCGGTGAGCCGGGTGGGCTGACGAACCGACTTGCTGAAGATCTAGAGGGCTTGAGCGGACCGATCTGGGCTATCTGACTCATCGGACGGACTGCCCTCGCCGACCTCGCTGGCTGGTTCGCTGGGTTCGGGCGCTGGGATGCGCGCCGGCGGTGCTGGGGGTCGATGCGGTGGTTTCGGCTCTTCCTCTTTCGGAGCTGTAGTCTGCCCCAGATATCGATTGAAGAGCGCCTCAAGCGGCCGGACAATCCAAGGAACTTCTAGCCAGTTAGCTAGCGCAATCAACCCGGCGAGTTCTAAAGAGAAGAACAGAATAAATATAAAATTGCTATCAAGTATTTTGTAAATCAAAACGTCCGAAAGGACCGTTAAGCCGAATATCCAAAAGAAACGCTCGATGCGCCGCTCGGCCTTCTCTTCCTGTAGTTGGCTTTCCAGCACTGCCGCGCTGCGCGACGCGGCGTCTGCTTTCCGGGGAGGGAAAAACGAGTTGTCCTTAGCATTTGCTCTGGGCTTCGATGCGGTCGTGGTACTCTCGTTCGATGTCGTCATCGGGGATTTCGACACCTTTTGCGCCTGGGATATAATTCTTTGCCCACGCTCCACCTTCCCAGTGCGTAATCTCGACTAGAGAGCCCGCACGCCTAGGCAGCAGGTCGCGACAAAGTTCCGTCAGAAACGTACTTCTTTCGTCATCGTCTCCAAATCGACGCGCTTCGAAGAAGACATCGCTTACCGGCTTAGATCCGAACATGCGGACCCTCCGATAAAGTGAAGGGACAACTGGACCGTAATCCCACGCCTCAAATGAAGCGTCGAATAGGGGCTCCCCATTGTTCTGACCCATGTAGGTCATCTGGGCGAGGTATAAAATTTTCTGTAGTTGAAGATTGGTGGCCGTCCAACCGCTTCGTTCGCAGATGAACTTGCACACCGTATCAAGACGTGCGGCCATGATTTAAATGCAGCGCGGCAGCTTGCCTCACCACATCTCCCTATCTGCGACATCGCTGTGGCGCCAGGGCCAGAAGCGCATGTCAAGGTGGCGAACTTAAGACGCTGTGAATGTTCGCGCAACGTTCGCGATGCGCGACGAAATATCGCGGTAAATCGCGCGTTTCAATGCGCTTGGCCCATCCGCGCAATGTTGGGCTACACTGACGGCCAAGATGGCTTGCCGAAGGCGGGAGCTCAACTATCCTGCCTCCATGCGCATAGCCCTCGCCGCCCTCGCTCTCGTCGTCGTTGCCGGTGGGGCGCAGGCTCAGCAACAGCTGCCGCTCCGCTGATCAGCCGCTCGGCCCCGCCCCGATCTGCTCACGGGGCGGGGGAGCGTCCGATCTCACCAGTGTGTGAGCCGACCGCCGCGCGCATGACCGTTACCGAGCCTTAACCCTCCGGCGGCACGTAAGAGGCTCCGTTTTCACGGGGACGTCGATGCCGAAGCGCCTGACCATCACCGTCCCGCACAACCTTGGAGCTGCCGAGGTCCGACGTCGCATCGATCTGCATATGGATTGGGCGCTTCGGCGTCTGGAGAAAGAGAAGATCCAGGTTGAGGCCGAGGCCTGGTTCGGCAATCGGCGCGCGTTCTCCGGGAGCGGCTACGGCCAGAAGGCGAGCCTCGCGATCCAGGTGGCCGACGACGCACTGGAGGTCGAGGCGCTTGTGCCTTGGATAGCCGGCATGTTCGCCCCGGTCATCGAAGCCGTCGGGCGGCACTATGCAGGTCGGCTGCTCTCCGAGGAGGGCGCTTCCTGACACGAAAAAGCCCGCGCCGGCGAACCGGGCGGGCTGAGGCTCATCACAATCGTCTATGGCCAGGAGGCAACAGCTTCGCAACCGTCAGTCGCCTATACGACATGCCTGAAAACGTGGGAGCGCAGGCGGTGAGCACAGCGACTGGAGACGGCGACCGGCAGGCTGCGAAGTTGGGCCCAAGCGAAGCGCAGCGCGACCGCTACGATCCGCACTTCCCGGCTCGGAAGCGGACGAAAGAGGCCTCCGACCACGTGCGCAACGAGGTCTTCAACCCTCATTTCCCGGCCCGGGTACGGCGGTAACTCGTGAGGGCCGCGCTTCGGCGCGGAAGTCGGGCGCACGAAAAAGCCCCGCACGGCGGTGCCGGTGGGGCTTGCCTAGTCGTATTGGCGGTGGGCGCGAGCCACGAAGGACACGAGCGTCCTCAGTAGCCGATCAGCGATTGCCGGGTGTGCCAGTGGTTGCGCCGGGCTTTGACCCCGATCCCGCGTCATTCGCGCCGGTGCTGTTCGTCGTTCCGGACCGGCTCAACCCGCCGGTTGATGGGCCGCTACCAGCCGCGCCCGGCGATGAGCCTGCGCCGGCATCGTTCGCCCCGGTGCTGTTCGAGGTTCCGGACCGGCTCCCGCCTCCGGAGCTTTCTTCTGCGGCAAGAGCCGCGCTGCCAAGAACGAGGACGGCAGCGACGGCGAGAAGTGATGTCTTCATGAGCGATCTCCCTTTGCATCCGCCAGTGGTGCGCAGAGCGCCCACCGTGCGGCCCTTAAGAAATCGCGCGCCGACTGAGCCGTTCCTTTGTAGCGCAACGCCCGAGACCGCGGCTGGCTTTCACTGCTAAGCCGGGCGGGCTTCCGTATCTGAGCCTTTAAAGAAAGTCCCAGGATTCAAGCCGATCCTACCCCGGCGCGCCGCAAAGAAAAGCCCCGCGCGGCGGTGCCGGTGGGGCTGAAGTGGTCTCTGGGAGAGAAGCCGCAACATAGGTCGAGGTTCTCTGGCATGCCACGGCGTTCGGCGCAGAGCTGACCAGCGTCAGGCACGAAAAAACCGCCGCGGCCGGAGCCGGGCGGTTCGAGGTGGGTCTCGCCATGAGTGCTTGGTAGACCCGCGAACGGAGGCGTGGTTCCAATCAGCCGGGCGGCGGATCCTTCGGCGCTGTCCGGTTGCCGAGGATGATGCCGGCCAGGAACGCAAGCAGCGCGATGACCAGGGTCATGTCCTGCGAGACGGGCGGGCAGGTCACGGCGCCTGCGTCCGAGACAGGATCTCGAAGTCGAGCGGCGGCATGACCTGCACGATGGACCAGCCAAGAGCCCGCTGGAGCATGTTGCAATCCCAGGCTAGCACCGAGATCCACCGCCCGCGGCCCGGCACGGCATCGAGCGGGATCACCGGGCCGGTGGTCTCCACGTCCGGCTGACCCGTTGTCCCGGTCACGGGCCCGTAGGCGTCGAACCGGTCCGGCTCGAAATCGTAGCGCCGGCCATCGCCATCGATGATCGTCCAGCGCCGCGTCAGCTCGCACGAGCGCAGGCGGCGGCGGGACGACCGCACGAGCAGCCGGGCGCCCTGTCGGACCTGCTTGCCCGGGTTGACGATCTCGCGTGCGCTGGTCTGAACCGGCACTTCGCGGTCGATCACCATCGAGAAAATCCAGCCGATCAGCACGGCCAGCATGCTGTAGTACAGCACGTTGAGCACGAGCTGCACGCGAGCCTGCCGCTGCGAAGGGCCGTAGGCGAGTTCGATGGCGCGGGCATAGATCTCATCGGTCCGGTCCACATCGGGGAGCATCACAACCTGCGTCCGTTCGGGTTTGGGCGGCATCAGTGCGGCACCCCGCCCTTCGTCAGAACGAGCCCGACGACCGCCAGCACGATGGCGCCGAGGACGGACTTCACCAGCCAGCCGACGTGGTCCTTCAACTTGGACACGTCGTCGACCACGTCCTTCAGCTCGGTCTTGGTGGCGTAGACGTTGCGCAGGTCCTCCCGGATGCCGCGCACATCGGACTGAACTGCGTCGAGCTTCGTCGCCGAGACCGCGACGTCGACCTGCATTTTGGTCCATGCGGCCTCGTCCGAGTTCTTCGACGAATCGGTCATTACGGGCTCGTCTTCTCGTTGGAGGCGCAGGAAGGCCGGGCGGCGAGTGGCGGCGAGATCGGTGGTCGCGGCGGCATCCATGTCACTCGAGCCTCCGTCAGATCGAAATCAGCCCCGCCGTGCGGGCGGGGCCGAGAGGCATCACCGGGCCGATACGACCTTGGGGCTGGTGACCGTCGTCGCGAGATGCTCCGAGGTGGTGGTGATCGTCTCGACGCTGGGCACGGTCGCGGCGGAGGCGACGAGGCCGGCGTTCCGGCGGGTGTAGATCGCCCAGGCTGCCGCGCCGATCGCCATCACGGCGCCGACGCAGAGCTGCAGCGAGCCGTCATCGAGATAGCCCTTGGTGACGAGGCCGCCGCCGACGGTCAGGAGGGCCTGCCGGATGAGCGAGGTGAGCTGTTCCTGGTTCATGTCGATCTCCTGAGGTCGAAAGAATCAGCGCCGGACGCCGTAGACGGGCACGCGGTCGAACGGGCCGACCTGGACGTAGGCGGTGACGAGCTCGCCCTTGCGGTTGCCGAGCGAGGCGTAGGCCGGGGCGCTCCGGAGCGCGTCGCACACCACGTTCACGGTGCCGGTGACGCCCTGAAGTGCTCCGCCGGCGGTGCTGGCGATGGCGACGTTGGCGAGCCCCTCGGCCAGCGGCACGAACGGGCAGATCGCCTTGGCGACGGACTGCGCCTTCGTCACCGCGTTCTGGATCTTGCTGATCTGCGAGGGCGTGAAGCCAGCGTTCTGCAGATTGCCGGTCGTGAGCTGACCGGGCTTCAGGGTCGGGGTGAGTGCGCCGGACGTGACGGCACCCTGGAGCGCAGACAGATCGGAGGTGGAGGCGTTGCAGGCGCCGAGCAGCGACGCGAGGCCGACGGCGCAGGCGAGCGCGGTCGCCCGCAGGGAGAAGCGGTTCATGTTGGTCTCTCGAGGTTGAGGAGGTGCCGGGCTGCCCGCCGGCTCAGGTCACGCGCGGATGACGACCCACGCGAAAGCGATGACGACGGCGAGCACGATGAACCCGATGCCGAACAGAACCGGTAGGGCGCCGGCGACGCGCTCGTCCGCCGAGCCGGGGCCGCTGGTGATCGCGACGCCCCAAGCGATGAGGGCGATGCCGATGGCGACCAGGGCGACGAGGAGCCACTTCATCGCCGGGCGCTCGCGACCTTCCGGGCTGGCGCCTTCGGCCTAGCCTTCTTCGCCATGGGCGCGGGGGCGGGCTTGGCTCTCACAGAAGGGGCCTTCGTGAGAACCAACGTCGCTTGCTTCTCATCCGTGATAGGCGACGCGAGCACGGCCGCGACGGCGGGCGCGGGCGGCGACCACGGCGTGTCGGGGATCTTGCGCCAGAAGGCGTACCGGGCCGCGAGCTTCGTATGGTAGGCGTTCTTCGCGTAGCCCGGGCCGTTGTAGCCACGGGCGAACGCGGCCCAGTTGTGTGCCCGCAGCTCGTCGTCGAGGTGGTTGGCCTTGATGAAGGCGACGGCCGCGGCGAGGTGCGGCTCCTCGTCGTCGAGGAAGGCCGCCACCATCTCGGCCGCGGTCTCGTAGCCGGCGGCGACGCAGTTCGAGCCCATGATCTGGCCGAGGCCCCAGGAGGTCGCCTCAAGCGCCACCCGCGGATCGATCGCCAGCGCCTGCACAATCCGCGGGTAGCTGTCCGCGGGGTACGGCTTAGTGCCCCACTTCGGATAGGCGATGCCGAGCTTCACGAGCTCGGCGCGCACGGCACCCTGGGCGAGCGCGTAGGCCCGGTGCGGCTCGTAGAGCGCCTTCGGCCGGCCCTTGCTGTCGAAGCCGCCGCCGGAGGTCTCGACGTCGAGGAAGGCATGCAGCTCGTCCTCGCCGCAGCCGATGCCGTGGCCGAGGCGCGGTAGATCCTCGTCGTCCAGGCGCTTGCCGGCGCCCTTGAAGCCGGTGTCACGCAGGCGGGTGAGCGCGGCGGCCGCCGCTGCCGTGCTCACTGGGCCGCTCCGACATATTTCGCGTAGGCCGAAACCCAATCCGTTGCGATGGCGCGCTGGGCTTCCTCGACCGGGATCCGGCCGGCGCAGATCAGCTTATGCAGCCGGTTCTCCAGCGCATCCTTCTGATGCGCGCCCATCGGCTGATCGAAGGCTTGGGGCCAGAGGTTGGTGGCGTCGTTCGACCCGCCCAACTCCAGGCTGATGAGGTGGTCGATCTCGTAGGGCGGCAGCAGCTCGGTGCCGGGGAAGGCCTCGCTCGGGCCGGCCATGCCGTAACGCCGGTACACGGCGAGCTTTTCGGCGCCCGAGACGTTGCGCACGGCCGCGGTCCGAGTCGTGCAGATTTCGTCGCGCGAGGTGGTCCGCACCGCGCCGGGCGTGAGCGCCGGGTCGGGCCGGATGCCGTCGCTTGCGGCCATGGCTGGAGAGGCCAGCGCCGCCATGAAGGCGAGCGCCAGCGCCGCGAGAAGCGTGCGGGTCATCGGCTGTTCCTGTGGTGGAGAGAGGCGCGGCTTAGACGAACGGCACCGGATTGCTCGACGCTCCCGCCCTATGTTTGTGGTGGCGCTGACGCACGGTCAGGCCGTAGCGGAAGGGCAAGTCTTAACGATGGCGCAGACCAGACTTGGGACCAATCAGATCAAGCACCAAGCTCCAGGGACGGAGCATATCGACCCACCGCCGATAACAGATCTGAATATTATCATTGAGGACTTGCTTAATCGAGTCGCGGCGCTCGAAGGCGAAATCAAATCGCTGAATGCAGAGTTGAAAAAAGATGGATCGTCCAAGGGGCACAAATAGGATTTGCTGCTAAGTATGGTCGGGCTGGGCGCTTGTGGAAGCGACCCGGCCCGACCATCGTCGGAGATGCGACTTAACCGATGGATGATGGGTTATGACTGATAAATCAGCTCTAGGCGAAGACGAGCTTCCTCAAGATCGTTACTTTATGCCGACCGCAGTTGAAATCGGATTGGCACTACATTACTGGAATACTTTGCACTATTATTTGGGAGAGCTCTTCGTTGAGGTAATGAATACCGGTCCGGCACGTGCTGCATGGCACGCAGTACCCAATGAACGATTTCAGAGGAGAATGCTCAGAGAAGCGGCATCATATAGATACAACGCAGATCATAATCATGCAGGTGTTGATGCGCATCCGATTGAACGTCATCGCCTATATGATGCAATATGGGCGGAGATTAATTGGATTGTCGACTCTACCGATAAGATTGGCAGATTAAGGGACGAGGCGGCACACTCTCCATATCGCATGTCATTCGATGACGAAGAAACCGGCTCCATTTCATTCGTGCCCGCCACGTACTACGGCAACCCTCTTGCAAGATCCTTGAAAGATAAAGACCTTAAATTAGAACTTCGCCTTTTTAGGAAGCGCTCTGACACATTGGGTAATCATGCTTCAAAGGTCGCTAGAGCAATCAGCTACCAGTACGAAGACGATGAAGTCTATCGACTGTTGAGGCGGCCGGAGTGGCCAAAACGTTAATGCCTGAATAGCGAGACACATTCGGTGCTATAATTGGATAGAAACGGGCATATCGATGGTGTGCTCAGTGGTTCAGCAGGTAAGCGTTGACCGGGGCCGCGTGGAGCAAAGCCAAGAACGGGTAGCCGCCCTGGCCTTCGCCGAGCCCATTGTAGACGTACCCGGGGTGGGTCCCGTCCTGGTAGATCAGCACGTTCGATAGGGCCGCCGTCGTGCCCATCGTCGGGTCGGTCGCAGCGTCGACGACAGAGTAGCCGAGGCTCGCGGCATTCGACCGGATCCACGTGTTCACCGCCGTGCGAACCGCCTCATAAGAGGGATTCGCCACGAAAGCCGAGCGCGGCAGGATCGTCTGCTCGAAGGTCGGCCCACACCCCGCGGCTATCGCGTATTGCTGTAGCGTCTGGAGGTTGCCCTGGATGGTCGCCGCCGTGCCGCCCGCCGGGATGTCGTTGGTCCCGACGGCGTTGTGGTAGAACGTCATCCCCGGCTTGGCACACAGGTTGATCCAACTCGGGATCGTGGCGACGTTCTGCGTCGAGGTCTGGCCCGATACAGCAACGTCGTAGGCATTGACCGCCGCGACGGTCTGCCCGGCCATGAGGCGCGGCCAGCCCATGAGGAAGCTGCCGTAGGCGCCCTCCGTGATCGAGTCGCCATCTGCCAGATCGGCACGCCGCACCTGCGGGTAGATGCCGGCCTGCCGATAGAGCGTCATCACGACGTTCCAGTATTCGGTCGGCGACAAGGCGCGGTTGAAGATCACCACATCGCGGATGGCGACGTTCCCGCAATTGGCGTCGAAGGAGGTGTCGGCCGGGACCGTGCCGCATCCGATCTGGCCGCCGGTCAGGGCCGACGCCGGGAAGGACCCCCGCCACAATGCCTGCTGACCTTCGCCCGCCAGGATGTAGGCACCGGACGACCCGCCGATCGAGCCGACAGCGCGTGCCGTGATCGGCGAGGTGTAGGCGGTGAGATTGAACTGCGCGCTGATGCTCGACGAGCTGGTGCCGGTCCAGACGGCCAAACCACCGACCGACTGCTTCTGCATCAGCGAGACGAAGGTGCTGCCCGACAGTTCGACGAGTGGCGCATCCTTCTGGGACTGGCCCATCGCGGCGAGCACGATCACGGTCTGCGCCTGCGTGTTCAGCACCAGTCCGGAAGGGATCGTCAGCCCCTGCCGGAACTTCATGACCCCC
>Ga0255028_100149_pt1 | contig 17398 bp, 14 predicted proteins | sample DRGLUT_MetaT_FD_178168 | JGI IMG/M metagenome (GOLD analysis project Ga0255028, IMG submission 178168) | Metatranscriptome of freshwater microbial communities from Pennsylvania, United States - DR:GLUT (Metagenome Metatranscriptome) | ecosystem: Environmental > Aquatic > Freshwater > Creek...
CCACCAGGCAGTTTTTGGAAACTGCCTGGTGGTCGAGACGAAAAATGCGGCGGTGTCCGCGGCTTCGCGGCGTCTCCACGACGATTTATCAGTCTCCACCCCGTCAGACCACGGATAGGCGCCTGAACGAGGCCGCCGTCTCCGCTGCTGCCAAACTTGTTTCCGCGCACTTGATTCGATGACCGATGCATAGGTCGTTCGCTGCGGGCGCATGGCGATGCGAACGCGAGCGGTCGCCGACGACGCAAGGATGGTAGCGCTGACGTTCGGCTCCGACGGCGGGGGATCGGATCGCCCGGTGATGGACCCGGCGCGTCGATGCGGTGGCGCGGCGATGCGCTCACAGGCCCAGGGCGTGCTCCTGCTCCGCCCAGGATGCCGGCAGCGCGGCCAGGTGTCGGACACCGATGCCGCGCGGCAGGCGCCCGTCGACGATGGCCCGCACGATCCGCGGGGCGAGATGGGCGAGCGGCAACACCATCCGCACCGCGCGTTCGCTACAGCCCTCGCGCAGCGCGATGGCCGCGGTGCCCACCGCACGCGCCGCGACGAGGTCGTCGACCCAGGCGCGGCTGCGGGCGATGGCCGTGAGGATGCGCGCGCGGTCTTCGACCTTCATCGGCCGCAAGCCATCGCGCTCCACCCCCGGGGGCACGACGATCTCCCGGCGGCGGCGATGCCCCGCGGGCGACCAGGGATTGCGGATCGGATCATGCTCGTCCCCGCCGACCAACTCGATCAACAGCGCGTCGGGATGGACCGTCACCCGCGCGAGGTGGGTCGCGATCACCTCGGCGTCGCTGAGGATCTCGGACACTGGATCGGATGGCGAGGCGGATGCGCCAGTTGAGAGAAGCGTCGCGCGCAGCGCCTGGACCACGCTGGCCTCGACCGCGTGGGCTGCGATGCGCCGGACCGCACAGGTTGGCCGCTCCCGTACCGCCGCCCGGCTGACGTAGTACCGGTAGCGCCGCGCGCCCTTGGCCGTGTGGCTCGGGGTCATCGCTTGGCCGCGCTCGTCCCGGATGCGCCCGGTGCGCAGATGCGCGCCTTCCCTCCGCCGGGCGGTGTGGGCGTGGGTAGCGGGCTTCATCGCGGCATGCGGTGTCAGACGGCCTCCGTCCGCAGCGGCGGCCTGCAGCAGGCCAGCCTCGGTCCGGTTCAGGGGGACGGTCGTCGGGCCGGCGGCGGTATTCGTAGCTGCCTCGGCCCGCGGCTGCGTCGGGCCGGTCAGCACACACGCTCTGTCGAGGGCGACAGACCAGTCGAAAGTACCGGATCCCGCCGACATCCGCGTCGTAGTCCGGGAAGGCCTCCGCCAATGCGAAAAATTGACCCACTCCGGTCATTAAAAGCCACAACCCTGCGGGACTGGATCTGGCTGAATGCCGCCGGTTTGGTTCCGGCGACTGAAGCCGTGAAGCGGACATTCGATACGGCTCGGCCGGCGGGCTCAAGGTGACCTTTCACCGGACTTCGGTTGGGCATCGGCAGCTCCTTCACCCGTCAACGCGCCACCCGCCCACACATCGCAAGCCGCCCGGGGACGTGTTCTGAGAGAGATACCGGGCAGCCATCTTTCGATGGAGCACCGGAATTTCGTGGATTGATCGACCCTGGCTTCGTGCAAGAATAGACCGGGCTGCACGTGGTGTTTCGCGAGAGCGAGCAAGCAATGGCCAAAGTCGCGCCTTTAGCGCTCCACGTTCCAGAGCCAGCGGTCCGGCCGGGCGGGGTTCCGGATTTCTCCAGCGTCAAGATCCCCAAGGCCGGGGCGGTGCCGCGTCCCGACGCCGATACCGGTTCGGAAGCGATCCGGGAACTGGCCTTCTCGATCATCCGCGTCCTGAATCGGGAGGGTGAGGCGGTGGGGCCGTGGGCCGGCTTGCTCAGCGACGATGAACTCCGGGACGGCCTGCGGGATATGATGACCCTGCGCACCTTCGATGCGCGAATGCTGCTCAGCCAGAGGCAGGGCAAGACGTCCTTCTACATGCAGCACCTTGGCGAGGAGGCCGTAAGCTGCGCCTTTCAGAAGGCCCTCGCGCCGGGAGACATGAACTTCCCGACGTACCGGCAGGCCGGACTCCTGATTGCGAGCGGTTATCCGCTGGTGACCATGGCGTGTCAGATCTACTCGAATGCAAGAGATCCGCTGAAGGGCCGCCAGCTGCCGGTTCTGTATTCGTCAAAAGAGCATGGGTTCTTTACGGTATCGGGGAATCTTGCCACGCAATATGTGCAGGCGGTCGGGTGGGCGATGGCCTCCGCGATCAGGCGGGACACGAAGATCGCGGCGGCCTGGATTGGGGACGGCTCGACGGCCGAGTCAGACTTTCACGCCGCACTCGTCTTTGCGTCGACCTATAAGGCCCCCGTCGTGCTCAACATCGTCAACAACCAATGGGCGATCTCGACCTTCCAGGGCATTGCCCGGGGCGGGGCCGGAACCTTCGCGGCGCGCGGCCTGGGGTTCGGCATCCCGGCGCTCCGGGTCGACGGCAACGATTACCTGGCCGTCTACGCGGTCGCCGAATGGGCCATCGCGCGGGCCCGGAGCAATCTCGGGCCGACGCTCATCGAGTATGTGACCTACCGCGTGGGAGCGCACTCGACGTCGGATGACCCCTCGGCCTACCGTCCGAAGACCGAATCCGACGCCTGGCCCCTCGGCGATCCGGTCATTCGGTTGAAGAACCACCTGATTCGGCGCGGCGCGTGGTCCGAGGAGCGGCACAGGCAGGCGGAGGCCGAGATCCTCGAGTCGGTGATCGCGGCGCAGAAGGAGGCGGAGAGTTTCGGGACGCTCCATTCCGGCTCGAGGCCGTCGGCGCGGGAGATGTTCGAGGGCGTCTACGCCGAGATGCCGCCGCACCTGCTCCGTCAGCGCCAGCGGGCCGGAGTGTAGGCCATGCCGCGCATGTCGATGGTCGAAGCCATCCGTGACGCGATGGACGTGATGATGGCGCGCGACGAGAGCGTCGTCGTCTTCGGCGAGGATGTCGGCTATTTCGGCGGCGTCTTCCGCTGCACCTACGGGCTTCAGCAGAAATACGGAACGTCACGCTGCTTCGACGCACCCGTCAGCGAATCCGGGATCGTGGGAACGGCCGTCGGCATGGCCGCCTACGGCCTGCGGCCCTGCATCGAGATCCAATTCGCCGATTACGTGTACCCGGCCTACGACCAGATCGTGTCGGAGGCCGCGCGGCTGCGGTATCGCTCGAACGGCGAGTTTACCTGCCCCTTGGTGATCCGCATGCCGACGGGCGGCGGCATCTTCGGCGGACAGACCCACAGCCAGAGCCCGGAGGCGCTCTTCACCCACGTCTCGGGGCTCAAGACCGTCGTCCCCTCAAACCCCTACGATGCCAAGGGGCTGCTCATCGCAGCGATCGAGGATCCGGATCCCGTGATCTTCCTCGAGCCGAAGCGGCTCTACAACGGCCCCTTCGACGGGCATCACGAGCGCCCCGTCACGCCGTGGTCGAAGCACGCGGCCAGCGACGTTCCGGCCGGCCACTTCGCTCTCCCGCTCGGAAAGGCGTCCATTGTTCGTGCGGGATCAGACGTCACGGTGCTGGCCTACGGGACGATGGTGCATGTCGCACAGGCGGCCGTCGCGGAGACCGGCATCGACGCCGAGATCATCGATCTGCGTACCCTGGTTCCATACGATCTCGACACGATGGTTGCCTCCGTCGCCAAGACCGGTCGCTGCGTGGTCATCCACGAGGCGACGCTGACGTCGGGGTTCGGCGCAGAACTGGCTGCCCTCATCCAGGAGACCTGCTTCTACCATCTCGAGGCACCGGTCGCCCGGGTTGCCGGATGGGACACGCCTTATCCGCACGCGCAGGAATGGGACTACTTCCCCGGGCCGGGACGTGTGGCGCGTGCGCTGGTCGAGACGGTGGAGGCCTGACATGGGCGAGCACCTGATCGCCATGCCCGATATCGGCGAGGGGATCGCCGAAGCCGAACTGGCCGAGTGGTTCGTGAAAATGGGCGAGTTCGTCCATGAGGACGCCGTGCTGGCCGCCGTCACCACCGACAAGGCGACCACGGAGATTCCCTCGCCGGTGACGGGGCGCGTCGTGTGGCTCGGGGCCGAGGCCGGCGACGTCGTCGCTGTCGGCGCGCCGCTGATCCGTCTGGCGGTCGAGGATGCGGGCGATGCCGGTCAAGTCCCCGACGGCCTCCCCGTGACGAACGCGGATCAGCCCTCCCCTGCGCCCGGCCGTGATCCTGCCGCCGGGCATAGGGAGGGTGGGAAGGCGAGCGCGTCGCCGGCGGTCAGGCATCGCGCATGCAAGGCCGGAATCGATCTGGGTCGTGTGCCCGGCTCGGGGCCTTCAGGCCGCGTGACGCACGAGGATCTCGACGCCTATCTGACCGGTGGCGCGCGCGGGACGGGGACGCCAAGCCCCAGTCCGAACACAACGGTCGAGCAGATCAAAGTCACGGGTGTCCGCCGCAAGATCGCGGAGAAGATGACCCTCGCGGCCTCGCGCATTCCCCACATCACCTATGTCGAGGAGGTCGACGTCACGGCGCTCGAGGATCTCAGGTCCGCGCTCAACGCGAACCGGCGCGCGGAGCGACCGAAGCTGACGCTGCTCCCGGTCCTGATGCGGGCTCTGGTGAGAGCCATCGCCGACCATCCGCACCTGAACGCGCTCTACGACGATGAAGCCGGCATCCTCCACCAGCACGGCAGCGTGCATATCGGCGTCGCGACCCAGACCCCCGCGGGTCTCGTCGTTCCCGTCATCCGGCACGTGGAGGCGCGGGACCTGTGGGACTGCGCCGCCGAACTGAACCGCGTCACGGAGGCGGCCCGAACGGGCTCAGCGACGCGGCAGGAATTGAGCGGCTCGACGATCACCATCACCTCGCTCGGTGCCTTGGGCGGCATCGCCTCGACCCCGATCATCAACCATCCGGAGGTCGCCATCATCGGCGTCAACAGGATCGCGATGCGGCCGGTCTGGAACGGGGCGGCGTTCATCCCGCGCAAGATGATGAATCTGTCGTCGAGCTTCGACCATCGCGTCATCGACGGCTGGGATGCGGCTGTGTTCGTCCAGCGGATCAAGACGCTCTTGGAAACGCCGGCTCTGATCTTCGTGGATGCGTAGCTCGGCACCGCCTCGTGCCGGATGCTTGCCCTGAGGCCATCCCGCCCGCACGCGGTCCCGGCCTCACGCCTTGCCCGGAGGGGCGCCCCGGTCGAAGCGCTCCAGCAGCCGCTCGGCGCGGCGCAGGTGGGGGCGGTCGAGCATGGCCCCACCCTGCCCGATCACCCCCGTCCCCGGCGAACCCGCGAAGGCCGTGACCACGGCCTGCGCTTCGGCCAGGGCCGCCTTGGAGGGCGAGAAGGCCGCGTTGATGATGGGGATCTGGGCCGGGTGGATCGCCAACTTCCCGACGAACCCGTCCCGGCGCGCCGCGCGGCATTCCCGTTCGAGCGCCGCGAGGTCCCGATAGGCGAGATGAACCGTGTCGATCGCGTCTGTCTCGGCTGCGGCCGCCGCGAGCAGGGTGAGATCGCGCGCCAGGCGATACGGACCGGTCCAGGCGCCGGTCCCGTCGCGGTTGGTCTCGGCCCCCAGATCGGCGGAGAGATCCTCCGCCCCCCAGGTGATCCCGCAGAGACGCGGATGCCCCTCGGACAGGGTCGTCAGCGCGAGGACGGCGCGGGCCGTCTCGGTGGCGATGGGCAGGATCCGCGTCGCGCCGGCAGCGATGCCGCTGGCGGCCTCGAGCCGGTGGAGATGTGCATCGAGCGCGCGGATGTCCGCGCTCATGACGGCTTTGGGCAGGACGATGCCGTAAGGTCGCGCCGGCATCACCGCCGCGAGGTCGTCCTCGGCCCAGCCCGTCCCGAGCGCGTTCACGCGCACGAAAACCACCGGCCCCCCGGCGGCGCTCCCGACCTCCTTCAGGAACGCGGCGGCCTGCCGGCGCGCCGCCGCCTTCCCACTCGCGGCGACCGAATCCTCCAGGTCGACGATGAGGGCGTCGGCACCGGCGTTCAGCGCCGTCTCGAGCTTCCGCGGGGCGTCGCCCGGAACAAACAGCAGCGCGCGCATCGGCGTCACGCTCCGCTCGTTGCGGGCCGACGCCGCATGAACGCCTGCCTGCGGCACTCGGCAACCAGAACGTCATCCTGCCGGTAGGCCCGGTGGATGAGATCGACGATCCCCGCATCGGCGCGGGAGCGCGAGACGCGCTTCGCCGCCACCTCGGTGGTCACGCGGATGGTGTCGCCCTCGAAGAGCGGGGCCGGGAAGCGCACCTCGGTCATGCCGAGATTGCCGATCGTGGTGCCCAGCGTCAGGTCGTTGACCGCGATGCCGATCATCAGCCCGAGCGTGAACAGCGAGTTCATCAGCGGCCGACCCCACTCCGTCTCGGTCGCGCAGAAATGCGCGTCGATGTGGAGGGGCTGCGGGTTGAGCGTCATGCTCGAGAACAGGATGTTGTCCGTCTGCGTCACCGTGCGGGTGAGCCGATGGGACAGGACCGCGCCGACCTCGAAATCCTCGAAATAGAGGCCGCCCCGCGGGTGGGGCACGTGGGAGGAGGGAGTCATTCGGATTCCGCCTGCGTCAGGGTGAACAGGCTGGCGCCCTCCGCCACCTGCAGGCCGGGCTCGGCCGTCACCGCGCGGACCGTACCGTCTGCCGGTGCGGTGAGCGTGTGCTCCATCTTCATCGCCTCGATGGTGCCGAGGCGCTGGCCGCGCGTGACACGGTCACCGGGCGCCACATGGACGGCAACGATCCGGCCGTGCATCGGTGCGGTGACGTCACCCGCCTGCGCCGTCTGCGCCGAGGCGGCCTCCGCCGGATCGGGCGCCTGAAGGCTGATCTGGCGCCCCCCGTGCAGGACGAGAATCCCGCACCCGGTGGGCACGACCTCGATCATCCGGTCTTCAGCCGCGCGGGTCGGACAGGCTTTCCCCCGGTAGCGGACCTCCGGCGGGCCGCGCGCGCCGGGATCCGGCCAGACCAGGGTGACCTCGTCGCGCCGACCGTCGATCCGGAGCGGCCAGGGCTGCCGGCGCGGCGCGCCGAGCTGAAAGCCGTCGGCGCAATCCCAGGGTGAAGCCGTCCTGCCCTCCATTGGCTGCGGCTCGAAGCCCAGCAGCGCCAGCACCCCGAGGCCGATGCAGGCCGGGTCGATGTCCGACGGGAACTCCGCGAGCCTGTCCCGCTGGCGCTCGATCAAGGCAGTGTCGTACCGGCCGGCCTGGACGGCCTCGGACGCGGTCAGGCGCCGCAGGAAGGCGAGGTTCGTCCGCGGTCCGGCAACGCAGGTCGCGTCGAGCGCCCGACGCAGGCGTGCGATGGCCTCGGCGCGCGTTGGGCCGTGGGCGATCAGCTTGGCGATCAGCGGGTCGTAGTGAGGGCCGATGACGTCGCCGGCACGCAGGCCCGTATCGACGCGCACGGCCTCGGGCAGGCGCAGCGCGTGGAGTCGGCCGGTCGAGGGCAGAAAGCCCGCCGCCGGATCCTCGGCGTAGAGCCGCGCCTCGATCGCGTGCCCTTCGATCCGCAGTTCGTCCTGGCTTGCGGGAAGCGGCTCGCCGGCGGCGACCTTGAACTGCCACGCGACGAGGTCGAGGCCAGTAATCGCCTCGGTGACCGGATGCTCCACTTGGAGACGGGTGTTCATCTCCATGAACCAGAAGCTCTCGGGCGTGAGGGCTTGGTCTCCAGCGGCGATGAATTCGACCGTTCCGGCGCCGACATAATTGACCGCCCGGGCGGCATCGAGGGCGGCCTGTCCCATCGCCGCGCGCACCGCCGCCGTCATGCCCGGCGCGGGCGCCTCCTCGATGACCTTCTGATGGCGGCGCTGCAGGGAACAGTCGCGCTCGAACAGGTGGACCGCGCCGCCCTGCGCGTCGCAGAAGACCTGAACCTCGATATGGCGCGGGTTCGGCACGTACCGCTCGAGCAGGACCTGCGCTTCGCCGAAGGCGCTCGCGGCCTCGCGTCGCGCACTCTCGAGGGCCTCGGTGAAGGCCGTCGGCTCATCGACGCGCCGGATCCCCTTCCCGCCCCCGCCGGCGACCGCCTTGATGAGCAAGGGGTAGCCGACAGTCTCGGCCTCGGCGCGGAGGGTGTCGCTCCCTTGATCCTCGCCATGATAGCCGGGAACGACGGGCACGCCGGCTGCCGCAACAAGCGCCTTGGCGCGATGTTTCAGGCCCATGGCCCGGATCGCGGCGGCGGACGGCCCGACGAAGACGATGCCGGCCTGCCCGCAGGCTTCCGCAAGGCCCGGATGCTCGGACAGGAAGCCATATCCCGGATGGAGGCAATCGACCCCGGCCCGCGAAGCGGCCTCCACGATCCGATCGATCCGCAGGTAGGAATCCACGGCCGGCGCTGGCCCGATCGGGTAGGCTTCGTCGGCCAGGGCCACGTGCAGCGACGCGCGGTCGGCCTCCGAGTAGACCGCGACCGTCCGCAACCCGAGGCGCCGCGCCGTGCGCAGGACCCGGCACGCGATCTCGCCACGATTGGCGACGAGGACGGAGGTGAGGGGTCGGGTCATCGGTGGGCGCCTCACATCCGGAACAGGCCGAAGCGCGTCTCGTCGACCGGTGCGTTGAGGCAGGCGGACAGAGCCAGCCCGAGCACCCGCCGGGTCTCCTCGGGCAGGATGATGCCGTCATCCCAGAGCCGGGCCGTGGCATAGTAGGGCGAGCCTTCCGCCTCGAAGGCGGCGCGGATCGGCTGTTTGAACGTCTCCTCGTCGCGGGCGCTCCAGGTTTCGCCCGCGGCCTCGATGTTGTCGCGCCGGACGGTGGCGAGCACGCTCGCCGCCTGCTCGGCGCCCATCACGGAGATGCGCGCGTTCGGCCACGAGAACAGGAACCGGGGCGCGTAGGCGCGCCCGCACATGCCGTAATTGCCGGCGCCATAGGACCCGCCAACGAGAAGCGTCAGCTTGGGGACGGCGGCGGTGGCGACCGCCGTGACGAGCTTGGCGCCGTTGCGCGCGATCCCGCCGGCCTCGGCGTCGCGCCCAACCATGAAGCCGACGATGTTCTGAAGGAACAGCAGGGGAATGCGCCGCTGGCAGCACAGCTCGATGAAATGCGCGCCCTTCAGCGCGCTCTCAGAGTAGAGGATGCCGTTATTGGCCAGGATTCCCACCGGTATGCCCCAGAGCCGCGCGAAGCCGGTGACGAGGGTCGTGCCGTAGAGCCGCTTGAACTCATCGAATTCCGACCCGTCGACGATCCGGGCGATCAGCTCTCGGGCATCGTATTGTTTGCGCAGATCGACCGGCACGATCGCGTCGAGGTCGCCCGGATCGAGGCTGGGTTCGACGGGCGGCCGGATATCCAAGTCCGGCTGCTTGCGGGTGTTCAGGGTGCCGACGATGCGGCGCAGGATTGCGAGCGCATGCGCGTCGTCGGCGGCCTCGTGGTCGGCGACGCCGGACAGCCGGGTATGGACCTCCGCGCCGCCGAGTTCCTCGGCCGACACGATCTCGCCGGTCGCCGCCCTTACGAGGGGCGGGCCTCCGAGGAAAATCGTGCCCTGGCCGCGCACGATCACGCTCTCATCCGACATGGCCGGCACGTAGGCGCCCCCGGCCGTACACGAGCCCATCACGCAGCTGATCTGCGGAATACCGGCCGCCGAGAGCCGGGCTTGGTTGTAGAAGATGCGGCCGAAATGATCACGGTCGGGAAAGACTTCCGCCTGCTGCGGCAGGTTGGCGCCGCCCGAATCGACCAGATAGAGGCAGGGTAGACGGTTCTCGCCCGCGATCTCCTGGGCGCGCAGATGCTTTTTGACCGTCAGAGGATAGTAGGTGCCACCCTTGATCGTCGCGTCGTTGCAGACGATCATGACCTCACGGCCGGAGACCCGGCCGATGCCGGCGATGAGGCCGGCCCCGTGGATCTCGCCGTCATAGAGTCCATAGGCGGCCAACGTCCCGATCTCGAGGAACGGCGAGCCCGGATCGAGCAGCTGCACCACGCGGTCGCGCGGCAGCAGCTTGCCGCGCGCGCGGTGCCGGGTGCGGGCTTTCTCGGAGCCGCCCGCGGCGACCATCGCGCGGCGTTCCTTGAGGGTGCTGCGCAGATCGGCCCAGGCTGCCCGGTTCTCGGCGGCAGCCTCGGAGGTCAGGTCGGCGCTGGTGCCCAGGATCGTCACGCTTCACCTCAGCCCGGGGCTCGGGCGAACAGCTCGCGCCCGATCAGCATGCGGCGAATCTCGCTGGTGCCCGCCCCGATTTCATAGAGCTTGGCGTCACGCAGCAGTCGGCCGGCCGCGTAATCGTTGGTGTAGCCGTTGCCGCCGAGGAGCTGGATGGCATCGAGGGCGCACTGGGTCGCCCGTTCGGCCGCGAACAGGATCGCCCCTGCCGCATCCTCGCGCGTGGTCTCGCCCCGATCGCAGGCCCGTGCCACGGCGTACACGTAGGCGCGCGCGGCGTTGGCCTGCACGTAGATGTCGGCGAGCTTGCCCTGGACCAGCTGGAACGCGCCGATCGGCTGGTCGAACTGCCGCCTCTGGCGGACATAGGGCGTCACCACGTCGAGGCAGGCCCGCAGGATGCCGAGCGGACCGGCCGCGAGCACGACGCGCTCGTAGTCGAGGCCCGACATCAGCACGCCGACGCCGCCACCGACCGCCCCGAGCACGTTTTCCTCCGGTACTTCACAATCCTCGAAGATCAGCGCCGAGGTGTCGGAGCCGCGCATGCCGAGTTTGTCGAGCTTCGGCCCGGTCGAGAAGCCGCGGAAGTCCCGCTCCACCAGGAAAGCGGTGATGCCGTGCGCGCCGGCCTTGGGATCAGTCTTGGCATAGACCACAAACGTGTCCGCGACGGGCCCGTTCGTGATCCACATTTTGGAGCCGTTGAGTCGATAGCGGTCGCCACGCTTCTCGGCGCGCAGGCGCATGCTCACCACGTCCGATCCCGCCTCTGCCTCGGACATGGCGAGCGCACCAACCCGCGTTCCCGCGATCAGGGCCGGGAGATAGCGGCGCTTCTGCGCCTCTGTCCCGTTGCGTCGAATCTGGTTGATGCAGAGATTCGCGTGCGCACCGTAGGAGAGACCGACGGAGCCGGAGGCCCGCGACACCTCCTCCATGGCGACGCAATGCTCCAGATATCCGAGCCCGAGCCCGCCGAACGCCTCCTCCACTGTTATCCCGTGCAGCCCCATGGCGCCCATCTCGGGCCAGAGGTCGCGCGGGAAGGCATTGCTGCGGTCGATCTCGACCGCGCGCGGCGCGATCTTGCTTTGAGCGAAGGTGCCCACGCTCTCGCGAACAGCGTCGGCGACTTCACCGAGACCAAAATTGAAGTCGCGTGCGGCGTCCCGGATCATCGGTTTCCTCCCCACGGGGCGGGTCGGAATTATAAGCCCAAGTCTCGCCGAAGGGGCTACCATCCTTAAGCAGAATCGTGCGCCGACGCACCGGAAACGGCGCGTTCGCGAGATGCTGGGGACGACGGCCATGACCGCAGACGATGTGCTCAGTTACGTGCACGGAGCCGACACGACGCCCCTGATCGGCCAAACGATCGGGCAGATGCTCACGCGCGCCGCCGCGTTGTGGACCGATCGCGTCGCCCTGATCGCGGACGGCCAGCGGCTGAGTTGGGCCGAGCTCGACGACCGCGCCACGAGTCTGGCCGCCGGCTTTCTCGCCCTCGGGCTGAAGGTGGGCGATCGCATCGGGATCTGGTCGCTCAACAATACCGCCTGGGCGCTCACCCAGTTCGCCGCCGCCAAGGCGGGGCTGATCCTCGTCACGGTCAATCCGGCCTATCGGCTGACGGAGCTTGAGTTCGTCCTGAACAAGGTCGGATGCGCGGCGCTGGTCACCGCGACGCGGTTCAAGAGCAGCGAATTCCTGGGCATGGTGAATGCCCTGGCTCCGGAGCTCGCCTCCGCGACTCCGGGCGCTCTGCATGCCGCACGCCTGCCCGCGCTCCGGCTCGTGCTCCGGATCGGACGTGAGCCGACACCCGGCACGCTCGCGCTCGAGGACGTGGCGGATCTCGGGAGCACCGGGCACGGAGCGATCGCCGCTCTGGGCGAGAGCCTGCAATGCGACGATCCGGCGAATATCCAGTTCACGAGCGGCACCACCGGCGCGCCGAAGGGCGTGGTGCTGTCGCACCACAACATCCTTAATAACGGCTACTTCGTCGGGCGGACGATGTGCCTTGGCCCTGACGACCGGATCTGCATCCCGGTGCCGCTCTATCACTGCTTCGGCTTGGTCATGGGCAACCTCGCGGCTCTCACATCCGGTGCGGCCATGGTTTACCCGGGCGAGGGCTTCGACCCTCTCGCGACGCTGCGCTCCGTCGCCGAGGCGCGCTGCACGGCCCTCTACGGGGTGCCGACCATGTTCCTCGCGGAACTCGATCACCCGGATTTCGACAGGTTTGACCTCTCGAGCCTGCGGACCGGCATCATGGCCGGTGCTCCGTGCCCGGTGCCGCTGATGCAGCGTGCCATCGAGCGGATGAACCTTTCCGAGATGACGATCTGCTACGGGATGACGGAGACGAGCCCGGTCAGTTTTCAGAGCGCTGTCGACGATCCCTTCGAGCGGCGCGTCTCAACGGTCGGACGCGTGCACCCGCATCTCGAGGTGAAGATCGTCGACGTGTCCGGGCGCGTCGTCCCACGCGGCGTGACGGGCGAACTCTGCACCCGGGGCTACAGCGTCATGCGCGGCTACTGGGAGGAGGCCGAGCAAACTGCCGCCGTGCGGGATGAAGCAGGCTGGCTGCACACGGGCGACCTTGCCATCCTGGATGGGGAAGGGTTCTGCCGCATTGTCGGGCGGATCAAGGACATGGTGATCCGCGGCGGCGAGAACGTCTATCCACGCGAGGTCGAGGAGTTCCTCTACCGTCATCCTGCGGTCCAGGATGTTCAGGTTTTCGGCGTGCCGGATCCCCGATATGGCGAGGAGGTCTGCGCTTGGATCCGACTTCGGCCCGGCGCCTGTGCGACGGCCGAGGATCTGAGAGACTTCTGCGCGGGCCAGATCGCCCACCAGAAAATCCCGCGCTACATCGAGTTTGTGGACTCATTCCCGATGACGGTCACAGGCAAAGTGCAGAAGTACCTGATGCGCGAAGCGATGATCGGCAGAATGTCTGATAAGACGATGGCTGATCATCGCATGGGCGATATCTGACCCCATCGGAGGCACGTTGGGGATCATCAGCCATCCATCACAAGATCTTCGGCACTACCCTGAACGCGATTGCGGCGTGATCCCGACGAAGGACACGGTTCTGACTTTCACTGCCGTCGACACGATCGTCAGTCGGCGCGAGTAGAGGCTGGCGCCGGTGCGTCCGACCCGCACGACAGAGACCAGAAAGGTCAGGACGCGGGGTGCCACGAGGTTGAGCATGAGCTAACTTGACGCTGCGCGGTCATCGCGGCGTGAGACAGCTCGGAAAGACGCTGGCGGACAATCGGAGCGAAACCATGAGGTTTGTCGCACGCCGCAGCTGTTATCTCGTCGACCTCACTGCCGTTCTGTGTTCGTTGGCAACCGTCACAATGGCCGACGATGGCCGTGGCCTGCGGCGCGGTGGCGACCCGCAGCAGATCAGCATCTCCGGCCTCTCGTCCGGCGCCGCGATGGCAGTCCAATATGCGGTGGCCCACTCCAGCACGGTCACGGCTGTGGGGGCTGTCGCTGGGCCGCAATGGGCCTGCGCTGGTGGAAGTCTGTCGCGGGCGGTTAATGCCTGCATGTGTGGCCGCGACGCGCTCACCCCGACGATCGACACGGCCCATCGCTTGGCCGCCAGAGGAGCGATCGACGATCTCCCCTCCGGAAAGCCGCAATCCCTGCGCCGGTCGTGGGTGTTCCAGAGCCCTGCCGATGAAACCGTCACAGCAGCGTCGGGTGGAGCGGATGCCGTCTTTCTGACGGCCTTTATCGGCTCGGAACCGGAACTCGATCGCGGCAACGCCGCCGACGGAAGTGACCGGGCCGGACATGGCATCATCTCACCCGGGGGCACGGATGCATGCGCCGACGACGGTACGGAGGCAAGCTTCATCCGGCGATGCGGCGCGGAGGACAACCCCGGTAAGATGTTCCACGCGTTGTTCGATGCGCAGGCGCCATACGATCCGGACCAGCGGGCGCCGCAAGTCCCAGCATCCGAGGTGTGGGCCTTCGATCAGCAGCACGTCATCGAGCAGGTAAAATCCAGCCATCCTCCCCTTGCGGATGACTACTTCAACGCTTTCTGGTTTTGGTGGCCGGACCAGAGCGCGCGCCGCAGCAACCTCGATATGGCCTCGACAGGGTACATCTACGTGCCGCCCTCATGTCGTACGGCGAGCAGCGCCTGCCGCGTCCACATCGCGCTCCATGGCTGCAAGCAGGACGCCCGGCAGTTCGCGCAGCTGGCCGGCTACAACGAATGGGCGGAGCGCTACAGAACCATCGTCGTCTATCCGGCAATCGCGCCGAGTGAGGCGGTACCCGGAGCCGTCTGCCGTTTGCCAGCTGTCGACGGCGTGGCCGACGCCGCCTGGATCGAGCCGAACCCGAACGGCTGCTGGGACTGGTGGGGGTATCTCGACACATCCTCGAACAAGGGGCGCTATCTCACGAAACAGGCGCCACAGATCCGGGCACTCGAGGGTATCATCGCCGAGGTGACGGCGCCTGGCTCGAACTGAACGCCTGCAGCGGACAACCAGCCTTGGGACGTTCGCCTTCGCGTGTTCACCATCACTGCGCCAGAAGATTCTGCAGACACGAGAGACCGGATCAGGAATTCCCCGGTCAACTGTTACCGAAACTCAGGTTTTCAGAACGATGCAGGCGCCACCCACGGTGTGGATCTTCGCGCATAGCGCGTCAGCCTGCTCCCGGTTCTGAGCCGGTATGCGGATCCGGTAGAACGCTTGCGTCCCACGGCTGCGCAGCCGCGTCCCGATGACCATCGGACGCATCTGCCCGATGACCTTGGCGTAGGTTGCCTGCGCCTGCGAGAAGCTTCGCAGCGCGAGGGCCTTGGAGAAGTTGGCGGCCAGCTGAATGCCCCAGGGCCCCCAAGGCGGCGGGACCGGCTTCTCGACAGGGCCAGTACCGTGGCCCCGGGCATACCGGTTGTCTCTCGACGGTGGACGCTCGGCGAACTGGCCGGCCCGGGACGGGATTTGCAGGGCCGCCGTCACTTTCAAGCAGGTGTGCAGGGTTTCCTCTCGCGGGGCTCTCGGCGTCTGCGCAGCGTCGGCCTTGCGCTCTGCATCTTTCACCTTCGCGACAGCCAGCCCCGGGGGAGCGGCCTTCTGCGATGCTCTGGCGGGCCTGCTGGCCTCGTCCTGCTCTCCGGCCCGCTTGGCCTCTGATGCGGCAGCCTCTTCGCTCGTGCCGCCACGCCACTCCTCGGCCGGGCTTGCGGTGATCCAGAGCACGTAGGCGCGGGTCTCGGCTGGTAAGTCGCCGCTGCCCGCCAGCCAGTTCGTCACGCGCTGTGCGCCACCATTGTAGGCCGCAGCGGCGAGCCCAAGATTGCCGAAGTGGCGTTTGAGGTCCGCGAGGAGATGTGCCGCGTGCGGGATCGCCTGTTCGGGGTCGAACGGGTCGAGCAGGCCGCGCTCCAGCGCGGTCCCGGGCATGAATTGCGCAACCCCTTGCGCGCCAGCGGGGCTCGCGACGCCGACGCGGAAGCTGCTCTCGCGCCAGATCAGCCGCGTGAGAAACGGGACCGGCAAGCCGCGGGCCTTGGCGGAGTCCTCGATAAGGCGGCAGAGCGCCTGCTCCACGGTCTCGGTCGAGCTCTCAGGGAGCGCGGCGCAGGTGGGCGTCGCGAGAACGACGATGCTGAGCGCGACTGCCGGTGTGAGGAGCAGCTTTGGCATGATCAGGACGCGGCTGTAACGCGTCCCGCTGGAATTGTGATCCGTTGCGCGTTGACGTGCTCGACAGCCGCGAGGGGATGCCCAGAGCCGCCCAATCCGATACAGCGACCGCCAGATCCAATCGGCTAAATGTCGGAAGGAGAACGCGGCGTATGATGAGCACGCGCGTCGGCCGTGCGGCCCCGTGCTGCACGGCCTGCCACCCCACCGTTGGTGACCACGACCTTGGTCGTGCCCGGCCCCTCTGATCGCACGAGCGTGAACAGCGCGGCAGCATGCGACGGCGCGAGCCGGACGCACCCGTGCGACGCCGGTCGCCCGAGCTGGCGTGTCGCGCGGCTGCTGTGGATGGCGTGCCCGGCCGCCGTGAAGAAGATCGAATAAGGCATCGGGGCGTCATCCCACTCCTTGGAGTAGTGCAGCTTTGCCAGCCACAAAGGGCGGAACGTGCCTGCCGGTGTCCTGTAGGGCGCACGTGCCGTTGAGACCGCCCAGGAGTAACGGGGCTTCCCATCAACCGTCACCCGCATGCGCTGAGCGGCCTTGTCCACCGTGATCAGTACCCGTGCAGGAGCCGCAACAGCGGGCTTGGTGTCCTCGCCGGCCGGCAGCGTTCCGGGCGGGTGTTCGGAGGCGGGAGGGAGGGGGCTCGCAGGCTCGGGGGCGATGGCTGCCGAGAGTGGCACTTCCGGTGCGTCAGCCGTGGTCGGGGGAGTTGTGGTCGAGCTCGGGATGGGTGTTCTGTGGGTGGTGCTTTCCGGCGGTTCCGGAGAGGAAGCGACAACCGGTAGGATCCCGGGCGCCGCCGGGGGCCTTGTCTCGTTCGCGTCGAAGGTGCTGCCTGATGCAGCGGGCGGATTGCGCAGTTCAGGGCTGGGGGCAGGATTTTGCGAAGTGACGGCTTGCTCTGCTGATGCGCCGGGAGGAGTAGCGCTCGCCGCCGTAGGTCTGTGTTGATCGAGCTTCCGCTGCGCGTTCAGCTTCGCAGCTGGCTCTGATTTCTCCTTCTGCCGTCGCTCCGCTGCCTCACGTGCGAGCCGTTTATCGAGCTCCAGGCGATCACGTTTTGCCTCTTCTAGAACCTTGAATGGATCGACGAACTGGGCGGAAGCTAGGTTCGCGCCAGCTGTCGTGAGGATGCACGATGCAATCAGCAGTTTGATAACCTGCATCGTTCGTCTCCGGCGGAAACACCAAGCGTGGCCGTATCAACATAATCGGCCCTTGAAGCCAAGGTTCCGGACACGACCTGGCGAAGCGGTATCGCGAGCTATGAGACGGGGACTAACGCGGCGGATTGCCTCCAGCGGCAACGTTGCGCGATGCTTCGTAGGCCATCCTTATGCAAATGGCTGATCGGGGCGGATTTGGTTGAAAAACTCCAAGTCTGCATTTCAGGCGCCATGCGAGGCGGCGCTCTGGAGAATGTTCATCTCTCGTCGCTGGCACAATCCCACGACTGCGGCGAGCTTCGGGCAAGTCGATAGC
>Ga0255028_100150_pt1 | contig 17234 bp, 20 predicted proteins | sample DRGLUT_MetaT_FD_178168 | JGI IMG/M metagenome (GOLD analysis project Ga0255028, IMG submission 178168) | Metatranscriptome of freshwater microbial communities from Pennsylvania, United States - DR:GLUT (Metagenome Metatranscriptome) | ecosystem: Environmental > Aquatic > Freshwater > Creek...
GATCTGGCGCAGCTTCAGCACAATCTGCTCCGCGCTCGTCTTCTGACCTCGCCGCATGTCCGACTCCTTCGGTCCTGGCTGATCCTCTCAATCAGCCCGGTCCAAAGCCAGCCGGTCAGGTCAGTGTCTGTTACGGGATCGCCTGCTCTCATAACTCAAGAGTTTCGTTGATTTTCGTGGACCCTGTCCCCTCAATGGGTTACAGTCAACGAAACTCAGCCACGAAACTATGAGCAAAGAACCGCCCTCCCCGCCCCCCTCCGGCCGCCGGTTCGGCTATGCCCGTGTGTCCACCATCGGCCAGACGTTGGAGGTGCAGCTTGCCGCTCTCCGGGAGGCCGGGTGCGACCCGATCTTTCAGGAGAAGGTCAGCGGCGCCCGTTCAGACCGCAAGGAGCTGGCCCGCCTGCTTGCCAAGGTCGGGGCAGGGGATGAAGTCGTTGTCACCAAGATCGACCGCCTAAGCCGGTCCCTGATGGACCTGTTCAGCATCGTCAAACGCATCGACGATGCCGGCGGACGGTTCCGCTCGCTCGACCCGTCCCAAGCGATGGCCGACACCGGCAACACCAACGGCCGCCTGATGCTCGCCCTGATGGGCTGGATGGCGGACGTGGAACGCGACATGATCCTTGCCCGCACGGCGGACGGCAAAGCCCTTAAGCGGGCCAAGGGCACTCTGCGCGAAGGCCGGCCCTCTAAGCTCACCCCCGCGCAGCAGCGTGAGGCCCTGAGCCGCTTGGATGGCATGGAAACGCTGGCCGACATTGCCGCCAGCTACAACGTTAGCGGCACCACGATTGCCCGGCTGCGCGATCGGCGCGCGCGCGAGGCGGCCCAACGACTTGGGATGGTCAAATGAGCCAGGTGCAGCTTCGCCGCCTCGATCCGGCCCACAACATGGCACGGTTCTACGTCCTGGACGTGCAGCAAGACCTATTTGGCGGCTGGTGGCTGGTGCGTGAGCATGGCCGCATCGGCAGCCCCGGCCGGGTGATGCAAGACCCCTTCCCCACCATGGATGCCGCCGCGTCGGCGCTGGCAAAGCTATGGAAGGCCAAGGTGCGCAGAGGCTATCTGTCGGCCTGACCCTCTCCCGGTTATAGCTTGGCTTGAACCTCGGGACAGGGATAAGCGATTGCGATGACGGTGAAACCTCGGACGCTCCACAGAGTGTGGATGGTACTCACCGTTATATGGTGTGTTGCCGTGCTGGCTTATGAATTCACGTATATCGGGCCAGTCAAAGACTTGGCACTCGTCATAATGTATGGGCTGGCGCCAGCATTTGCCGTGTGGATTGTGGGTTGGCTCTTACTAAAAGTCACTGGTCGCTTGAACGTATAGTGGACTAATCTCGCACAACCTCAGTTGTCGTTATAACTTGCAACAACTCCTTATGTGGCCTATTTACCAAGTATTCCCTTTCGGGTTTACATTGCAAAACAGGGGCCGTGACAGCGGCCCCTGTTTGTTTTGGTGTCACATCAACCAAAAGCTGAACTTTACAGCCAGCCTCCAGAAGGTAATGACGACCACGCCGGTTACGGTCATGGCATTTCCCTTTCTCCTACGTTTACATTGCTTGTAGGAGCCACGCCTTCCGGCCTAAAATACTTAGCACAGCTCTGCGACTGTCAGATAAAATTCCCTACGAATGTACGGACGTACATCCGTACGAAACGCGGTGTGTATCTTTAGGGAAACAGCGGTCCGTATAGATATACGACACGCGGCCACTTGGGGCATGATGACGTCGCCCGAGGGTTCCATCCCCAGACAGTTTGTGAGACGGTGGAGACCTACGAAACGCGGGAACGCGGGACATACGAACGTACGACCATACGAACGTAGGAGCCAGCCAAGAGGGAAGAACAGGCCATGACCGGACCATTTATCATCAGCGTGCTGTCGCAGAAGGGTGGCGTTGGCAAAAGCACCATCTCGCGGCTGCTTGGGGTTGAGTTTGCCAGGATGGACGGCGGCACGTGGGACGTGAAGATCGCGGACCTTGATGTGGCTCAGGGCACGTCCTTCCAATGGATGCAACGGCGTGCTGCCGGCGGCTTCACCCCTGAAATCCGCGTGGAAGCCATGCGCCTCGATAAGGCGTTGAAGGATGCCGAGAACTTCCACGTGATGGTATTGGATTGCGCCGGCTACACCTCAACAGACACCGCCCGAGCCGCCAAGGCATCGACCCTCATCATCGTCCCATGTGGGGTAGGGGTAGACGACCTGCAGCCCACGGTAGGGGTGCTGCGGGAGCTGCAGCGGGCCGGCGTGAGTTCCAAGCGACTGCTGGTGGTCCTGACTGGCACCCAGGACAGCGAGGCAGAGATTGCTGAGGCCCGAACTTACATCACCGACGCGGGCTTCAAGGTGGCTCCCACCACCCTATCGGAAAAGACACTCTATCGACGCGGCCTCGACGTGGGATTGGCTCTTTCAGAGGTGAAGCACAAGGGGTTGGCCGAGCGTGCGCAGCAACTGTTTGCCGACATGATCAAGCCCCTAGAGTCGCTTGCCGAGGAACCTGTTACCAATAAGGAGAACGCCGCATGAGCAGCGCGAAAGTCATGACCCTACAACGCCCCGAGAAGCCGGCCACGGCAACCACCACAGCCCCGGCCGAGAGTGGCCTGAAGCGCCCGCCAAAGCCGATCGGCACCAAGGGGAGTGCGCCGGCTGAGACCAGCACGCCGGCGACCCTGCAGCGGGCCGCACCGACCGGCACCGTGCAGATGCCGTTTCAGGTCCCGGCCCAGGTGCGTCGCGAGTTCAAAGCGTTCGCGGCCGAGCGCGATATGACCCAAAGCGACCTGTTCCTGTTGTGTTGGGAGGAGTACCGCGCCAAGCACTCCTAAATGCATCGTACGGACGTATGGACCGCGTTACGTACGTCCGTACACTTTGCTCAAACCGTTTGCGGTGATTGAGAAATTTCTAGGAGATGCACGAGTTCGCGTGCGAAAACCGCTCACGGTATGAAGAATCAAGCGACCCGCCAGGCGCCCGAGGGGGACAGCCAACTAGAACTGTTTGTGTCCAGCTTTGTGGACGTAGTTTTCCGCGATCAGCAAGACCTGATGGAAAACCCGCTCTGCAGTCTCGGCAAAACCCCTAGGAAAGACCCCATCCGCTACCAGGTGGGCGACAAATTCGTGACGGTAACGGCCAATTCCGAAACCGGCATGTGCACGATCTACGACCATGACGTGCTGATTTGGGCCGGCACGCAGATACGTGAGGCCCTGGACCGGGGCCAGGAAACCTCAAACCGGCTCGTGTTCCATCCGTACAACCTGCTTAAGGCGATCCGCCGGGGCACCGGGGGGAGAGACTACGAGGAGCTGAAAGCGGCCATGCGCCGCCTGGTTGGCACCGTGGTTGAGACCAATATCCGAGCCGACGACGAAACGTTAAAGCGCGGGCGCAAATCCCAAAAGTCGCTTATCTTTAACATGCTTCAGACCTTTGGCGAGTATAACGCCCAGGACCCGCGTGATGACCGATGGGTTGTTGTGCTGCCTGACTGGTTTTATCAGGGTATCGTCAACCATCGTTACGTGCTGTCCATCGACAGCGATTATTTCTTACTGAGCAGCGGCCTGGAACGTTGGCTTTATCGCGTATTCCGGAAACACGCCGGCCAGCAGGAGCTTGGTTGGCGCTTCACGATGCGTCAGCTGCACACCAAGAGCTGCAGCCCGCAGCGGTTCTCCAACTTTGCCCTGGACGTGCGCAAGGCGGTTGCCCGCATCAATGAGCGCGAGGAACGCGAGAACAAGGGCCTTCCCGGCTATCACATCGAGATCACCCGCAACGATGACGGGGAAGAGGTGGTGAGCGGGATCAGCCGCGCCCATCTGTCCATCTCGCATCCAGGGTTCAAGCCCAAAAAGAACCCTCGGCGCCGTGTAACCGCAGGGGGGATGAACCCGGCTCCGTACGACAACCGCGCCCTGGCCAAGCTGGCAAAGGGCAGCAAGAAATCCAAGCCCACGCCGGATGATGGGGAAAACCTACTCTAGGCAAGGACTTAGCTCCAGGCCGATGGGCGCCCACTATCGGGGTATCACCTGCATCTGCCCGTTTCGGTGGCATGATCGGACGGCCTGTGGCTTCGCAGTGACAGGGGGTGGAGGTTGCAAACCGCAGAAAACCGCGCGAATCAGCCCTGTAGGGGCCGCAACCGCATGAGGTTGTCCCCACCTATCGGGGTATCACCTGCAAAGTGCCTCGGGGGATCACCTGCAGAAGGTCACGGGGTATCACCTGCAAATAATCGGGGTTTCACCTGCACAAAACCTCGAAAAAGCGAGGCTCAGCAAAGCTTTGCCGTTGCCTTAACGTTTTAACCCTTATCTAAAGATAAGTTATTAACGTGTTGTTGTAACGTCTTAGCCTGTGGACAACTTGAAACGCCGCAAAAATTTGGGCGCCTGCGGCGCTGTCTGGTGGCTCACGGATACGATTGTGCAGGAGGAGAACCCGCCCCTTTTTGCTTCGCAAAAACCCGCTCCCCCACCCAAAAAGGAAGCCGCCTTTGGCGGCTAGCTCTCATATTGGGGCCGCCTATCGGCGGCCAAAGAATGGCTATCGAGAAAGAGTGGCGGGGCGGCCTCAGCGGCCTCTAGGAAGCGTTGTGGCGACGGATAGGTGGTTCTTGAGGAATAGACCAAAATGGCCTCAAATCGCCGCCTGAGGCCTTCCTGAGCGATTGCACCGTTGAACCCGCGCCTTAGCGCGGGTGATCCCATTGCGGGCGCACAGCGCCCGCCCTGCGACGGATGGAACGGTGAAAAGGTGAGGCCGAATTTGCCGCCCGGCCGGCCGAGCCTAAGCGGCGGCCTTTTCGACCAGGAGCTTAAACAATGGGCGTTGCTCTCGCCCTGGCTGGTGCCAGTCGTCGCCAAAGTCTGCGGCTGCTTCGGGCAGGCTTTTGATGAAGAACCAGGCCCAGTCCGGGTGTTCCGGCTCAAATCTGTCCGTATCCCACTTATCCATTGCTTTGACCCGGAGTGCTTCATCCTTGAAAACAACCAGAAACCGGGGTTGCGCCAAAGGCCGGGATGGCTCGCCCAGCGCGTTTTCAATGTAGTGGCCGGCGCTCACGGTGCGCAAAAACGACAGCTTGCCTTTGCTGGCGCTGAAAAACCGCGTCAGGTCGCCCCGTTCGCCGCCCCGTTCCAGCTCGATCACCAAAAGGCGGGCTTCGTGCTCGCCTGGTAGGCGTAGCCACGCGAGGGCATCCGGTACAAAGGTGAAGCCCGGAACGTCGATCTTGGTCGCCTTATGCCGGCCGGCGGCTCCTGGCTCGAAATCGGTGGTGTACCGCACAACCTCAACGCCGACCCGGCTGGCCCAGCTCCGTAGGGCGATGTGGAGGTCTACGATGCCTAGCCGGTGCAACACCTCGTGCATGTCCCCGAACGTTCGTTCGGACCCAACAGCGTCGGTGCCGTCGAAATCATGCAGGGCCTTCGCCCCCTTGGGTGTCAGCCAATAAATCAGGGGGAGGGCGGTCACGCGGCTGACCAGCACCCCCTGATGGCGGCCGATCAATCCGCGTGCGTGGAGATAGCGGGCGGCGGCCGAGAGGCCGGCCGGATCTCGGCCGACACCAACCCGGCGCATCATGTCGTAGGTCAGCAGTCGGTAGGTATGCAGCGCTTGCAGCATGCGGGTCTGCAGGGGGGAAACCTCAACCTTGCGCTGCATGGCTGGCCCTAATCCGGTTCAGACCCCTTAGTGGTAAGGGGGATTTTGCGTGCTGCAACATGAGTTTTCTGGGTCTTTTGTGGTCGGGTAAGCCCGCTTTTCACGCCGGCAGGGGAGGGGGATGCCGCCTGGTCGATGGACCGGAGGGGTTTCGACAACCCGAGGTCGGCCGATCGCAGCGGTTCCGTTGCAGCCTGTCCCGCCGGCAAGGAGCTTGGGGCAGGTGTCGGCTGTCGGTTCGGCAGCTCGGGTTTTTTGAGCATGTCGGGTTCCTCGCTGGCCTTGGTTTGCGCGGTAGCGGCCGGCTTCGGTTTGGTCGCTTCTAGGGTCGGGGCCTTGGCGGCCCGCCCCCGGTGGGCATTGGTTTCCGGAGGTTTCGCGTTCCGTACGTCCGTACGAGCCGCGTCATGTACGTTCGTATGTTCCGCTGTTTCTAGGTCTGGGGTGGCTGCAGCAGCTGGTGCAGGCCGCAGATGGTGTTGAGGCTTGGGCGGCTCTGGCCGAGCTTCAACGGGGCGGACAGGTCGGGTGCGGGCTTGGCGGTAATGGCCGCCCGGATCGGTCAAACGCTGCACGTAGGCTTGCCATTGTGGCTCCGGCAACCAGCGGTCCGGGCTGGTGTCACCTCGCAAGCTGCCGTCGATCCCACGCACCACCAGGTCACTCCGGACCTTCACGGTGTGGACACCCGGCACGCCTTCCCAGCGCACCCAGAACTGGCCCATTTCCAGCGGCGGTAACTCGTCGGCCGAGCCCCGATGCGCCAGCAGCTCCGCCCCTTCCTTCGGGTTGTCGGTCGCCGCCAGGCGGCACCGGGTGTTCCTGATAAGGGAGTTCGCCTGTTCGGTCGTGAAGCCGTCGCCGTCCACCTGTTGGGCAAACGTCGCATGCAGCCCGAATTTCCGGTTTTCGTTCAGGGTCTCGATCATCGTGGGGCTGGCCATGGTCGTCACCTCATCAACAACCAGGTGAATTGGCACGTATGGCGGGGGGAACTGCCCGCGCCGGCTGGCGATGCCGGACGCCATGGCGACCAGGAGCCGGCCGACCGCCGCGCGTTGCTCCCGCCGGCCGTATTTGGCGAGGTTGACCAGGACGAATTTGCCGGCGTTCAACTCGCGCTCGAGGTCGAGGGTGGCCGGCCCAAACAGGGCGTTCCGCACATCCATCATGCCCGTCACGCCGTCGATCCGGCCCGCCAGGGCGTCCCGGCTCATGCTGTAGGTCTGGGCGTCGAACCGATAGCGGAAGAAGTCTTGCACATACGGGTCTGCGTGGTTGAACGCGGCCTGCAGCAACAGCTGGCGCCGCTCGTCCACGTAACCCGCAAAGCTGCTTTTTTTCTCGTCCGGCGGCTTGGCGACCATCCGGCCGAGGTCGTGCATTGTGGCGTCGGCATGATCCAACAGGACCATGGAGCAAAACGACACCAACGTTTTCATGTTGCCGGAGAGGTCGGCCGTCATCTCGCTCAACGCGAGGCCGATCGTCTCGGCCAGGTGGTTTTTCTCGCGCTCGTCCAGCAGATGACCGCCCGAGAACGGGTTGAAGCCGACCGTGAGGCCAGGGCGTAGCTCCGGCTCCACATAGATGACCCGGTTTTGCCGGTGCAGCTCCGGCCATCGGGCAATGTCTTGAGCGAGGTTACGGCCAGGGTCGAGGACGAGCACGCCGACCTTAGGGTGCTGCACGTAGTGGTGCAGCAGGGCTTTCAGCACTTCGGATTTGCCGTGGCCGGTCGCCGCGACAACCAGGGTATGCATCCGGCGGCTGATTTCGGGAAAATCGGCGTGTGGCTGAAAGCGAGCCAGCGTCTTGGCGAGCGGCATCTTTCGGGTGAGGTAGGCCCGCCAACCCGCAAAATCCGGGGTGTCACCGGCTGCGGCGTCGTACTGCAGGAAGTACCGCACGCCAGGGTCCTCATGGCCAAGCACGTGCAGGGTGCCCGCACCCTTGCCCGTGGCCCCGATTTGCCAGCTTGCCGCCTCTCTGCGGCGTTCCTCGCGGGCGATCTTGCTCCGGCTTTCAAGGGCGTAGCAAAACGCCTCAAACGACAGCGGGAAGGCTGCCAGCCGCTCCTGTGGCGGTAAATACGGGTCGTCAATCTGTTCGCAGTACCAGCCGACGATGCTGTTCAGCGCCTTGGCATCCGGCAGCGCCGTCCCCAGCCTGACCATATCGCCGGAAGGACTCGCCGCCGGGCTAACACCTTGGCTATACAGGGCTTGCATCCTGGCCGCTCCGCAATCGGCTTAGCTTACTGAGGCCGCCCATGTCGGGCAAAGACCTGATCCGCTACGACCCCAGCACCCCTTCTCAATGGCATGTGCCCACACCGACGAGGACGGACCGGGTGCTGGACGCGCTTGAGCCGCATTTCACGGGGGATGCCCCGGAATATGGGCTGTCATCCTTAGTATTCATCGCAATCCGCAATTTCTTTATCATCTCCTTTATTATAATTTGCATCCATGCTGCAGGTAATTTCGTATTGATTGTGGATGGAAAAATACCGTTCAAAGAAATGCAGGCCAATGAGATATTTCTTGGCCTGCCTTTGAGGGTATTCAAAGGCTATCTCAATGATATAAATTGGGTTTTATACCCTCTTTTGATTACAATGATTTATCATGTTTACGTTCAAGTTGTTAATGGCGTACCGGAGTTCTTTAAAAATCGAAAAAAGACACGGGAACGGGTTGCCAGTGAGCGGGCCAAAAAGGTCGAGGAGTATCAAGCCGGCATCCGCCAACAGGAGCGACTTGCGGCCGAGCGCAAACAAGCCGAGGTCGAGGCCCATAAGGTCGAGCGGCAGGAGTTTCAGCAACGGATGCGGGACTACCTGCAGCGCCGCAGGGAACTCATCAGCCAGGTCGAAAATGAGATCAACATCGAGGTAGCCCGGGCCAAACAGGAGATTTTCCGGACCGGAGATGAACGCCCGGATGCCCCTGTTCTCGTCGTCCGCAAATGGATGCAGGAGACCAACCCCAAGCCGCCGAAATGGGGATTTCTGCGCGAAAGCGATAACATGACCATCCGGCGCATCCTCGTGAATTGCGACGGATGGCTGCCGCCCAAGCCGCCGCACCCGCCAGGGATGGACCCCAGCTTGGTAAACCCAGCCTTGTTGTCATAGCAGGTACTTAGCGGCTGTTCAGCCTGCAACACACTTAGTCGTTTTCACTCTATCGTTCGGAAAACCGATCCCTGCGGTTTCCTCACTCTCTCGTTCAGCCTTCCTCGTGCCGCGGCCTACGCTAAAGCCCGGCCGCGGACCTCCCTCCCCCCGCTGGCGAGGCCCCCCCTCCCTCGCGCGTTCAGCGTTCCGCTGTGACCTTCCAGCTTAGCTCAAGGTCATAGGTGCTGGCGGCCTCAATCCCGCCGGCGCCGTCGCGGTGCTTGAAGGTGGACGACACTTTTTCGCCGGCCAGCCACTCCTTGGCCGCTGTCGCGGCCTCGGTGTCACTCAGGTTGATGCCTTCCGGTCCCTTGACCGTCACCAGGTCAAAACCGGCCGCCGCCGCCGCCAACATGGCGTCGCGTAGCGCCTCGCGCCCGTATAGCTTGGTTGCAATCGCTTCGCGGGCGGTCTCGGCCGACCGGCGCAGCTCCGCCACCATTGAACTCACCGGATGCCTCATGCGGCCCCCTTCCGGCTGGCGAACCGATAGCCCAGGTAAGCATCTGTGATCTGGCGCCGCTCATGGCCCATTTCGCGGGTGATTTGTTGACGGGCGCGGAAGTCGGCCCGGCGCTCGGCCGCCGTCATCTGCTCGAATGGTCGGCCGCCGGCCGCCGTGCAGCTGCGGCCGGTCAACATCTCGTATCGTCGTTGCGCGTACCAATGACGATGGCTGTGCTTATCGCGGATGCCGACGCCCCAGGTTTTGCGGTCCAGCCGGTCTCGGTAGACGTGACTTTTGACCCCTACTGGGATCAGGCAGCGGTCGCCTACGACCTGCTGCAGCTCTTCGAGCAAGGCCCGCTGTTTCGGGCTGACAATCGGAATGACCCGCGTCCGGCCGCCCTTGCACCAGCTGGCTTGCATGTGCAGCTCGTTGCCCTGGATCGCCTGAGCCGGGATGAATTTGATGCTTTCCTCAACCCGCATGCCAAACGACATCTGCAGGCGGCAGGCCAGCTGCATCCGTTCATCGAGCTTGGCCAGCTGAGCCTTCGTGGTGATTTTGGCCCGATCGCCGTTGAAGGTGCTCCGTAGGGGCACCCCGAGGTCGGCATTGCTTTTCGGGATCACGCTGCCCTTCCGGACATTGCCGGACCATGTGCGCATCCAGCTCAGGCGGTTCTTGATCGTGCCGGGCGCCAGCCCTTGGGCCGCCCACAGGGCGACCAGCTTTTGCACGTGAATTTCCTTGATGGATCGCGCCGAGGGCAGTTCATGGCCCAGCTCGCGCAGCTGCGCGGCAATCATCACAAAGCCTCGGGTGCGCTGACAGCGGGTGTGGAAGGCTCCACCCCCGCTGTTCAGGCCCATCTGTTTTAAGTCATGGGCGAGCATATCCACGCCACATTACTTTCTCTTGGTTAGTGCATTTGACCGCCGCTGGGGCATATAGCCTTGCAGTCAGCCCGCATTTCTGCGGTAAAGGTCGGGGTACTCAATCCATAACCGTCTAAGCTTGGGTTTCTTTCACCTCTCCTTTAAGTCGCCAATCCGTCCACCGGGCGGGGTGGGCTGCTGGTGTCGATTTCAGCCGTAACCGCCATTGTTTGGGTTCTCATAATTGGTCTCCATCTTCGGGAGCTACCGGCGCGCATGCCCGTGGGGTGCCTTCGTCGCGGTAGGTTTGTAGGGGTCCGCCCTACTCGGGTTTGGCCTGTGCGGCCTCGCGTATTCTCAAAAGGTCGTGGCCCGAGGGCCGGGGGTGTCACAGATCGCGGGGTGACTAGCCGCCGCCGGACTGTTGCCGACACACCGGGCGTGTAGCCGGTGTGCCTCCCCTTCTGTCACTCGCCCTCACTCGTTTCTGACAGTCGCGCCTAACAGGGGGCCGGCCGGCCGACGCGGCCCTGGCCGGCGTTTTCTTATGCGGGGGCGAGCCTGCGAGCCGCCGCCGTCACTTCCGGGGAAATGCCCGGAAGTGACGGCGGCTCCTGCGGTGCCGTGTTCGGCAGGCCACGCCTGCCGAAAGCGAAAGGGTGCCCCTTCCGCGCCATCCCAAGCCGGCCGGCGGCCGGCTGGCGGGGCCATGCCTGCCCCGCGCCCCGGTCTCCCGATCGGCTGCGCCGATCGGCGCGGCTCCGCCGCCCTGGTGCGTCTGCAATCGGATACGACTCCGAGGATTGGGCCGCCGCGCCCCTGGCGCTCTGGCCCAAGGTCAGCCCCTCCGCGCCCTACGGCGCTATGGGGAAGCGCGGCCGCTCCGGGGCTTCCCGGTTGGAGCGCGGGACATGCCAGCAGCCCGGCAGGGCCAGGCCAAGCATCCCGGCATCCGCCAGGCTGCCACCCCACACGACCACGGCCGAGGGAAACGGTGCCGGCGTCGTACCGTCCCCAAACCGCAGCCGGCCGCGCAACATGAACACGTCGGCCGTGCCGGCAATGTGCGCGTGCCACCATCGCGTATCGGTTCGTGCCGGCACCAGGCCGACCACCAGGGCGCCGGCCGACGCCTCTGCGGCACACTTCGTCACCCACGCCCCGAGCTGCCGGCCATACGGCGGATTGACGAACACCCGGCCGCGCCAGGGCTGGCCGAGGCCGTCATCGCGCATCGTCAGCCGGACCCGTGCCCGCATGCGGACCTTGCCGGCGTCGGCCGACGCCGCGCACGGGTCCAGGTCAAACCGGCCGAACACCTGTTCCAGGGCCGCCACCAGCTCCGGCGGGGTTTCCCATCCGTGGTGCGCCGAGCTGTTGCCGGCCGAGGCATAGAACCCGGCCGCCGCGCCGATCGGCGCCAGGTACAGCCCCGCCCCTACGGCCGCGCCGTAGGCTTCCAGGGTTTCCAGCCGGCCAGGGCCGCCGGCCTCCAACACCGCCAGCGTCGCCCGTGACACCCCGAGCATGCGGGCCAGCGCCCGCCGGCTGAGGCCGCGCCGCTGCCGCAGGCCGGCCAGGGCCGCACCGACAGGACCGGCCGCCAGGCTCCGCCCGCGTATCTCGATGCCGACGACGCCGAGCGCCGCTGTCCAGGTCCGCAGCGTCCCCCGCCCCCGTTCCAGGTTGCGCACCGCCGCCACGCCGATCCCGGCCGAGGTGCCAAGCGCGGCCTGGCTCCAACGCGGCCGGCGGGCCGCACGAAACGATGCGCCGAGCGCGGAAAGTTGGGCCACCGGCACCCCCATGCGTGGCGGTTATCGGCGGATTGTTGAGCCATCCGGTTAAGGTTGGGTGAGGTTGTGGGGCGTAGTGTTAACTGGCCAGGCGTCCCCTGTGGGCCGCGCTCTAGTCGCCGCTACGCGACTCCCCGAACCCGCCGGGGGCGGTTTCGGCCCTACGGGTGACGATCGCTGACGCGCCCATGCGGCGCCCCTGTGGGGCGTAGTGTTAACTTGGTGGGCCAGTCGGCCGGTCTGGCGTCAAGGCACGCTGCGCTCTCCGGCCTTGACCCCAGCCCAGCCGCCTGCCGATGGGCTGCCATCGGCGGCTAAGCCGCCCTATGCGCAGGCTTCGCCGCGCCAGGCTCGACGGCTCCCCTTCCGGTTATGGGGTGTAGTGTTAACTGGCGTCCGGTTGATGCCAAGTAAGGCCCAGCCCGTCCGGGGCGAACCTCACACCGTACAGCTCAAAACCCTCGCGCAATTTCTCCACGATAGTCAGCCGCACATCCCCACCGGCTTCATATTTGAGGATTGTACCACGGCTGACTTCTGTAACATCCGCAGCTTGGTCCAAAGTCCAACCTAGCGCAGAGCGGGCTGCGCGGCATTGCCGGTACGTAGGAACCAGTGGAGCGTCATGATAATAGGCCATGTGTAGTCTATACATGCCCAATTGAAATAATACATGCAATGATTATTTGTACTATTAGTACGTTTTTGCTTGTCTGATTTGTACTATTAGTACAATATCTCCTCAACAGAAAGGAGGTGAGAACTATGAGAACACTACAAAGAACCAGAGCGGCCCTCGATGAACTGCTCTGGCTCTGTCTACAAGCACTGCTTGTCTACATCGCAATCAAAGTTGCGCTGTACGTCTAGCAGCCGGGGCCTCTTGCAGGAGGCCCCATCAATCAAAAACCGACTAAGTAAAAGACTGATAGAAAAGTGAAACACAATACTGATGCAATCCGCAAGTTAAACGATGATTTTAGGACAACCCTAGTTGGCGGCACCTTCCTGCTGACCGCCGGCGTGCAGGCCATGACACCGCGTCAACGTAATTTGGCGCTTTTCCTGATGATAGGCTTTCAATCATTCACTGAGGACAATGACCCCCACGGCGAGCATGATTTCGGCGCTTTCAGCGTCGCCGGGGAAAAGCTGTTCTGGAAAATTGACTATTATGCCCCGGACATGCTGCATGGGTCGGAGGACCCGGCGGACCCGGCCGTAACAAAAAGGGTGCTAACCTTGATGATGGCCAGCGAATACTAACCAGAACCGCCCGGAAGGGCGGTTTTCTTGGCATCCGATGTAGTGTTAACTGCCCCCCATAGGCAGCTCGGGTTGCACCTCGCGTCGCACCTGGTCACGGCTGGCGATCTCGCGCGTGATCCGCTGCACCTCGGCGCCGCTGGCTGGCCCCTGATAGTGGCTTTCAGTGCGTACCCGGCTGCCCACCCGGAACGTCCGCTGCTTATACAGGTACGGCCGCCCCTTGATGGTTTTGACGACCTGATAGAAGTCACCCACGGCCGGCTCCGCCTTCGCCCAGGCTGTAGTGTTAACCGGCGCCATGATGGTTGTCAGCAGCTGGTGCCAAAGCCGGCCATAAGTCGGCATGAAAAAGAGTGGCAGCAGCGCCCCGAGCTACAACCCCCGGACCATCCACCCGGCCGACCAGGCCAAGGGCGACCGCGCCGAGGGCTGGTTTCAGGATTGGCTGGACGCCAGCCAGGTTGCCTATATCTACTTGGATCAAACCCCATTCAGCGTGCCGGCTCACCTTTTCGGTCAATTCAAGCGGCCTGACTATTGGGTGGCTGTGCCGACCGTGGGCGGCATCACCTTCGATGTGAAGGCGAAAAGCCTCTATAACGGGTGTTTTATCTTCGAGCTTGACGAGATCCGCCGCCTGCGCACCTTTGCGCGGCTGTACAGCATTACCGTGTTTTTCGCCTGCCTCGATGCCCAGGGGAGCCAGGAAAGCTATTGGGTCCGCCTGGATCAATTTGACAGCCTGATGCCGGTGCAGCGCAACGGCTCGATGACCTTTGCGATCCCGGCGGCCGAGGCGCAGCACGTCTCGATGCGGCAGCCGTTTCAGGACGCTTTCAGCGAGGCCCTGCGCCTGGCGTAGGCCCCGCCGGGTTATCCCCGAAAAACACACCCCTGCTCACCGTTTAGGCATTGACCTGAGAAACTGTCTGGACCTGCGAGGGCAAATCGCTGTTTGATACTCGTTACAAGTACCAAAGCGAAAGGCCGCCTCATGCAGCACAAACGACCCGGCCGAGGCGGCCCCCGCCCGGGCTCCGGCCAGCCCCGAAAGGAACCCACTACCGTAGTACGCCTGCCGATCGAGATTGCCGACGCCGCTCGCCGTGCTGCGGCAGCCCGTGGCGGCAATAGCAGCGGGATCGGCGCCTTTCTCAAGGGTGAGGCCCGGACCAGCGCCAGCGCCCCCCTGGTGTCCGCATCCGTGGCCTGCGGGTTCCCCTCCCCGGCCGAGGATCACCTTGAACGGGCGCTCGATCTCAACGAGCTGCACCGCATCGGCACGCCAACCGTGTTCCTGGTGCGGGTGCAGGGCGAAAGCATGATCGGCCGGGGCTACCTGCCCGGCGATATTGCCGTGGTTGATAAGGCTCGCCAGCCGATCAACGGCAGTATCGTGGTCGCCTGTATCAATGGCGATTTCACCATGAAAACCTACTATAAACGCGGCGGGCGTGTCGTTTTGAAGGCTGAAAACCCCGCGTTCCCTGACATTACTGTGCCGCCGGAAGCAGACTTTCAGATTTGGGGCGTAGTCACCGGCTGTTCACGGGTCGAATAATGAAACCGGGCGACCTGTACGCCCTGGTCGATTGTGACAACGCTTATGCAACCTGGCTGCGGGTGTTCCTGCCCAAGCTGCGCATTGTGCCGATTGTGGTGCTATCGAATAATGACGGCTGCGCCATCGCCAGGAGTAAGGAAGCCAAGGCGTTTGGCATCAAGATGGGCGACGCCTGGCACCTGAACCAGAAGCAGTGGGCCGCCTGGGGCGTGCGGGTATTTAGCAGCAATTACACCCTGTTTGGCGATATGAGCGCCCGGGTGATGCGGATGTTGTCTGATTACACCCCCGAGCTGGAAGTTTACTCGATTGATGAGGCGTTTCTAAACTTCACGGGCTTTGCCGACCCGGAGGGCCACGCCCGAACCCTCCGTGCCGCCGTTCTGCAGGGCCTTGATACGCCAGTGGGTGTGGGGATCAGCACCACAAAAACCTTGGCCAAGGTTGCCAACAAAACCGCTAAGAAGGACCCCCACAGCGGCGGGGTGTGTCTGCTCGATACCGAGGCCAAGCAGACGGCCGCGCTGGAAAAGCTGGCCCTCGATGACGTGTGGGGGATCGGCCGGCGCCTGCCGGCCTCCCTGGCCGCGATCGGCATCACGACGCCCCTACAGCTCCGCGACGCCGACCCCACGATGATCCGGCAGCGGTTCAACGTGGTGCTACAGCGGACGGTGTTGGAGCTGCGCGGGGTGCCCTGCCTCGACCTCGAACATGACAGCCCGGACGCCAAGACGATCTGCACCGCCCGCAGCTTCGGGCACAGTGTCGAGAGTTACCCGGAGCTGGCCGAGGCGTTGAGCGCCTACGTGTCCAGGGCGGCCGAAAAGATGCGCCGGAAGGGCCTCGCCACCGCGCACATCATGGTCATGCTCAACACTAACAAATGGAAGCCGGATCAGGCCCAATACTACGCCACCAAGGCTGTCCGGTTGACCATCGCCACCAGTGACACCGGCCGGCTGATCCGGGCCGCCTTGCATGGCCTGCGGGAGATCTACCGCCCGGGCTACCGCTACAAAAAGACGGGCGTGCTGTTCCTCGACCTGGCGCCGGCCGAGAGTGTGCAAGGGTCGCTGTTTCTGCGCCCCGATAGCCCTGAGCGGGTCGCCCTGCTCGGCGCCGTCGACCAGCTCAACAGCCGTTATGGCCGGGACCGGGTGCGCTTCGCCGCCTCCGGTATTCACCGAGGGTGGAAGCTGCGGGCGGACTTTCAGACGCCCAGGTACACCACCCAATGGGCCGAGCTGCCCCGCGTCTAATTTCCCAAAAAGAATAAGGTTGAATGCATCAAGAAGCATGCGCATCTTATTGATGTCGGATGGTATGTCGGCACAGGTGTATGTTGAGTGATCTAACGGAGTGATAGGTATGGGGTCTTTGCTGGCTGGTTCAAATGTAACGTCAACAATCCTAAGCGGATTGGGCAGCCCACCCCCGACACCTCTCACAACGTTGCTTGGCATGTCCGAACAGCCTCACACCCCAATGTGGCAGTACGTCACCCGCCGATTTACAAAGTTCCTGAACAATATTCGCCTTACCGACCCGCAGATTGAGGACGGAACGACCAAACACAGCGGCGTGCGGAACTGTCTCAATAGCCATTATTGGGGTTACGCATCTGACACTGATAACAGCTTTTTGATCGGCTCGTGGGGCAAGGATACCCGCGTGCGGCCGTCCCGCGATGTGGACGTGCTGTTTCTACTACCGGAGGCTGTCTTTCATCGCTTCCAGCAGCGCACCGGCAACCGGCAATCACAGCTGCTACAGGAGGTGAAAAGCGTTTTGGGCGCCACCTACTCGCAAACCGCAATGCGTGGTGATGGGCAGGTAGTTGTTGTGCCGTTCAATACGATACCCGTGGAGGTATCCCCCGGTTTCCGTTGCAACGATGGCTCGATCATCGTCTGTGATACCAACGGCGGCGGGCGCTACGTCACATCGACGGCGGAAGCCGAAGCAGCCGATTTGGCCGCTTCCGACAAGGTGTTTGGCGGCAGCACTCGGCACTTGGCTCAGATGCTCAAGCAATGGCAGCGCCATTGCAATGTGCCGCTGAAATCATTTTGGATTGAACGGCTGGCGGTCCAGTTCATGCTGAATTATCAGCACGCTCATCAGGACTACTTTTATTATGATTGGTTCACGCGTGACTTTTTGGCCTACCTCATCAGCCAAGCCAATGGGCACATCATTATGCCGGGTACCTATGACGTGATCCCCTTGGGTGAGGAATGGCTGTCCCGAGCTGACCTGACCGATATTTTGGACCGAGCCGATTGGGAGGCTACTGCATGGTAGCGGCCATGGGTAGCCGGAAGGCCAGATCCGGGTAGCTGACGGGCGCGGGCGGCCGATAGCCCAGGGACGA
>Ga0255028_100151_pt1 | contig 16949 bp, 18 predicted proteins | sample DRGLUT_MetaT_FD_178168 | JGI IMG/M metagenome (GOLD analysis project Ga0255028, IMG submission 178168) | Metatranscriptome of freshwater microbial communities from Pennsylvania, United States - DR:GLUT (Metagenome Metatranscriptome) | ecosystem: Environmental > Aquatic > Freshwater > Creek...
ACCGACACCGCCTATGCCTGCGTGCAAGAGGCCGACGGCCACACCAAGCGGCTCGCCGACAGCTTCGAGCGCCAGGTCGGCGGCATCGTGGCGGCGGTCTCGGCGGCGTCCGGACGGCTGGAGGCCGCCGCGCACGGCATGGCCCGGGCCGCGCAAGACACGACCGATCTCAGCCGCACGGTCGCGGAATCCGCGGATTCTGCCGCACGTTCGGCCGACACGGTGGCGGCGGCCACCGAGGAGCTCACCGCCTCGGTACGGGAGATCGGCGTGCAGGTCGGGGCCTCGGCCGACCTCGCGGCCGCGGCGACCCGGGATGCGGACGGGATGGCCGGGGAGGCGCACCGCCTCGCCCGGGCCGCCGGCAGCATCGGGGAGATCGTCGCGATGATCTCGCAGATCGCCGGCCAGACGAACCTTCTGGCGCTCAACGCCACCATCGAGGCGGCGCGCGCGGGCGAGGCCGGCCGCGGCTTCGCGGTGGTGGCCGCCGAGGTGAAGCACCTCGCCGAGCAGACGGCCCGGGCCACCGCGGAGATCGCCGCCAAGGTCGCGGAGATCACCGGATCGACGGAGGCCTCGGTCCGGTCCATCGGCGGCATCACCGAGGTGATCCGCACCCTGGCGCGGATCGGCGCCGAGATCGCCGCCATGGTCGAGCAGCAGGGCGGCGCGACCGCGGAGATCGCCCGGACCACCGCGCAGACCTCGCAGGACACCAGCGGGGTCTCGAAGCATATGGCGGGCGTCGGCGCGGCGGCCGGCACGGCGAGCCAGGGCTCGGCCCAGGTGCTCCAGGCGGCCGGCGACCTCTCCCGGCAGGCGGGCGACCTGCGCGGCGCGGTGGAGGACTTCCTGGCCCAGGTCCGCGCAGCCTGAAGCGGGATCCCAAAGGGCTCAGCCCTTTGGCGGGGCGTCGGGGCAGCGCCCCGACATTCGGGCCGTGCCCGCGAAAGGTCTCGACCTTTCGAGACCCGACTGTCCCTACGCCCCCAGGCCGAGCCCGAGGAGCCGGTCGGCGTTGCGCCAGAGGGCGGCGTCCAGGGCCTCCTCCGACAGGCCGAGGCCGCGGAAATCCGCGACGCCCTGGCCCATCGGGCGGAACGGGAACGAGGAGCCGAACAGGAACTGATCCCTCATGAACCCGTTCGCCGCCTCGACGTAGAGGCCGCCGCCCGGCGCGAACGTGTACATGTCCGGCGAGACGAAGACGTTCTCGTTGCGGAACGCCACCGTCACCATGTCGGCGACGCGCGGGTAGAACCCGTGGCAGCACACGATCGGCAGCTTCGGGAAGGTCCGGGCGACCCGGTCGACCGCGAGCGGGTCGTTGAGGCGCAGGTCCGGCGTCGTCGGCCCCGACATCACGAAGGCCGGGACCTTGAGATCCTGGCACAGGTCGTAGAGCGGCATCAGGCGCTCGTCGTCGGCCGTCATGGCCTCGCGGTAGAAGCCGGCATCGAGGTTGATGCCCTTGAAGCCGAGCTCGGTCACGGCGCGCTTCGCCTCCGCGACCGCGGCCTTGCGGCCGAGCTTCACCGGATCCACCGAGGCGATGCCGATCAGGCGCTTCGGGTCGTGCCGGGCGGCCTCCGCCAGCGCGTCGTTCGTGACCCGCACGCCCGGCACCGAGCGGGCGACCATGATTGCGACGTCGATGCCGGCCCCGTCCATCTCGGCGCGGAAGCCCTCGATCGTCGCGCCGCGGGTGAAGTGCTCCACCTCCCGGCTGCCGACCCGGGCATTCAGCCAGCGCGCGACGCCGAATTCCGGCGTGTCGGGCTCGGCGCCGAAGAACCGGTGCAGAAAGGTCGGCCGGCTGCGCATGTCCACGACGGGCATTTCTTGTGACTCCCCAGTGTGATCGGCGGATAGCTCGGATTTCCAAAGGGCCGAGCCCTTTGGCGGGTCGTCAGGGCGGAGCCCTGACCGTTCAGGTTCCAGATCGCCTCAGTGCGAGACGGCCTCCAGCACCTTGCCGCGGGTCTCGACGCCGAGGGTCAGCACCAGCAGGGCGGCGATCAGGAAGCCGCCCGCGCCGACCTGGAAGGCCACGGCCGGGCCGTGATCGCGCACCAGCACCGGCACGATCATCGGCCCCAGGATCGCGCCGATCCGCCCGAAGGCCGAGGCGAAGCCGGCCCCCGTGGCCCTGGCCCGGGTCGGGTACAGTTCCGGCGTGTAGGCGTAGAGGCAACTCCACATGCCGAACATGAAGAACTGCATGACGAAGCCGGCGACCAACAGCCACGTCACCGCGACCCCCGCAACGGTCAGCACCGCGTCCCCGCCGGCATTGCCGTAGAGGTAGGCCGAAGCCGCCGCGCAGACCAGGAACAGGGCGGTGGCGGGCTTGCGGCCGACCCGCTCGAGCAGCAGAGCCGCCGCCGCGAAGCCCGGAATGCCGCCGAGCGTGATCAGGGTGACGAAGCCCACCGAGCCGACGATCGAGAAGCCGCGCTCCTTGAGCAGCACGGCGATCCAGGAATTGAGCCCGAAGAAGCCGATCAGCGCGAAGAACCACAGGCCGAACGCCATCACGGTGCGCAGCCGGTATTCGGGTGCGAACAGGGTCGCGACGGCGCCGCGCCGCGGGCCGGAGGGGGCGGCAGCCGCGGCCAGGCACGGGGCGACCGGGGGCAGGGGCCGGCCGGTGGCGCGTTCCACGGCCCGCTCCATCGTGGCCATCACGGCTTCCGCCTCCGCTCCGCGTCCGGCCTCGGCGAGCCAGCGCGGCGATTCCGGCATGGATCGGCGGACCGCCAGCACCACCAGCGACAGCAGCCCCACCACCACGAAGGCCCAGCGCCAGCCGAGATAGGGCAGCACGAAGAAGCTGATCGCCCCCGACAGGACGTAGCCCACCGCCCAGAACCCCTCCATGATCGCGATGTACTTGCCGCGCACGGAGGCCGGGACGATCTCCGAGACCATGGCCTGGGCCACCGGCGCCTCGCCGCCGACCCCGACCCCGATCAGGAACCGGCAGGCCATCAGCACGGGCAGGCTCCAGGCCGCCGCCGCCGCGAGGCTCGCCAGCCCCCAGACCACCATGGTCACCTGGAACACCGCCTTGCGGCCGAACCGGTCGGAGGCGGTGCCGGCCAGGATGTTGCCCACGAGCTGGCCCGCGAAGGTCATGGCGGCGAGCTGGCCGGCCTCCGTGGGGGTCAGGCCGAATGCCACCACGATCGAGCCGAGCAGGAAGGTCAGGAGTGCCACGTCGATCTGGTCGACGAGCCACGCGGAGGCGATGATCGCGAAGATCCTGCGCTGGTAGCCCGACATGGGCAGCCGCTCCAGACGGGCCGCGATATCGGGGCCGCGCGGCCGTGCGGCTCCCGGAGGAAGGGCGGCCGGGATTTCGACGGTGGGTGGCACGGCGGGCTCTCGTCCTCCGCGCCCCGGACCGTCCTGGGGCGCTCGTGGGGACCCGGTACATCACCCCCGGCCGCCGGAACAGGGATAGGGGCTGGGCGGAGGAACCGCCGGGCGGGCCCGGATCCGGGCCACAATCGGGCGCGATCGCCGCGCCGTTCCATCCGGGCGGCTGACCGCGCGGGTCCCGGAGCGGTCCGATCAGTCGGGGATCGCGAAGCCGATCGACAGGCACAGGGCGGCGACGGCGGTCAGGGCCACGGCGGCTTGCCGGACCTGATACCAGCGCGCGCTGCGGGCGCGCTCCTCCGGGCTGGCACCCAGATGCAGCTCGTCGTCGAACCCCTTCACGAAGGCGTCGAAGCTCGGGAAGGCCCGCCGGGCGAGCCACACCCACACCAGGAGGGCGAACAGGCTGAAAGCCCAGCCCCCGTAGGTCAATGTATCGTCCAGCATCCGGCGCACGCCCTCAAGGCTACGCCCCCCTCGCCAGTCACTCTACGGCAGGTTGCGGATATTGACTAGGTCGAACGACGACCGCCGCTGCCGCTGCCGTGTTTCCGGATGTCTCCGGGCGGCCTGCAGAGCACCGACCCGGCGCTGACCCAGGCGGGCATTGACGCAGGATCGTGCCCCGGACGCCGCCTCAAGCCGGAATCCGGCCCAGGGCGTAGAGGGTGATGGCGGCCGCGTTCGAGACGTTGAGGCTGCGGATCGCCCCCGAGAACGGGATCCGGGCCAGGACGTCGCAGCAGTTCCGGGTGCGCTCGCGCAGGCCCTTGCCCTCGGCACCCAGCACGATCACCAGCGGCCGGGCGACCGTCAGCGCGTCGAGGCTCTCGGGCGCATCGGAGTCGAGACCGACCCGCGTGAAGCCGCGCTCGCCCAAGGCGATCAGCGCCTCGGCGAGGTTCCGGACGGTCACGAACGGCACGTGCTCAAGGCCGCCGGAGGCGGATTTCGCCAGGACCCCGGTGGCGCCCGGTGCGTGCCGTGCCGTGGTGACGATCCCCGCCACCCCGAAGGCCGCGGCGGTGCGCACGATCGCCCCGACATTGTGCGGGTCGGTGATCTGGTCGAGCGCCAGCAGCAAGGCGTCGGCGGGCAGATCGTCGAGACCGGGGGCGGGCAGGGCCTCCGCCTCGAGATACAGGCCCTGGTGGACCGCGTCGGGCCCGAGCAGCCGGCCGATCTCGCTCGGCCGCACCAGTTCGGGGACGATCCGCAGGGCGCCACCGAACTCCGCCTCGAGCCGCGCCGCCGCGTTCTCCGTGGCCAACAGCCGGTGCAGCCCGCGCGCCGCGTTGCCCAGGGCCTGCACCACCGGGTGCCAGCCGTAGAGCACGGTGGATCCGTCGGCGCCGGCTTGGCTTCTGGCTTGGCTTGCGGCTCGGCCACCGGCGTCCCGTCGGGAACCTGCCGGAAAGGGCCGGCCGCCCGGCCGGTGCGGGCCGGGCGGCCGGCCATGCGGCGGGCGTCCGTCATTGCGGCGGTCGGTCATCGAAGCGCGATCGGGAAGCAGGGCATCGGCACGGCGTTCTCTGGCGGGCCTCTCGGGACATCCCGACAAACCGGGCGGCATGGTCCGCGTCAAGCCGGATCCGCGGGGACCGGCCCGATCAGGCCTGGAACTTTCCCCGGCGAGTGGCCTGGATTGTGGAAAAAACCGGAATATTCCCTTCAAACCATGTGTATGCCGGCGCCTCCGGCATTCGTTCGTCAGAACGAACATGGCTCGGCGGCACTAGGAAAAATATCTAGAAGACTCTTTCAGAGAGTCAGTTCAGCAAGCTATATGGGGTGGAAAATAGCCTTTCTCTTTCAGTGGCTTGGCTCGGATTTCCGTATCTCACTCTGCGCGGAGGCGCATCGAGCTCTGCGTAGCGGCGTATCGGAATCTGCGCGGGGCCGGCGGGTCGGCGTATCGGAGTCTGCGCGGTCGCGTATCGGATTCGGCGCGGATTCGGGCTTGGCGCGGTGGATAACGGGGACGGAACGGGCGGATCCCGGCGTATCGGACTCTGCGTGGGCCGAACCGGCCGCGCCTGCCCGTATGCAACTCTGCGCAGATGCGATCGCTTGCCGGTCGCACACCCCGCCCGGGGAAACGTGGATTGCCGGGACAAGCCCGACCGGGCCGGGATCCCGGAGGCCGAATCGTGTCATGGCAGGATCGGGCCGCCCTCCCGTTCGCCGGAGGGCGGCTTCGACTGACGCGGGCCGAGGGGCGATGGGCATCGAGGAGAAGATCGCCGGGATCCACGATCCGGACCTGCGGGCGGAGATCGAGGCGGCGCGGGGCGGCTTCCTGTTCGCGCAGATCGTCGAGCATGTGCTGCATCGCCAGCGCGAGCGCGACGCCCAGGCCGCGCTCCACGGCGAGGAGGAGAGCCGCCGCGCCGGGCTCTCGCGCGACCAGCGCCGCCGCGACGCGGTGCGCCTCGTGATCGAGAGCGAGCCGGCGCTGCCGTCGAGCCTGCAGCACATCCACTCGGTGCTGGCCCTGTGCGGCCTGCCCTACCGCGATCCCGGGCCGGTGCGCGAATTCACCCGCACCTACGGGCGCAACTCGCTCAGCCTGATCGCCGGCCGGATCAAGGATCCGGAGACCGGCGCCTTCGCGCCGCAGGGGCTGCCCTACGGGCCAAAGGCCCGGCTGGTGCTGCTTCACCTCTGCACCGAGGCCGTGCGCCAGCGCAGCCCCACCGTGAAGGTCGCCGAGACCCTGTCGGGCTTCATGCGCGAGATGGGCTTCGCGGTCACCGGGGGCGAGCGCGGCACCATCCGGCAGTTCAAGGAACAGCTGAACCGGCTGGCCGCCTGCTCCATGCAGATCGGCCTGTGGGACGGGCGCGACAGCGCCACCACCCTCAACGTCCCGCCATTCCGCAGCCTGGAATTGTGGCGCCCCCGGGCCGGGGAGGGTGACGACGAGGCGGGGCGCACGGTGCGCTTCGACCCCGAATTCTACGAGACCCTGATCCGGCACGCCCTGCCGGTGGACGTGCGGGCGGCCCGGGCCTTCTCGGGCTCGGCGCGCAAGCTCGACCTGCTGTTCTGGACCGGCTACCGGCTGCGGTCGCTGCAGCGCCCGCTGCGCCTGACCTGGACCAACCTGCACGCGCAGTTCGGCGCCGAGAACGCCTCGATCCGCAGCTTCCGGCAGGCGTTCAAGGCGGATCTCGCCCATCTGCGGGAGGTCTTCCCGCGCCTGCCCCTGGTGCTCGACGATGGCGGGTTGACGCTCCATCCGGCCGATCCGGGGACGCTGCTGGTGCCGCCGCGCCCGGCAGGGAAGGGAACGCGGATCCGGCGACAGGGAACATGAAGCCCGCAACGGAATATGCCATGTTCCCTCTGGATCGACGACAGAACGATAGGAATAGGAACTGTTATATTCCCTGTTGCGAGGGAACGTGCTAGGTGTGACGTTCACTGGCAGGGAACGTCACGTGAGTTTATCGGAATCCGAGATCGTCGCCCGGCTCGCCGCGTTGCGGAGCCAGCGTGAGGCGCTCGACCGGGAGATTGCCGATCTCGTGCTCTATCTGGAACTCGGCCGCCGCCTGAGCGCCGCCGGAACGATCTCCGACCCGTCGCCCCAGCCCGCCCCGCCGGAGCGCGACCGGCGCGATCCCGCGCCGGCCCCCGGCCGGGCACCCGGCCAAGCTGCGGTTGGGCGTTCCGATCCCGCTGCCCTGCTGCCCTTTGGGCAAGCCACGCCTTCGCTTCGGGGCCCCGAGGCCCCACCGGCGGTTTCGTCCGCGCCACGGTCCACGGCGCGGTCGGACGCACCGTCGGAGTTTCATCCCGAAGCCGGCCGGCCGCCCGGGGCGATCCCGCCGCCGGTCGCCTTCACGGACGATGCCGCGGGGGCCCGCCGCTACGGCCGGGCCGTGGTGCAGGCGGCCTGCGCGGCGATCGCGCAGGCCGGCCGGCCACTGCATGCCGCCGAGATCCTGGAGGTCCTCCTGAAGCAGGGCTTCATCCTGCCGGGCCGGGATCCGGTGGCGGCGCTCAACACCCGCCTGTGGAAGCGGACGGGCACCGGTGGCCCTCTATGCCGCGTCGGCGAGGCGACCTACGCGCTGGCGGCGCCGAGGGCGGTGTGAGCGGCGGCCCACGGGTCACGAAAGCGTGACGGCGCGCCGGCCGACGCGTCCCCCATATTGGGGACGAGGGCGCCCGGAAAACCCGCATCGTACCGCCCTTCGGTATCGGGCCGGATCAGGCGGGCCGTCGGGGAGCGCGTATGATGGACGTCGTCGGCAGGATCGACCGGTGCCCCGGGGGCGCGCGGTGACGGCGGTCCTGGTGACCCCGGCCGCGCAGGCCTGCGCCTTCGTGCTCGGCTGCGCGGTGATTCACGCCGCCCGCGCGCATGCCGAGATCCTCACGCGGCTGCTCGGCGCGGCGGCGGTCGCGGCCGCCGTGCTGGTTCTGCTCGTGGCGTCCATGGACTACGCGCCGGAGCCGGACGAGACCTTCGACGAGGTCTCGGTCTACGCGGCCTCGTGAGCCGTGCGTCCGGCCTGCCGGGCCGGCCCGCCTCAATTGACCAGGCAGAAGCCCGCTCCGGTCCCGACCCGGCGTTCCTGCGCGCACCAGGGCTTCACCGGACCGGGCGAGGTCTTCAGGTCGGCGATCCGCGCCGGGCCCGGATCGGCGCCGCGCAGCGTCAGGCTGGCGACGCTCGCCCGTCCGGCATCCGGGTGCGCCGGCTCGGACGGGCCGCCCGGCGCGGGAGCCGGCTGCGCCAGATCGGGCGGGCTCAAGGTCGCAAGTCCGGGCATGTCCTGCGCGGCGGCGGCGCCGCACAGGACCAGGCAGGCGGCCGGGGCCGCGAGGAACCTGAGCATCGACGAAGCTCCTGCCGAGAACGATCCGCCAACCGGGCCCGCGCGGCGGACCGGTCGATGGGGCGAGTCTGGCGGTCCCGCGTTAAGGGGGCGCGAAGATTCAGGATTAACCGGTCTTGAAGACCGCGCCGTTCACGCGGCCCGCGGTCGGCTGCCGACGTAGGAAGTCTCGGCCACGGGCATGTCGGCCTTGGCGATCGGCCGGAAGCGGCCGCGCGCGCCGTCATAGGACAGGCGTGCGCCGGTCTCGATCTCGAAGAACCAGCCGTGCAGGCGCAGGGCGCCCCTGGCGAGGGCGGACGTGACGCTCGCATGGGTGCGCAGGTTGGCCAGCTGTACCACGACGTGCTCCAGGGCGAGGGCGTGGTGGCGGTCCTGCTCGGGATAGGCCTCGCAGACGATCCGCTCGGCGGCGTCGGCGTGGCGTAGCCGGGCCGCAACGCTCGGCATCCGCTTGAGCAGGTCCCGGTTCATCAGGCCCTTCATGGCGCCGCAATCGGAATGGCCGCAGACGACGATGTCGCGCACGCCGAGCGCCACGACGGTGTACGCGATCGCCGCGGAGACGCCGCCGACCACGTCGGAGGCCCGGGGCACGATGTTGCCGGCGTTGCGGCAGACGAACAGCGCACCGGGACCCGCCTGGGTGATGTGCCCGGGCGCGACGCGGGAATCCGCGCAGGCGATGATCAGCGCGCTCGGGTGCTGACCGTCCCGCACGAGCTGCCCGTACATCCGGCGCTGGCCGGGGACGACGCTGCCCTGGAAGGTCGCGATGCCCCTGATGAGGCTGTTCACGAAGGCATCCCTAGACGCTGGACGAAACGAGACGCCGGAGAGCGGTCGGTCGCGCCGCCGGCCGGTCCGGATGGGCAGGGGCCGTCGCGCCCGGCCGGAGACCGGGAGCCCCCTCCGGGCGGCCGGCGGATCTCAGCGGCGGCCTCGGTGGCGCTCGGCGGACCCGGAGGCCCAGTGCGGATCGACCACGCGGCGGCGCACGACCGGGGCTCCGGCCCGCTCGTGGACCATCGGAGCGCCGAGGATCTGCCCGGTGCCGAGGCGCTGCGCGTGCAGCGAGCGCGGATCGTGCTGGGGATCGCCGATGTAGGAACTCATATGGCCGCCCCCCGCGGCCTGGCGGCTTCCGCCGCCGCCCTCGCCCGCCTGGGCGGCCAGGGGCAGCGCGCACGCGCCGGCCAGGAGAGCAAGGCCGAGGGTGAAACGGTGACGTGTCGTCGTCATCGCGCTTCCTCACATGTTCGTTTTCTGGTCGGGAACACCATGCGCCCGGCCGATAGACAGAACATACGCGTGATCGCGCAGAGTTTATGTGCGAATTGGCACAGTATATCAGCGTAAAATTTAATCCATATCTTCAGTTTTACTGAGTGCGGGCGCGCACGTCAGTGTCCCGGCAGCATCGCGCCGCTGGGATTAAGACCGCCTCGCAGGAGGCCTGCTCACCGGGAGCCCTTCCCGGGCTACGATTGCGCCGCGGAACGTGCGTGAGGGGCTCACGAGTCCGGCGGCCACGCGCCCGGGATGCGTCTGCGGCGACCGACGGTCGGGCGGAGCGCCCTGACGGCGTCCGCCGGAACCGTCCTCAGGCCCGGCCGGCCCGGATCCGCCGCGCTGGAGCCGAACCGGCCTCCGTGCGGGTGGCAGGGGGCAGGGGGCAGGCCGCCCGATAGATCAGGCCTGAGGTCTCGTAGGCGAGGCTGGCGGTGTTCCGGCCCGCGAAACCCCGTTCCAGAAGGCGGCTCCCGAATCCGATCCGCGACGGGGCCGTGACCGGAGGGCCGTCCCGCTCGTGCCAGCGCATCCGCAGGATCCGGGCCTCCGGGCCGGGCTCCAGCGTCCAGGCCAGCGCTGCCCGCCCGCCCGGAACCGAGAGGGCGCCGTGCTTGACCGCGTTGGTGCACAATTCGTGCAGGATCATCGTGAGCGCGAGCGCCCCCTCGGGCGGCAGCCGCAGGTCGGGTCCGTCCAGGGTGATGCGCGGGGCCGGCGCGCCCGGATGCGCGTGGTCCAGGAAGGGGCGCACGGCCTGATCGGCGATGCCGCGCAGGTCCGCGCTCGCCCAGCTCTCACGGGTCAGGATATCGTGGGCCCGCGACAGGGCGAGGAGCCGCGCCTCGAAGGCGTCGCGTCCGGCCGCGGCCCCGCCGCCGAGATTCTTCAGGCTCTGCGCCGCCATCGACTGCACGGTGGCGAGGGTGTTTTTCACTCTGTGGTTGAGCTCATCGACCAGCAGCCGGTGGGCCTCCGCGCGCCGGGCGAGCTCGTCGGCCGCCGCGCCGAGGGCGTCGGCGATCATCGCGCCCTCGCGCACGAGGGAGCGGGGGAGGGGCGGCAGCTTCTGGTCGCGGCCCAGCGCGCCCGCGGCGGCGGCCAGGTCCCGCAGAGGGCGGGCGATCAGGCCGGCGAGCAGCCACGCGAGCAGCGCCGAGGCCAGCGCCACGGTGCTCCCCGCAATCAGGATGCTCCGGCGCAGGGCCGCGACCGAAGCCAGGGCCCGGTCGGCCGTCTGGCGCACCACCACCTGCCAGCCGAGCCCGGGATAGTCGCGGTATCCGGCCGTGGCTGCCCGCGCGCTGAGATACGCGGCGGGGCCGTCCGGCCAGCGCCCGACCCGGCTCGTGCCCTGCGGGTCGCTGGACTGGCCGCCGGTCAGTACGGCCGGGGGCAGGGGCCCGCCCTGCAGGGCGGGTGGCCCGAGGAACACGGTTCCGTCACGGGAGAGGATCAGGATCTCGGCGCCCTGGCGGTGGCCCCGCAGCGAGCCTTCGAGGATGCGCGCCATGTCGCGCGCCCAGGTCCAGTCGAGATGGGCGGCCAGCACCCCGAGGACGCGCCCGTCCGCGGCTCGGACCGGGGCCGCGACGTCGAGGAGGCGGAGCGGTTCCCGGGCGGTCGCGTTCCCGCTCGCCGCGTCCGGGCTCAGCAGCGCCTGCAGGAGCTTGGCGGGATGCACGTCCCCCACGAAGGGCCGCTCGCGGCCGGCCCGGAAATAGTCGCGGCCCGAGACGTCGGCGCCCTCCAGGGCGCCGGTGCTGGTCACTGCGACCCGGCCGTCCGCGTCGATCAGCCCGATGATCGAGTAGGCCGGGTAGGTCGCCTGGAGCCGCTGCATCAGGGCGCGCTTGGCGTCCGGCCCCACCCCGGGATCGCGCAGGCTGTCCGAGGCGGCGGCGATCTGGATGTCGCGCCAGCGCTCGAACATGCCGAGGTCGAGACCCCGCGCCATCTGGCCGGCAATCTCGGCGAGCTGGCCGCCGACCTCCGCCTCGAGCCGGCGGCTCGCCTCGCGGCTGACCAGGGCGGCGAGCGCCAGGGTCGCCAGGAAGCCGATCGCGCCGAAACTCACGGCCAGCACGACACGCAACCGCGGCGGCGCCCCGCGGCGCAGCCTGGTCCGGCTCAGGGGAGCCGCTGCCGCACGCGCCGCTGCAGGCAATTCCGATTGCGCGCCCGCCTGCATCCGACCCCCCCGGACCCGGCCCCGGAGACCGCGCCCGCCAAGCCTGCTCAGGACACGTTCTGAGCACGCGCCGGGAGGCTCAGCAAGGCAGGTTCGGCTTCCGGCGGTGCACTATTACTATCGAGAGTTGCAAATATGCACCCTGCGATATCGGTCTCGCGTGCGGTCCGCAACCGCTTTTGGATGACTGTTGTCCTCCGGTCGGACCCGTCCCGGTCATGCCCCCAGCAGGGCGTGGGCCGCCCGGACCAGGATCCCGTCCGGCCGGCGCAGGGCGTCGAGCACCGAGAAATGCTCGGCGCCGGGCACCGGCAGCAGGGGGCCGGGAGCGTGGGCCGCCGCCCGCAGGGCGTGCAGGTTGCGGGCGTCATGCACCAGGGCCGGCAGCTCGCGGGTGCCGTAGGCGATGCACAGGGGCTTGCCGATTGCCGGCAGGCGCAGGGGCGAGAGCGCCGCAACCTCCGACTCCGTGAGGCCGAGCTTGGCGTCGAGATAGGTCTGGCGGATCGGCGCGAGGTCGTAGACGCCCGAGATCGCGAGGCCCGCGGCGACCGCCGGATGGGCGAGCTGCATCGCGGTGAGCAGTCCGCCCGCCGACCAGCCTGACAGGACCAGGGGACCGCGGATCCCGTGCGCGGCGCCGTTCGCGGCGAGCCAGTCGAGGGCCGCGCCGGTCTCGGCCACGATCCGGGTGAGGCTCGCCTCCGGGGCCAGGGTGTAGCCGACCATCGCCACCGACCAGCCGGCGGCGTTCGGACCTTCCGCGAAGCAGGCGAACAGCTCCCGGGCGCCCCGCTGCCAGTAGCCGCCGTGAAGGAAGACCAGGCAGGGCGCCGCTCCGTCCCGCGCGGGGTAGAGGTCGAGGGCGTTGCGGGCGCCCGCGCCGTAGGCGATGTCGAGGCCGGCCGGATGGGCGGCCCGGTAGGCCGCCGAGGCTCCGTCCCGCGCGTCCACCTGCCGCGCACTGTCGGCCACCGCCCGGGTGTTGTCGTAGCAGGCGTCCCGCGCCGCCTGGTCGAGGTCGGCCCAGCGGCGGCGCGGATCCGCGGGGGTCGGGTCGTCCAGGCGGAAATCCAGAACCATCGTGGGTTGTCTCCAGCGCCCCATCCGCCGCACCATGGCAGGGTGCCGGACCGGGGTCGAGGCGGATCAGGGCTCCGGGCCGGCCGCGCCCCGAGCCTGCCCATCCGGATCTTGCGCGCCGATCGCCCGCAGGGCGGCGCGGGCCACCGCCACGTCCTGGTCGCTGGTCCCCGAGCCGACTCCGATGCCCCCGAGGCAGGTGCCGTCGATCAGGATCGGCAGGCCGCCCGGGAGGTTGGTGAGCCGTCCGCCGGAGGCGAGGGCCACGGTCACGGCGAGATCGGCGGCCAGACGGCCGGTGGGGACGCCGTTGGAGGCGGCGGTCACCGCCTTGGCCAGCGCGCTCTCGCGGGACAGGAGCTTGGCGCCGTCCATGCGCAGGAAGGCCAGCAGGTTGCCCCCCTGGTCCACCACAGCCACGTTCTCCGGCACCCCGATCGCCTCCGCGTGGGCGACGGCCGCCTGCAGGGCGGCCAGCGCGGCCGCATGGGTGAGCTGCGGGACGGGGCGGGTGGCGGCGGGAGGACTGGTCGTCATGGTGCGATCATGAAGCGGGCCGGACGGGGGGATTCGGGCATGGCCCGGGACATCCGGCGGCTCAGAATCCGGGCCAGGCGCCGGGAATCGTGCCGCCGTAGCCCCAGCCCGTGAAGGGTGGGGCCGCGACCCGCTCCCGGGTGGCCGGCGCGAAGACCGGCGCGCGCGGCCATCTCTGCTGCCGACCCGCCTGCCAGCCCCGGAGCCGGTCGCGCGCGGCCATGCGGGCCAGGGTCCGGTCCATGTCGGACCCGGAGGCCGGCCCGGGGTGGCGGCCGGGATGCGGACGCGCCCCGGCCGGGCCGCTCGCCAGCATCGCGGCGGTGAGGAGCAGGATCGCGGGGATCGCGTTCGGACCGGCGCGCATGGTTCGGGCTCGACGGGGAGGGGCCTTCACCGGCAGCTACGCCGTGGACGCCTCTCGGGTTCCGGCAGTTTTTGGACCCGCCGGACGGGCGAGGCGTTTCCCGGGATGCCCGGATCGGCGAAAACCTCGTAGGAAGCCGGACGCCTGCCCCGAGACGCTTCGAGCGCGAACCGCCCATGCCAGAACCCGGACCGACAGAGCCCGAACCGAACGCCGCCCCGCCGCCCGCCGATGCGCCCGATCCGGTGGCGCTGCTGGAGAGGCTCGTCGCCTTTGACACGGTGAGTGCCCGCTCGAACCTGCCGCTGATCGACTGGGCGGAGGCCTATTGCCGCCGCCACGGCGCCGCGGTGGAGCGCGTCGGCGACCCGACCGGGCGGAAGGCGGCGCTCCTCGTCAGCGTCGGTCCGTTCGCGAGCCGGCCCGGCTACGTGCTCTCCGGCCACAGCGACGTGGTGCCGGCCGAGGGCCAGCCCTGGTCGTCGGACCCGTTCATCCTGCGGGAGGCCGAGGGCCGTCTCTACGGGCGCGGCACCTCCGACATGAAGGGGTTCCTGGCGGTCTGCCTCGCGCTCCTGCCCGAGATGGTTGCGGCGGAGCTCGCCACCCCGATCCACCTCGCGATCTCGTACGACGAGGAAGTGGGCTGCCTCGGGGTGCGGCCGCTGATCGACCGGATGCTGGCCTGCGTTCCCCGCCCGCTCGGCTGCTTCGTGGGCGAGCCCACCGGGATGGCGGTGGTTGTCGGCCACAAGGGCAAGTCGGCTGCCCGCCTCACCTTCCGGGGCAGGGCCAGCCATTCGGCCCTGGCGCCCCAGGGCGTCAACGCGGTGGAATATGCCGCCCGCTTCATCGAGCATGTCCGCCTGTCCGCGGAGGCGCTCGCCCGGGACGGTACCCGCGACCCGCTCTACGACGTGCCCCACACCACCGGCCTGTCGAGCGTGGTGCAGGGCGGCACGGCCCTCAACATCGTGCCCGACACCTGCAGCGTCAGCTTCGAGTACCGGGCGATCGGCGCGGACGATGCCGCGGCGCTGGCGGCCGCGGCCATCGCCTACGCCACCGACACCCTGGCGCCGCTGATGCGGGCGGTCGACGCGGCGTGCGGCGTCACGGTCGAGCCGCTGATCGACTATCCAGGCCTCGACACCGACCCGGAGGCGCCGATCGTGACCCTGGCCAAGCGGCTCGCCGGCCGGAACGGCCACGCCAAGGTCTCGTACGGCACCGAGGGCGGGCTGTTCGAGCGGCTCGGCGGCGTGCCCGCCGTGGTGATCGGCCCCGGCTCCATCGCCCGCGCCCACAAGGCCGACGAGTACGTGACCCGGGACGAGCTGGACGCCTGCGCGGGCTTCGTGCGGCGGCTGATCCGGGACTGCCGGGGCTGAGGCGCGCCGCCGCGCGGGTGCGGGGGAAGAAACCTTTGCGCCGCTCGCGGCTTGGAACAGCGGCCCGAAGCGGGCCGGGTCGGGAGTCGTCTCAGCGCATGGCCAGCCTCAGCGTCGCGATCGCGTTCGGCACCCGCCTGCTCCTGGTTCTGCTGTTCCTGCCGTTCAGCGCGCTCGACAAGATCCTGAACTTCAGGGGCGCGGTCGGCCAGGCGCGGGAGGCCGTGCACGCCACGGCCCCCGCCACGGCGCTGATCCTGACCGGCCTCTGCGTGGAGATCGGGATGTCGCTCTGCATCCTGACCGGCACCGCCGACCGGGCGGCCGCCTTCGTGATGGCCGGCTATTGCGGCGTCACCGCGCTCCTGTGGAAGCAGTTCTGGGTGCCGGGCGACTTCCGGGCCGGCGGCAAGGGCCGCGCGTTGTTCTGGGACTTCCTGAAGAACTTCGCGCTCGCGGGCGGCTTCCTGCTCATCACCTTCGGCACGGGCGCCGGGACGGTGGAGACTTTCTTCGCCGACCCGCTGGGCTCCACGAACCCCTACGCGACCGCCGAAAGGACCCGGCCGTAGCCGGGCCCGAGGGCGGGATCCTCAGCCCTTCGGGACGGTGGCTACCATCGACGGCCGGCGCTCGAACTCCGCGTACCACGCGGCGATGGCCGGACGGCTCTCGCGCCACGCGAGGTCGGGGAAGCGCAGATCGAGGTAGCCGACCGCGCAGGCCAGCGCGACGGTGCCGATATCCAGCGGCGGCATCCCGGCGACCAGGGTCTCGAACCGGTCCAGAGCCGACCGGATCTTGCCGATCTGGCCGGCCTCCCAGGCGTCCCAGCGCTGCGGTTCCGGGCGCAGCACGCGCTCGTAGCGGGTCAGCAGCGCCGCATCGAGCAGGCCGTCGGCGAGCGCCTGCCGGGTCAGCGCGTCCCAGCGGGCGGGTCCTTCGGGGAACAGGCGCGGCCCGGCTGAGAGACCGTCGAGATACTCGCAGATCACCCGGCTGTCGTAGAGGGCGGTGCCGTCCTCCAGCACCAGGGCCGGGATCTTGCCCAGGGGGTTGTGGGCGGCGACCTCCGGCGCCGAGCCGGTCGGCGAGGCTCCGGCGGCGGTGACGGCGATCCGGTCGATCAACCCGGTCTCGTGGGCGAGGACCAGCACCTTGCGGGCATAGGGAGAGGCGGGGGAGTAGAGGAGCTTCATCGGACCGTCCCGGTTGGTCTCGGCGCCGGGATCATGGCGCCGTGATCGTGGCGCCGGGACCTTGCACCGATACCCCGCCGAATCCAGCCCCGGGCGGCCCGCCGCCGCGTCGTCGAATCCTGTGCGTCACGCGATCTTCGTCACGAGACCCTGCGCGTCATCCCGGAGCCGGCATGGACCACCCGTGACCGGACCCGGCGGCCCTGCTTGGCCCGCTCGCGCCAGACCAGGAAGCGGCTGGCCACCCGGTCCAGGAGAAGCATGCACAGGCTGCCGACGATCGCCAGCACGCAGGCGGCCCCGATCAGCACGCCCCAGATCCCCGGCGCCGGGATGATCATCAGGCACAGCAGGCCGAAGACGGCCGCGCCGGGTATCCACTTCGCCATCGCGCCGCCTGCCAGAATCGAAATTGCCTCGTGTCGGCAAAAGCTGATCCGAGACTCTTAAGGAGTTGGCGCGGCTGGAGCGACCGTGCCGAGATTTGCTGTAACGCTGGAATAATCTATTGATCGAGGTTTATAGCCGGTAAATACACATTCTGTATTGACTTGGCTTGCATAGCGCCACGGCGCAGGCGGCAGGCGGCAGGCGGCAGGCGGCAGGCGGCAGGCGGCAGGCGGCAGGCGGCAGGCGGCAGGCGGCAGGATCGGA